>Ga0206128_1003925_pt1 | contig 11957 bp, 8 predicted proteins | sample Helgoland_Spring_7_FD_148601 | JGI IMG/M metagenome (GOLD analysis project Ga0206128, IMG submission 148601) | Pelagic subsurface seawater microbial communities from Kabeltonne, Helgoland, North Sea - Helgoland_Spring_Bloom_20160426_1 | ecosystem: Environmental > Aquatic > Marine > Epipelagic ...
TTTGTGTGCAATATTGTGGTTTCATGAATTGAGTATAGTCGCAATATTGTGTTGAGTGACTACGTCATAGGGTTCAAATTAAATATAATGAAAACAGTAGAACTAAAAATGGATATTCCGGTGATGCTCGCGCCGATGGCAGGAATTACGGATCTCCCGTTTCGTGAGTTGGTCACAACTTTTGGCGCTGGCATGGTAGTTTCAGAAATGGTTGCCAGCCACGATATGTTAAATCATCGCCAAGGTAGTTGGGAAAAAACACAACTTGGTCTTGGGAAGACTGGAACAGCGGTGCAGTTAGCAGGGCGAGAAACTGCTCCGATGGCTGAAGCTGCAAGAATAATTGCTGGCCAGGGCGCATCGGTAATTGACATTAATATGGGATGCCCAGCCAAAAAGGTGACGCAAGGGTATTCAGGTTCGGCACTCATGCGCGATCCGGATCACGCACTATCATTGATTGATGCGGTAGTTAGTTCTGTGGATATTCCAGTTACACTGAAAATGCGTTTGGGCTGGGACGAAAGACATATGAATGCTTCTGAGATTGCGGTTCGTGCAGAGGCAGCAGGTATTCACCAGCTTGTAATCCACGGCCGCACCCGTTGTCAGTTTTATAATGGACGGGCTAATTGGGCTGCAATTAAAAAGGTGAAAGAGGCCGTGAAAATCCCTGTGATAGCCAATGGGGATATCGTAGATGCCAAGACAGCGTGTGAGGCTTTATCGTTATCTGGTGCAGATGGTGTTATGATCGGTCGTGGCGCACAAGGGCGTCCTTGGATGTTGGCGGAAGTGGCCCACTCAATTTACGGTACTCCTGCGCCGACAGTTCCAACGGGTGATGCTTTCGTCGATATGGTTATTGCATATTATGAAGAAATATTACGCTTTTACGGAGCTACAACTGGTCTTCGCGTTTCTCGAAAACACTTAGGTTGGTTTATGGATACAGTAAAAACATCCCCTGAAATGAGGCGTGCGGTTTTGACCGCAAAGGCACCGTCAGAAACTATTGATTTATTGCGTAGAGCACTGCAACCGATGGATGAAAAGTTAGCAGCATGAAGGTGGATGGTGATCTTTGGGCTTCCATACCGGTTCCTGCTATTGTGATTGGGCCCACAGATGAGATTATTGATATTAATTCAGCGGCAGAGGGTTTTTTTAATTCATCTAGCAAGGCGATGAGTGGTTCTCCTATTTGGGATCAGTTAACAGTTGATGCGCCGTTAGAAGAAAGCCTGTTAAGAGCTCGGAAAAACAATACCCCCCTTTTTGTAAATGATGTAGATGTGGGAAATGGTCAACGCGCACCTCTACAATGTGCGCTACAAATAGCTCCTCTTTTAGGGGCTCCAGATCACATGATTTTAATGATTTCACCGCGTGAACTTGCTGGACGTATGACCCAAAATCATTCTGTTAAATCTGCTGCTAAGTCTGCAATAGGAATGGCCGAAATGTTGGCTCATGAAATCAAAAACCCGCTCGCTGGAATCACAGGCGCAGCTCAACTTATAAGTATGAATTTAGACACTGAAAATTTGGAATTAACTGACCTAATTGTAGGTGAATGCCGAAGAATTGTTAAACTTTTAGAGCAGGTTGAACAATTTGGGAATCTGTCACCACCTATTCTTAAACCTGTTAATGTTCATGATGTTTTAGATAGAGCTAGGCGATCCGCGTTACTTGGCTTTGGTGCGCAAATGCAAATTATTGAAGATTATGACCCATCTCTTCCACTGGCGTTTGGTGATCCGGACCAGCTACTTCAAGTTGTCCTTAACCTTCTGAAAAATGCATCTGAAGCTGCTGGTAAGAATGGTGGTACAGTAAGAATGCGTAGCTTTTTCGAGCATTCCTTCCGTCTACGCCGAGCAGATGGGTCCGGGCAGTCGCTTCCCTTACAAATTGAAATTATTGATGACGGGCCTGGATTGCCTGAAAGTATTGCGGGCGATATTTTTGACCCGTTCGTCTCGGGCAAGGAAAACGGCACTGGTCTCGGTTTGGCACTAGTATCTAAAATTATATCTGACTTAGGTGGTTGGATTTCAGTCACCTCCGTACCGGGCGAAACAATTTTTCGCCTTTCACTGCCGCGTTCTTTACAGATGAAAACTACTGCTAAAATTGAAGAGGGCTGATAAATGGATGGGACTGTTTTAGTTGCTGATGATGATCGTACAATTCGTACTGTATTAACGCAAGCGTTGACCCGTGCTGGATGCAAAGTTCATGCAACATCAAGCCTCACCACTTTGATGCGTTGGGTTAGCGAAGGTAAAGGTGACTTGGTAATAAGTGACGTGGTGATGCCGGATGGCAACGGATTAGAAATGTTGCCAAAAATAGCAAAGGATCGACCGGGTCTGCCTGTTATCGTTATTTCCGCACAGAATACCATTATGACTGCCATCCAAGCGGCAGAAGCTGAGGCGTATGACTACCTGCCAAAACCTTTTGACCTCCCTGATCTAATGAAGCGTACAGCTAAGGCATTGGAGCTTCAGGCACACAGGTCTTATCGTAGCGCGGATGATGACCGTCCTGATGATTTACCGATGATAGGTCGTACTGCAATAATGCAATCTCTTTATCGCGTAGTGGCTCGTGTTATGCACACTGATCTTCCGATCCTAATTTGGGGGGAAAGTGGAACAGGAAAATCGTTGATTGCCCGTGCTATTCACGATTTCTCAGACCGGCGGACTTTGCCTTTTATGACGGTTTCTGCATCAGATTTACAAGATTTGGAGGGTCCTGCACGTATTTTGGCTAGGGTCAAAGGTGGTACTCTTTTAATTGATGAAATTAGTGATATTTCAGATGAACAACAGGCACGCATTGTGCGCATGATGGATACTCCTGGTGAATATACCCCTCGGTTTTTAGCCGCTAGTCAAAGCGATTTAACCTCAGCAATGGAGGCGGGGGCTGTTAGAAAAGATTTGTATTATCGTTTGTCTGGGACAACTCTTGATGTCCCATCATTGCGCGAAAGGGTTGATGATATACCACTTTTAGTGGAACATTTTTTATTACGTGAAGAGAAATTAGGCCAAGCTCCACGCGTTTTATCTCTTGAAGCGGCCGAAATCTTTAGAAATTATAGCTGGGGGGGAAACGTTCGCCAGTTAGAAAACGCGGTTCGCAGTCTTGGGTTAATTAGCCGCGCGGTCGAAATTACCGCTGGTGAGGTCCGGCAGGTTTTAGGAAATCAACCAGAAATAAAGTCGATGCGAAGGGCGGGGGATACCGAAAAATTGGGGGCTTCTGTTGCGCAACATCTCCGCCGATATTTTGATTTGCATGGCAATATATTGCCTCCTGAGGGTCTTTATGGCCGTATTTTGAGAGAAATAGAGGCTCCTCTTCTGGAAATTGCGTTGGATGCAACTGGAGGAAATCAGGCTAAATGTTCGAATTTACTTGGAATTAATAGAAACACGCTGAGGAAAAAAATCTCAGATCTCGATATACAGGTGACACGGCGTCGTAAATTGATGTAATACTGCCACACAACTCGTGGCCGATAGGGCGCATTGCGCTAATGACCACTGGATATAGCGGTAATGGTGCTTAAGCACCGCATCATCGAGGGCATGCTACGTGGCATTAAAAACACGCACGACTTGGTCAAAGAAGTTGGATCGTTTGCGCCGTACAAAGCGGGTACGCACCGGACTAGCATTTTCCTTAGTCTTGCTTGGTCCGATTCTAGCGCTGACGACTTTCCTTGTTCTTGGACCATTGGATCAAGGTGCCAGTGCTCCAGCATTAAGGCTGATTTTACTTGCAGATTTTGTTTATGTATTAATTGTTGCTGCACTGGTATTATCTCAAATTGGACGGCTTGTTGCCGCACGTCGGGCTAAATCAGCGGGATCTCAGTTGCATCTTCGTTTGACGGGAGCTTTTGCTCTGTTAGCACTGATACCAACAGTAACTGTAGCTATATTTGCTGGCTTGACGTTGAATATTGGTCTTGAAGGCTGGTTTTCTGAAAGAGTAAGTAGCGTGGTCGGCTCCTCTCTTGCTGCTGCTGAGGCATATGAAACGGAACAACGCGGCGATCTGGCAACAGATGGACTAGCCTTAGCACGCTATATCGACACCGTTCGCAACGCACAACCTGTTGGGGATCGTGAAGTGCTGACGGACGGACAGTTACAAGTTCAACGTGGTCTTCGAGAGGCATATTTGGTTGATGGAACAGGTGAACTGAGGGCCCGTGGTGACCGTTCTTACTTATTTGATTTTGAACAACCTTTACCAAAAGAAATTTTGGATGCTAAAGCTGAAGGATTTTTGATTATAGAAGATTGGGCTAACAACGAGTTTCGCGCTCTGGTCCCGCTTTCGAGTTTTGTTGATAGATATCTATATATAAGTCGCGATGTTGACGGTGAAATCTTATCTTTATTGGATGAAACTCAAGAGACTGTCCGCCTATATCAGCAACTGGAAAGTGAAAGAGGACGCGTTGTTTTTGAATTTGGGCTCATCTATCTTGGGTTTGCTTTAATTCTTATTTTAGCTGCTATTTGGATGGGATTTTGGTTTGCTGAACGGCTGTCTGGTCCTATTGGAAGATTAACCGGAGCTGCCCAACGAGTTGGAACAGGTGACTTGGATGTACAAGTCTTAGAAGAAGATGGCGACGATGAAATCGCAATGCTAGGCAGATATTTTAATCAAATGATCAAGCAGCTCAAAAGACAACGTAAATCTCTCGTTGACAATAATAATCAAATTGAACGGAGAAGAAGGCTTTTTGATTCTGTACTTGGGTCAGTTACTTCTGGTGTTGTTGGTTTAGATGCTAGTGGTATCATTACTTTTGTAAATAGATCAGGGGTAAGATTGCTTGATTGGGATGAAGGTAAGGATGCAGTCCCAATGGCTGTAGCTGTTCCAGAGTTTGAAGAATTATTTTTAATGCTTAAAGCAAGTCGAATGGAAGTAGTACAAGATGAAGTCAAAGTTATTCGAAATGGTAGCTTAGAAAATTTACTTGTGCGGATGTCGACGCGTCGTGGTGAAGATGAAACATTGGAAGGCTATGTGATCGCTTTCGATGATGTTACTGATCTTGTTAGTGCCCAGAGGATGGCTGCATGGGGTGATGTTGCGCGGCGTATTGCGCATGAAATAAAAAACCCTTTAACGCCAATCCAACTAAGTGCAGAGCGCATAAAACGGAAATTTGGTCCTAGGCTTGGCAAGAATAGTGAAAGTCTTGAACAAATGACGGACGTAATTATCCGCCAGACGGGTGATCTGCGGCGCATCGTTGATGAGTTTTCAAAATTTGCGCGCATGCCAGAACCAGAATGCAAAACTCATGATTTGGCTGCTTTAGTGCGTGACAGCGTTTTGTTACAGCGACTAGGCCAACCCACTATCAAGATTTTAGATGACTTGCCGGTCGAGCCAGTTTTGACTGAGATAGACGCTACAATGATTTCGCAGGCGCTTACGAATTTGATGAAAAATGCGGGTGAAGCTGTTGAAACTCTTCGAAATGATAATATCCCACCCAACCACGTAGCTCTTATAACAGTTAAAATGCAGACTAGTCCTGTTGATATAGTTATCACTATTTCAGACAGCGGTATTGGTTTACCGGAGGATCGGACCCGACTGTTTGAACCCTACGTTACAACACGGACTGAAGGAACGGGTCTAGGTTTGCCGATAGTTAAGAAAATTATTGAAGAGCATGGGGGGACTTTGAGCCTCGATGATGCTGCCCCATTTGAGGGTTGTGCCCATTTTGGTGCCAAGGCCGTGATAACGCTGCCTATTGCGCACAGCTTAATTGAGCAGGAGTAAGTAAAGTGAGTGATATTCTTATTGTTGATGACGAGCTCGATATTCGAGAATTAATATCTGATATTCTTGAAGATGAAGGTTATGCGACACGCCTTGCTGGCAACTCTGACGATGCGATGACAGCGGTAAATACCGAACCTCCCGCACTTATGATACTTGATATTTGGCTTAAAGACAGCCGTATGGATGGCATTGATATTCTTAAGGCTGTAAAAACAGATTATCCCGATGTTCCAGTCGTAATAATTTCTGGGCATGGCAATATAGAAATTGCAGTCGCTGCTATAAAACAAGGTGCATACGATTTTATTGAAAAGCCGTTTAATATTGATCAATTGCTTGTTGTGATACGTCGTGCGATGGAAACTTCCCGATTACGCCATGAAAATCAGTTGCTACGTCATCAAGATGACTCACAAGCCGAAATGATCGGTGGATCTACCGCTTTCCGTAATATGGTAAGTCAATTGGACAAGGTAACCAAATCTAACGGTCGAGTTATGTTGACAGGGCCTGCCGGATGCGGGAAGGAAGTGGCGGCAAGATACATTCATTCCAATTCTAATCGATCAAATGCTCCGTTTGTAACGGTAAACTGCGCAGGTGTTGCGCCAGAGCGGATGGAGGAGGTTTTATTTGGTCGGGAGACACCCGAGCGCGGAATTGAACCAGGGTTATTGGAGCAGGCTCACAGTGGTATTATCTATTTTGACGAGGTGGCAGATATGCCAGTGGGTACACAGTCAAAAATTTTAAGAGTTTTGGTTGATCAACAGTTTCTAAGGGTTGGGGGAAACGATAACGTAACAGTTGACCTTCGTGTAATTTCTTCAACTAACAAAGATTTAGAACAGGCCATAGAAGCGGAGACATTTCGTCAAGAGTTATTTCATCGATTAAATGTAGTTCCAATCCAGGTGCCGCCATTAGAGAAACGTAGTGAAGATATTCCAGTCCTTGCTGACCATTTTATTTCTGAATTTAATAGTGCACAGGGCCTGCCAAAGCGAGAATTAAGTGAAGATGCATCTGCGTTGCTGCAAACGATGATTTGGCCTGGAAATGTTCGTCAATTAAAGAATATAGTGGAGCGTGTATTGATCCTTGGTGATGGGTCAGGACCTATCGAAGCGCATGAATTACCTGGTCTGGAAGAAACAAAAAATGACGAAGGCCGTGTAATTTTGTCTGGTGCATTAGCGGCATTACCTTTGCGGGAAGCGCGTGAATCTTTTGAACGTGAGTATTTGTTGACGCAAATCAATCGGTTCGGTGGTAACATCAGTCGAACTGCGAATTTTGTTGGGATGGAACGGAGCGCTCTGCATAGAAAACTCAAGTCTTTGGGGGTCGTTACGTCATCTAAAGAAGGTGCGCGAATAGCACGTTTAGACGGACATGAGTTTGATGTAGGTTAATTCAGCAATATTTTTAAAACGTACAATTTGAAAGTTGATGTAAATTTAAACGAACTTCAAACAATAATAAGATTTTTAGGTTTTGTTGATTTAATATTGTTTCTGTATTGAGCTTATTGAATCTTGGTTTTTGATTGCACTCAGTATGTTTGATTTGCCCGTTGATGATGCTACCGTTGACCATGCCCCAATGCTCTGCCATGCAGAGAGTCTGTTATTTGACAGATAATTGCATTAAACAAGTTGTCGTAATGGCGAGGATGTATCGTGAAGGTGATTATCTGTGGGGCTGGTCAGGTGGGTTGGCAAATTGCGCGCCATTTGTCTGGAGAACGCAACGATGTTACAATCGTAGACAGCGATCCTGAACTTGTGCGCCGTGCTATGGATACGCTAGATGTTCAGGGTGTGTCCGGCTTTGCTAGCTATCCAGAGGTGCTTGATCGGGCAGGGGCTCCTGATGCAGATATGATAATTGCGGCCACTTACTCTGATGAAGTAAATATGGTTACCTGTCAGGTTGCTCACTCAGTTTTTGGAGTCAACCGAAAGATTGCCCGTTTGCGTAGTTTTGCATATTTAACTGCCATTTACTCCGATCTTTATAGACGTGACCACATGCCAATAGATGTTGTGATAAGCCCTGAACGCGAGGTGGCTGCTGCAGCATTACAGCGACTAAGTGCGCCAGCAGCATTTGACACAGAACTGTTCATTGATGGGCAAGCGCAGCTTTTGGGTATAGCCTTAGACGCAGAGTGCCCTGTTCTTCACACCCCGTTACGACAATTAACTGATTTATTTTCGACACTTCGAGTCATGGTAGTTGGTGTGCGGCGCGAGGGAATGCTCTTTGTTCCTGATGCTGGCGACCAATTGTTTGAAGGCGATGAAGCATACATTTTTTCTCATGTTGAAGATGTAACACGAACGATGGAAGTGTTTGGTAAAGTAATTAGAAAACAAGAACGTGTTGTAATCGTAGGTGGTGGAAACGTAGGCTTAGCAGTTGCCCGTGTATTAGAGGATCGCAAAAGTCGAGTACGGGCGAAGGTGATTGAACGAAATCGGCAGTGCGCAGAATTGGCTGCGGAAAGTTTGGAACGTACAATAGTTTTGCATGGTGATGGTTTGAACGTTGGATTACTTGCTGAAGCTGGCGTGGCACGAGCAGATGCCATGCTGGCTGTAACCGATGATGATAAGACCAACATGCTAGCTGCTGTTCGGGCTAAATCTGAAGGCTGTCCTTACGCAATTGCGTTAATAAATGATCCGACGCTTGTTCCAATGATGGGAGCCTTGGGGATTGATGCCTATATTAATCCACGTGCTACCACTGTAAGCTCAATTTTGCGCCATATCCGCCATGGTCGGGTGCGATCTGTCTATTCGATTGGGGACGCTGATGCCGAAGTTATAGAGGCTGAAGTTTTATCGACCTCTCCATTAGCTGGTAAAACAATAAATGAGTTAGACTTTCCAGAAGGCGTGCTGGTAGGCGCAATTCGCAAAGGGGCCGAAATAATGCGGCCGATTGGTAAAACACGAATTGACGAAGGTGATGTAATTGCAATCTTTGCTTTAACCAAAGACGTTCCCGAAGTGGAACGCTTAATGCAAGTTTCTATAGACTTTTTTTAATGCTTTATCGAATTAACCAATATCAAACAGTGCGGTCACGTTTGTTGAGGTTACCACTCTTTTTGCTTTTGTGCGGTATTGCGTCAGCTACAATGATGGTACCGGCGGTTCACGCCAGCATTATTCGGGAACTGGAGACCGCTAGAACTTTTTTTTATAGCGGTATTCTTGGACTTATCATTGCTGGCTTGGTTGCTTTAGCTCACTCTGGTCGTAAAACCCGACAAGGTGCATTGGGACCACTTTTATCTTTATTCAGCGCCTTTGTTTTTTTACCGTTGCTGTTAGCTGTTCCGTTTTATGAAAGTTTAAAAACGACAACTTTTCTCCACGCCTATATAGAGATGGTCAGTTCAATTACCACGACTGGGGCTACTTTGTATGACGAACCTGCACGGTTAAATGACTCGCTGCATTTATGGCGTGCAATTGTTGGTTGGATGGGAGGGTTGCTGATGTGGGTCGCAGCTTCAGCGATCCTTGCACCATTGAATCTCGGTGGTTTTGAGGTCACTGCACGTGCTAAAGTAAAAAATCGTGAAACTTTTAATCTTGGCATGGCATTACCCGAAACGCGTGCTCATATTGTCAGTGTAGGTTTGGTTCTTCTTCCTATTTACGCTGGCTTGACCGGACTTCTTTGGGTTTTATTGGCACTTAGCGGAGACAGTTCACTGGTAGCAGTGTGTCATGCAATGTCTGTAATGGCAACTTCTGGAATTTCTCCAGTGGGCGGATTGATTCAAACTAGTTCTGGTCTTTTGGGTGAAGTATTCATCTTATTTTTTATGCTTTTTGCTCTCTCTCGATTAACTTTTTCTAAAGATACTGTGATAGCTGATACTGGCGGTCTTTTGCGTGATCCTGAGTTTCGCATTGGGTTGGCTTTAATGGTCTTTGTTCCATTTTTTTTGTTTTTCCGCCACTTTTGGGGTGCCTATAACGTTGCATTAGATACTGATATAAGAGGCGCGTTTCTTGCAATGTGGGGAAGCGTGTTCACGGTTTTATCGTTTTTGACAACAACAGGATTTTCCTCAAGTGAATGGGGCGCGGCTCAAGCGTGGTCTGGTCTTGAAACACCAGGCGTACTTTTGATGGGGCTGGCTTTGATTGGAGGTGGTGTTGCTACAACTGCTGGTGGTGTGAAGTTGTTAAGGGTATTTGCACTCTATCAAAATGGGCTGCGGGAAATGGAACGCCTAATCCATCCTTCTTCAGTTAGTGATAATAGCGGTTTTGGTAAAAGATTACAAAAAGATGGGGCTTTTATTGCTTGGATTTTCTTTATGCTGTTTGCGTTGTCTTTGGCTCTAGTTACGATCGCCTTTACAGCATTAGATGTACCTTTTGACACTGCATTAGTGATGACGGTTGCAGGTCTATCAACGACAGGGCCGTTGCTGGAATTTGGTGGAGATGGTCCTATAAGGCTGGTCGAAACTACTAGCTCTGTTAAGTGTATTTTTGCTGCTGCGATGGTACTTGGTAGGCTTGAAACATTAGCCATTATAGCTTTGATTACTCAGGATTTGTGGAGAAATTGATCACTGTTATTGATGTGGAATGTAATGGACAATTTTTGGGGTGGAATCTTGATCAATGCCACTTCATACTCTGATAAAGGGACGGCTTGATACGCAGGCCAGAATAATAAAAAAGGGTTCCCCAAGATGGCTTCTGATAGGCAAAATTTGCAGGATGCATTTTTAAACCACGTACGCAAAACAAAAGTTCCAGTCACCGTTTTCTTGATTAATGGTGTCAAGCTACAGGGCGTAATCACTTGGTTTGATAATTTTTGTGTGCTTTTGCGTCGTGACGGGCAAAGCCAGTTGGTTTACAAGCACGCGATATCGACTATCATGCCTAGTCAACAAATTAGTCTTTACGAGGGTGAAGACGCATCCTGATGGGAAAGGCGGATGGGGTTACTCGTGCGTGGATTCTTCATCCTGAAATTAAATCTGATAAAAATCGGCGTGACGCTAATCTCGCATTAGCCGAAGCTTTATCATTAGCATATGCGTTGCAAGAACTGGAAGTGGTAGGCCAGAATATTGTGCCCTTGCCGCGCGTCCGTGCAGGAATGTTATTTGGTAAAGGAAAGATTGAAGAGTTAACCCAAGTTTTTAGAATAAATCAGGTTGAACTTGTTCTTATCGATGGAGAGGTCACTCCGGTCCAACAGCGCAACTTAGAGAAAGAATTTAAGGTTAAATTACTTGATCGTACAAGTTTAATTCTTGAAATTTTTTCTGATCGTGCAGCAACTCGTGAAGGCGTTTTACAGGTGGAAATGGCGGCTCTGAGTTATCAGAGGACAAGGTTGGTGCGGGCTTGGACCCATTTGGAACGTCAACGGGGTGGGTTGGGCTTTGTTGGCGGACCTGGCGAAACTCAAGTTGAAGCAGATCGCCGTGCAATTGATACGCAACTCGTGCGTTTGCGCCGGCAACTTGAGAAAGTCGTTAAAACACGTAAGTTACATCGTGAGGCGCGTGCCAAAGTCCCTTACCCGATTGTCGCTTTAGTTGGTTATACTAATGCAGGAAAATCTACACTATTTAATCGACTAACTGGGGCTAATGTGGTGGCAAAAGATATGCTTTTTGCCACTTTAGATCCAACAATGCGCCGTGTTGAACTCGATACTGGGCCTGAAGTAATTATGTCTGACACTGTGGGTTTTATCTCGAATTTACCAACCGAACTTGTTGCTTCATTTCGGGCTACACTCGAAGAAGTTTTGGCAGCAGACATCATTTTGCACGTACGTGATATTTCCCATCCTGAGACTGAAACGCAGTGTGACGATGTTGCGGCGATATTAACAGATTTAGGTGTTGGCGCAGACAGAATCCAGATTGAATTATGGAACAAGCTAGATCTCCTTTCAGACGAAGATATTTTGGCCGTTCAGGCTCGTGCCGCACGTGCAGAAGACGTTTTTGCGATATCGGCTGTTACCGGTGAGGGCATTTCTGAATTGTTGGACTGTGTCGCTCAAAATCTCATAGAGGCATTTTTATCTGAGTCTTTCGTGTTAAC
>Ga0206128_1003928_pt1 | contig 11951 bp, 7 predicted proteins | sample Helgoland_Spring_7_FD_148601 | JGI IMG/M metagenome (GOLD analysis project Ga0206128, IMG submission 148601) | Pelagic subsurface seawater microbial communities from Kabeltonne, Helgoland, North Sea - Helgoland_Spring_Bloom_20160426_1 | ecosystem: Environmental > Aquatic > Marine > Epipelagic ...
CCCCAGATGCTATGTGTGGTTGTGATTACCTTTCTGGTGGTGACCAACTTGTTTTTGCTATTCTATTGGATGGTGAAGTAATTGTCATTACCGATGTTGACCCTCCATTAACTTATGCAGCTAACACATTTGAAATGATTTCAGGATCTTTAGACTTTACAATTGATGGTGCTCCAGTGGTGTCTGGTTGTGCTGATTCGGATTATTTAGAATATCAAGGTGCTAATTTAGATGATGGTTCTTGTGCCACTTTTATTGTAGAAGGTTGTATGGATGCTGCTGCATGTAATTTAGATGCTGCTGCAAACGTAGATGATGGCTCTTGTACATATGCTGAAGAAGGTTATGACTGTGACGGTAATTGTTTAAACGATGCAGATGGTGATTTAGTTTGTGATGAAGATGAAGTTGCTGGTTGTGATGACGAAACTGCATTTAATTACAATGCTTTAGCTACAGACAACGATGGTTCTTGTGAAGCAGTTTTAGTTGACTGTATGAATCCAGCAGCTGATAACTATAATGCAGCTGCAAATACACCAGATAATGATTTATGTGAATATTCTGGGATCAACGCTTGGGGTGCAGGTGGTGGATCTGAAGAAGCTCCTACCTACATAACTTCAAATAACATGTCTGTATTATTCCCTGTAGAAAATTTAGGTGTTTGGGAAGGTGTAGAAATGGTAGAAGGTGATGTTATATTTGCTGTTTACGAAACGGCTCGTTTAGAAAATGAATTGGTAGGTTACTCTGCAGTTTCAGGTATTCAATCTGCAGGTGCTGTAACATGGACTGGCGCTCAAGTAGGTATGCCAGTATTTGGGTCTGACAATAACCTTGACAACGGTTTTCAAGAATTTGAAAGTTTAGTGTGGTTGGTTGAGAGAGCTGACGGTGTTGTTTACAATGCTAATGTTACTACTGCAACTGCTGGTTTTGACGGTAATTATGAAGACGGTGAATTTGTAATTATTAGCTCTGTTTCTATTGGTGCTCCATTGTACGATGGTTGTATGGATGCTTCAGTTCCTAACTTCGATCCTTTAGCTACTAATGATGATGGTTCTTGTCAAGAAGCATATTCTATAGGTTGTATGGATGCTGACAAAGTTAACTTTGCTGGTGCAGGTGCAAACCCAACGCACGACAATGCTGAGAACTTTGGCGATGCATTTGGTCAAAACTTAGGTCTTAACTTATTAACAGGTGAAACTTCTTTAAGTGGAGCTGCTGCAAACGTTTCTGACGATTCAATGTGTCAAGATCAAGTAGAAGGTTGTACAGATGCAATGGCTATCAACTACGATCCAATTGCAACGCAAAACGATGCAACTATTTGTGACTGGTCTTTAAACGGAATGGAATTGTACGACGTTGATGAAAATGGAAACATTTTAGCTACAGACTACAACTTTGGTGCAGTTGCTCCAGATAACGAAAATGACGGTATTTTAGGGTCTGACTTCGATAATGCAAACATCTTATTCCAAGCTGGTGCTTTAGATGTAGATGCACACGTGATTGCTAACTTAGCTTCTGTAATGGAATGGGTTGATGCAGATGAAATTGCAGATGCACAAGAATTGGCTGATACTATTACTGACATGCAAGATCGTTACGATGCAAACGACCTATGGTGGAATACTCGTTACGACGATACTTTAGCTGCTGTTGCTGTATGGTTTGCTGCTGATGAAGCGGCAGATGCACAAGAATTAGCTGATACTATTACTGACATGCAAGCGCGTTACGATGCAAACGATCTATGGTGGAATACACTTTATGATGCAACTGTTGTAACGTATGACTCTATGTTAAGTGTAACTAACGATACGTTAGATTACCACAGAGCTCCAATTGAAATTGACCTACACACACAGTGGAATACAGTAGCTTACTACCTACACCACGAGTCTCCAGTTGTAGCTCAGTTCGAAAACCAATTCGGTTCTGAAACTGCTATTGCAAACAACATAAACATTGTTAAGAACAACGAAGGTTTATTCTACTGGCCAGAGTTTAACTTTGATGGTATTCAAATGTTACAACCAGGTCAAGGTTACCAAGTAAGAGTTAAAGATTCTTCTACAGGTAAATCAGACTTTATTTTCGAGCATGCAATAGATGCAGATGCTTACAGAACGCTTACCGCAACTGTACCAGCATGGGCAATTGAAATGGAAGTTCAAAACCACCCTAATGATGTACGTTCACTTGTAAGAGTGGTTAACATGTTAGGTCAAGAGGTTAAAGCTGCAGAGCAGTTTAAAGGTGAAGTTCTATTGTACATGTTTAATGACGGAACTGTTGAAAAGAAAATGGTAAAGTAAACCGTTAAAATATGAGAAAGCCCTCTCAATTGAGGGGGCTTTTTTTTTCCTATTTATAAATTAAAATTTTTAACAGATGAAAAAAACTTTATCAATAGTATCACTTTTCCTTTTATCTCTTACCACGGTAAGTGCTCAGGATTGTGATTTACCTTCAGCTTTTGACGGAAATACGGGGTCAAATATGACAGTAATGTTAACATCTTCTTTTATTAGTTCTTTAAATGTTACTGATCCAGGTGCTTTTTTAGTTGCTTTAAATCAAGATGGTATACCTGTGGGCTCCTCAGAACTATTCGGTTTAACTCAGACGACTTTAGCTGTTTGGGGAGATGATATTCAAACACTTGAGCCTGATGGAGCTACAGCCAATGAAGTAATAAGTTTCCAATTGGTAAATGGAACCGATTTATACGATGTTATAATGCCTTCAGCTGTTAGCTTTGTAGGAAATGGTTTGTCTGTTCAGACTGCTGCTGCTCAATTAACTCTGGTAGAATGTGAAAGTTCAACTATTTTAGGTTGTATGGATGCTACTGCAGACAATTACAATATGGATGCCACCGAAGATGACGGTTCTTGTACTTTTACTGTTTTTGGTTGTATGGATGATTCAGCAGACAATTACAATATGGATGCTACCGAAGATGATGATTCTTGTGTGTATACAGTATTAGGTTGTACAGATGAAGAAGCTAACAATTACAACGATGCTGCAACTTTAGATGACGAGTCTTGTACTTACGATTCTTCTGGTGAAGCAATTTCGTATCAATTATCTGCAGGTTGGAACATGGTTGGTTATACGGGTACTGCTGATAACAGCGGTATTGTAGCTCAAATGGATGCTGCCTTAGGAAATGATGCAGGTACTGCAGGTACTTTCCAAGTAATTAAAAATGTTTCTGGTCAGTTTTGGTCAGCTGCTTTTGCACAAATTTCAGACTTTACTCAAGGAGAAGGTTATATGATGTTTGTTAATGGAACTCCAACTTCGGTTAATTTCCAAAAAGAAAGTGGTTACATTTCCGGTATAGAGTATTCACTTTCTGCTGGTTGGAATATGGTTGCCTTTACAGGTGATGTAAATTCAGAAAGCAATATTGTTACTGCTATGGATGCTGCTTTAGAAAATGGAGCAGGTACTGCAAATACGTTCCAAGTAATTAAGAATGTATCTGGTCAGTTTTGGTCTGCAGCTTTTGCTCAGATTTCAAGTTTTACACCAGGTGAAGCGTATATGATGTTTGTTAATGGAGCTGCTACTTCGGTTAATTTCCAAAGAGAATAATCGAATATAGCTCTATATTAAACTTCTTAATTTTTTAAAAAAGCATCCTTCGGGATGCTTTTTTTGTTTGCGCTTAGATAAAACCATTTCATTCAATAGTTATTTAAATTAACAATCGTATTTTTGTATCGCAATCAATACAAACACATTTTATAGTGCTCATGGAAAAATACGATGTTGCCGTAATAGGATCTGGTCCCGGTGGTTATGTTGCAGCTATTCGCTGTGCTCAGTTAGGCTTAAAAACAGCTATTATAGAAAAATACGATACACTTGGGGGTACTTGTTTAAATGTTGGTTGTATTCCTTCTAAAACTCTTTTAAATTCTTCAGAGCATTTTTTCAATGCTGCACATCATTTCGATGAACACGGTATAGAAATTAACACCCCAAAGATTAACGTTGCTCAGATGATGAAACGTAAAAATGCGGTAGTTGAGCAAACTTGTGGTGGTATCGATTTCTTAATGAAGAAAAATAAAATTGATGTGCTTCAGGGTTGGGCATCCTTTGCCAATTCTACCCAAATAAACATTTCATCGGAAAAGGGAAGCCATCAAATAGAAGCGACTAAAACCATAATAGCTACAGGTTCAAAACCCTCATCATTGCCTTTTGTTTCTGTAGATAAAGAAAGAATAATTACCTCTACCGAAGCCTTAAGTTTAACGGAAGTACCCAAGCGTTTTATTGTAATCGGTGGTGGTGTTATAGGTTTGGAGTTGGGTTCTGTATACGGTAGATTAGGCGCTGAAGTTACGGTTATTGAATATGCAGATGGACTCATTCCAAGTATGGATAAATCTTTAGGTAAGGAACTCAGAAAAGTATTAAAGAAAGACCTTAAGTTTAATTTTAAGTTAAATACAGGTGTTACTTCTGTTGAGCGTGTTGGAGAGGAAGTAATTGTTAAAGCAACCAACAAAAAGGGTGAGGAAGAAGTTTTTACTGCAGATTACTGTTTGGTTTCTGTGGGTCGTACCGCTTTTACAGCCAAATTAGGTTTAGAAAATACGAACATTACTGTTGATAAAAGAGGTCGTATAGATGTAAACGAACATTTGCAAACCTCCGAAGCGAATATTTTTGCTATAGGTGATGTGGTTCGTGGAGCTATGTTGGCTCATAAAGCGGAAGAAGAAGGTGTTTTTGTTGCAGAATTTATGGCAGGCGAAAAACCTCATATGAATTACAACTTGGTTCCGGGTGTTGTTTACACGTGGCCTGAGGTTGCTGCCGTTGGTAAAACAGAAGAAGAATTAAAGGAAGCTGGTGTCAATTACAAATCAGGCTCGTTTCCTTTTAAAGCATCTGGTAGAGCGAGAGCCTCTAGTGATACAGACGGATTTGTGAAAGTATTAGCCGATGCCAATACGGATGAAATTTTAGGGGTGCACATGATTGGGCCTCGTGTTGCCGATTTAATTGCCGAAGCTGTTGTTGCTATGGAGTACCGTGCATCTGCTGAAGATATTGCGCGTATTTGCCATGCACACCCTACCTTTACAGAAGCCTTTAAAGAGGCTGCTTTAGATGCCACCGACAAACGTGCTTTACATATATAAATTTTAGTAACTTAGTTAAAAGTTCGTCTGATCCAGACGAACTTTTTTTTGGGAATTTAGTTGCTTTTCTATTTTTAGGGATCACTATATTTGTTTTATGAAATTTCAAACGCAGTTCAATTGTTCAGGCAGACCAGACCTTAAGTATGCTCTACTAGACTTTTTTAAGCATGAGTCTTCTTTAGTATTACTCGATGGAAATTTTCACGGAAACGCTATCGGTAATTCTTCTTTTGATTGGGCAATTGCTGCGGGTGCAGCTCACGAATTACACGCCCAAGAGGCGAATGCTTTTGAGGCTTTGCAAAATTTTCATCAAGTACATAAAGATTGGATTTTTGGTGCGCTTTCCTACGATTTAAAAAACGGTGTCGAAAAATTAACATCCATTCATCCAGACGGGATTCAATTTGAGCCTCTTCATTTTTTTGTGCCTAAATACCTGTTTCTTTTTAAAGCAGATTGTGTAACCATTTACCACCATTCAAATTTCAAACCTTTTGATTTTAGTCAAGTTACTGCTTATGATTCTGACTCTGTTGACTTTCTATTTACTGGAGTTCTTAAAAATCGAGTTACAAAGGAAGCGTATTTATCTAATGTAAATCAGATTAAATCTCATATACAGGCTGGAGACCTTTATGAAATGAATTATTGTCAGGAATTTTATGCTGAAAAGACCTCTTTAAATCCTCTACAAGTATTTAGAGCTCTAAATAGACTTTCCAAAGCTCCTTTTTCTTGTTTTTATAAAAGTAAAGATGCCTACTTGCTTTCTGCCAGTCCAGAACGTTATCTTAAAAAGAGTGATTCCGTATTAATTTCTCAGCCTATAAAGGGAACCAAAAAACGTGGAGCTAGCACTGAAGAAGATCAGCTTTTAAAAGAGCTCTTATACAAAGATGAAAAGGAACGTTCGGAAAATGTGATGATTGTTGATTTAGTTCGTAACGATTTAGCTCGTATAGCTGCTAAAAACTCTGTTGAGGTTGATGAGCTTTTTGGGATTTACAGTTTCGAGCAAGTGCATCAAATGATTTCGACCGTTCGTTGCGAACAAAGTCCTGATTGCGAATTGTCTGATGTGTTTAAAGCAACCTACCCAATGGGCTCTATGACGGGTGCTCCAAAAATTAGTGCCATGAAACTTATCGAAAAGTTCGAGATAACCAAAAGAGGCCTTTATTCTGGCTCAATTGGATACATAACTCCAACCGGAGATTTTGATTTTAATGTAGTCATCAGAAGTATACAATACAATGCTATAAATGAGTATCTTTCCTTTATGGTTGGTGGCGCAATTACGATTGGTTCTGATGCCGAAATGGAATACCAAGAATGCTTATTAAAAGCGAAAGCTTTATTTGAAGTCCTGCAAGGTAACTATGCAAAAACAGTTTCTTAAATATTGCCAAAGTATTGGCTTAAATGAGCAGTCAACAATTCTTGTTGCTGTTAGTGGTGGCTTAGATTCTATTGCTTTACTACACCTATTTAAGTTGGCTAATTTCAAGATCAGTGTTGCGCATTGTAATTTTAAACTTCGCGGAACAGAATCTGACGCAGATCATGACTTCGTTTCGCATACATGTAAACAACTTAACCTTCCTTTTTTCTCAAAAGATTTTGACACCCTAGCTTATGCAAAGCTCAATTCTGTTTCTATTCAAATGGCAGCTCGTGAGCAACGCTACGCATGGTTTACGGAGCTTCGCCTATCAAACGCAATCGATTATATTGCTACAGCACACCATCAAGACGACCAGGTAGAAACTATTTTACTCAATCTTTCTCGTGGAACAGGTTTAAAAGGCTTGCACGGCATTTTGCCTATTCAAAATCATTTGGTACGTCCATTATTATATACCGATAGAGCCAAACTTGAGGCTTGGATGCGTAACCGTAAAATTTCTTACAGAGAAGACAGCAGTAATGCTTCTTTAAAGTACGCACGTAATAAACTCCGCCATAAGGTTTTGCCGGTACTAAAAGAGCTGAATCCCTCTTTAGCTGCTACTATGCAACAAAACGCAGAACGATTTGAAAACAGCCAACAAAATTTAGCTTTCTTTTACGATAAATGCAGAGCTGAATTGCTTAAGGAAGTGAATGGTGACCTACATTTTAATTTAGAGGTACTTCAAAGGTATCCGGCACCTATTGATGTGCTGTTCTATTTTCTTTCTGAATATGGTTTTCAAGACTGGAAAGCCATTTCTCATTTGTTTCGAGCGCCAAGCGGCAAAGTTATTTCTAGTAACACGCATGAGTTGCTAAAGAACAGAACAAGTTTAGTCTTAAAAAAAACCGTATCGTCCACATCAGCTCAATTTTTTATTCAAGAAGATCTTAGCTCAGTATCATCTCCTTTTAACTTAACCTTTAAGCAGTCTCCTACCAGCGGTTTTAAAGTGTCTACTAATCCTTTGATTGCAGCCCTCGATTACGAAAGGTTAGCGTTTCCTCTTGTACTTAGGAAATGGAAAAGTGGCGACGTATTTCAACCCTTAGGTATGCGAGGAAAAAAGAAACTGAGTGATTTTTTTATAGATACTAAACTTAGTATTTTTGAAAAAAGAAATACATGGGTTCTGTGCTCAGCTACTAAAATAGTTTGGGTTGTTGGACATCGCATCGATGAGCGATTTAAACTTGTAGAGAATTGTCAAAAAGTTTACCTTGTTGAGCTAATTAAAGATTGAGTATGCCAGCGAAAATTCATTTTCATGAAAAGCAATATTTGGGCTACAGTAGGTTTTCAAACCTACGTAGAATTATATTAGGGCTTTTTTTCTTTTGCGCTTATTATTTCTCTAATTCCGAAGCAGAGAACACTCATCTTTTTTTTTATATGGGAATATTTACCCTGGTTCTGTCAGCTTTTTTAATGTTTGTACTCCATCTTCAAACAACCCTTGTAAATGGAAGTCTTGTTTTTGATGGCTTATGGACCTCTAAGAAAGTTAAGGTAGACTTGTCTAGTATTGTTTCAGTTGAGCAAATTGTATATTCTAATTTTTATATAAGACGCTCAGTTTACAATTTACACCGCAAAGGTAGAATCCATTTTTATACACGTGGAAAAGACGCCATTTTACTTATTGATAAAGATGGCCTGGAATATGTAGTAGGTACACAAAGATCTGAAGAATTGTTTGAGCTTCTAAAAAATGAATTGCAAAAATAAATACATGAAATCACTATACAGTTTATTCGTAACCTTATTGATTACACTTGTTTCGTACGGTCAAATTCAAGATCCTGTAAAATGGAATTTTGAACTAGGTGCGGTACTCGAAAACGAAGTTGATTTAATACTAACAGCCACTATTGAAGAAGGATGGCATATGTATGCGCAAGATGCTGGAGAAGGTCCGGTATCCACCAATTTCACCTTTTTTGAAAACACTGCGATCCAATACATCGGCAACGTTAATGAGGGCATTCCTCAAGAGGAATACGATCCAAATTTTGAGAGTGTACTTAGGTACTTTGAAACTAAAGCCGTTTTTACGCAAAGAATGAAATTACTTTCAAACGAATCCTCCATTGTGAAAGGAGAATTTGAATTTATGGTTTGCAACAGCGCTATGTGTTTACCTCCGGAATGGGTAGATGTAGAAGTTGCTTTACCCGCGGCACAATTAAACGATTCCTCTTCATCCTCTTCTACCGATGAAGGTGATGTAGATGTAGAAGTTGTTTTACCTGTTGCACAATTAAATGATTCCTCTTCATCATCTAAATCCTCTTCTACCGATGAAGGCGTTTGGAGTATTTTTATTATTGCATTTTTAAGTGGTTTTATAGCCTTATTAACACCTTGTGTTTTCCCAATGATTCCCATGACGGTAAGTTTTTTTACAAAACAAAGTAAAAACAAAGCCTCCGGAATTAAAAATGCGCTCATTTATGGTTTGTCAATCATTGGTATATACGTGGTTTTAGGGGTATTTGTTTCAGCAGTTTTTGGAGCAGATGCTCTAAATAATATGGCTACAAATGTGTATTTTAATATTGCATTTTTCGTTTTATTAATTGTGTTTGCCGCCTCTTTTTTAGGCGCATTTGAACTTACGATGCCTAATTCTTGGATTAACAAAGCGGATTCTGCTTCAGATCGAGGCGGTTTACTTGGTATTTTCTTCATGGCCTTTACGCTGGCTTTAGTATCTTTTTCTTGTACCGGTCCTATAGTTGGCACCCTTTTAGTTGAAGCTGCTTCTGGAGGGTCTTATATTGGTCCTATTATCGGAATGTTCGGTTTCTCTTTAGCTATTGCACTTCCATTTGCCTTTTTTGCGGCATTCCCTGGCTGGTTAAACTCATTACCAAAGTCGGGTGGTTGGTTAAATTCTGTAAAAGTTGTTTTAGGCTTTTTAGAATTAGCACTAGCTTTTAAATTTCTCTCTAATGCAGATTTAGTCTTGGATTTACACATTTTAGAAAGAGAAACTTTTATTTCGATTTGGATTATCATATTCGGATTACTCACCATGTATTTATTAGGCAAGCTAAAACTCTCTCACGACAGTGATGTAAATCACCTATCTGTTGGTCGTTTGTTTATGGCCATTATTACGGGTGCTTTTACCGTTTATATGATTCCTGGTTTATGGGGAGCACCACTAAAATTAATAAGCGCATTTCCGCCACCACAAGAGTATAGCGAATCTCCGTATGGAGTAGGTTATACTTTAGGAGGAGAAGAAGTGGTTAAGGAAGAGGGACAGCATTTGGGGCCGCAGGGAATTATGGCTTTTCACGATTACGATGAAGGCATGGCTTATGCAACATCGGTAAACAAACCGGTTATGCTCGATTTTACGGGTAAAGCATGTGTTAATTGTCGTAAAATGGAACAAGGCGTATGGTCCGACACTCAAATTAAAAACATCCTTAAAAATGAAGTAGTTTTGATTTCTTTGTATGTAGATGATCGGAAAAAACTTCCAGTAGAAGAGCAGTATGAGACTACTTTGGCTGGTAAAACAAAAAAAGTAAGGACTATAGGTGACAAATGGATGGTTTTACAAGCCAATACGTATCAAACAAATTCTCAGCCTTATTACGTTATGTTAGATCGTAAAGCGCAACCTTTGCTAGAAAATGCCAATTACCAAGATTATGGTTCTGTTGCTGTTTTTAAAGATTGGTTAAACAGAGGGTTGTTGGCGTTTACTAAGTAAGATATACTATCAATAAGAACAATTTAGTAGTTAACATGGAAACAATTCGCTCCCAATTTTTAGAAGCTCAAGAAGTATTAATTTCTTTTATCTCCGACGATGCAAATATTTTGGCCATAGAAAATGCAGGCGCTATAATTGTGAGCTCCTTTAAACAAAAAGGGAAACTTATAAGTTGTGGTAACGGCGGATCCATGTGTGATGCGATGCATTTTGCAGAAGAACTTTCGGGTCGATTTAGAAACAATAGACCTTCTTTACCAGCCCTTTCTATTTCCGATCCGTCTTACATGTCATGCGTTATTAATGACTACGGTGCCGATGCTGTGTTTTCACGTTTTATCGAAGGGATGGGCTTCTCAGGCGATGTTTTGATCGCTATAAGTACGAGTGGGAATTCTAAAAATGTAATAAATGCAGCTCAAACAGCTAAAGCAAAAGGAATGAAGGTAATTGCACTTACAGGTAAAACAGGAGGGGAGTTGGCCGCTTTAGCCGATGTTGAAATTCGTGCTCCTCACTCTGAATATGCTGATCGAGTTCAAGAAATCCACATAAAAGTAATTCACTCTTTAATACACTATATCGAACTAAATATGTTCGGTAACTAAATCTTTATAACTTTACAACAAGCTAAAACGTGTTATACGTAAAAACAAATCAAATTTAATCTAATGAAAAAAATCACCCTTTTTTTAGCGTTTACCGGAATGTTTTCATCCCTTTACGCTCAAGACACCATTACGAATAAAGCTGGAAGTGACTACAGGTTTACGGTAGTTAACGATATAGAAGCAACAGAAGTTCAAAGTCAAGGCAGAACAGGTACTTGCTGGAGTTTTTCAGCATTGTCTTTTATTGAGTCTGAAATTATGCGCATGGGCGGTGGTAAGCATGAACTGTCTGAAATGTTTATTGTTAGAAATACCTATGCAGACAAAGCGGAAAAATATGTACGCATGCACGGTTATTTAAATTTTGGGCCAGGGGGTGCTTTTCACGACGTTAGTGAAATGATAAAAGCGCATGGTATTGTTCCTTTAGAGGTTTACACAGGCAAACCTGCAAATGAAGAAACATTTAACCACGGCGAAATGGATCATGTATTACACGGTATTGTTAAAGCTGTTGTAGATGCAGAACAGAACACGCTTACACCACTTTGGAAACCTGCCTATGAAGCTGTTTTAGATACCTATCTCGGAGAAATTCCTACAAAATTTAAGTATATGGGTAAAGAGTTTACCCCAAAGTCTTTTGCAAAATCTGTTAAATTTGATGCAGACGATTATATCTTTATTAGCTCGTATACGCACCACCCTTTTTACGAAGAATTTATTATTGAAGTTCCAGGGGATTGGATGATGAAATCGGTTTACAATATTCCGATGGACGAAATGGTTCAGGTAATAGACAATGCTTTGTTGAATGACTTCTCTATTGCTTGGGCTTCTGATGTTTCCGAAAAGGGTTTTTCTTTTAGAGATGGTTTAGCATTAGTACCCTTAGAAGGGGCTAAAATCAAGAAATCAGGAAAAGATAACAAGAACTTTTCTGATGCAGGAGCTTCCAC
>Ga0206128_1003930_pt1 | contig 11941 bp, 10 predicted proteins | sample Helgoland_Spring_7_FD_148601 | JGI IMG/M metagenome (GOLD analysis project Ga0206128, IMG submission 148601) | Pelagic subsurface seawater microbial communities from Kabeltonne, Helgoland, North Sea - Helgoland_Spring_Bloom_20160426_1 | ecosystem: Environmental > Aquatic > Marine > Epipelagic ...
TACAATACGGGAAGATGTCTATTTTGGAAAATATTTAGAAATCATTTAAATATAATTTATCAATTTAATTCAAGTTATGATGGTACTCGAGATTATAATGGTAAATTAATTACTAATGTTGAATTATTTTCTATTAATAATATTTTATTAGAAAATACAGATAAATGTTTATTTATAGTCTATAATTATTTACAAATCTATAAAAGTATTTATTATAGATGGTTTTTGAGAATGAGTAAATCTCAAATATTAGATAGTAATATTTGGGTTAGTAAATTGTTTAGAAAATCACTATCAAATAGTAATAATTCATATCTAAATATATATAATACATCTATTAGAAATACTTAAATTATTAGGGGTCTATATAAACATCACGGAACCTCTTTGATCTTTCCGGACTCCAATTATTATATGTTTACACCAATTACTACAATCATTATCTAATTGGAAAAAATCTTGAAATACTGTATCAAAATAAACAGTTTTAACTTTTAATAAAAAATAATAATACTGTTGTGTATTATTTAAAAATATCTCATAAGAGCGTTGTTCATTTACTGTTTCTATTATCAGTAAACCATCTTTCCATAATATATCATTATATGGATTTTCTAATCCCAGATTTGCTTTCTCTTTATTATATAAATATCTAATATTAATTCCTATTTCTTTAATTGTTAATGTATTACTAGATTCATTATAGACAAAACCCATCTAATATTTAAAAAGAAATTAATATTATTAAATTGTATAGGGAAAAGTGTTAATATGACAATAAATATTTTGGGAAAATAGTAGTTATTTACATATGATACACTGATAAAAATATACAGTAATATATAAAACCATCTAAATATAATCAATACTTAAATATTAAAAATGATAATATAGTAAATTTATGAGAAGTTCTAAAAAAACATTTTGTTGTAATTGTGGTTTATATGGTCATATATTTAAAACCTGTTGCGAACCAATCACAAGTTGTGGAATAGTTTTATATAAACATTTTGGAGATAAAATAAAATATTTACTAGTAAGAAGAAGAGATTCTTTATCGTATGTAGAATTTATTAGAGGTAAATATAATATAGATAATTTGGAGTATATTAAGAAATTATTATTAGGTATGACAAAAAATGAAAAAGATGTTATATTGAATAATTCATTTAATGATTTATGGGTAAAATTATGGGTAAATACCTATTCTAAACATAAAAAAGAATATAATTTTTCAGAAGAAAAATTTAATAAACTAAAAACACCTAATAAAGAAAATGAAAAATCTATATTAGAAAAATTGATATCTGAAATGGATAATTTGTGGTTGACACCGGAGTGGGGATTCCCTAAAGGGAGAAGAAATATGTATGAGGATGATCTATTATGTGCCGAACGTGAATTTAATGAAGAAAGTGGATTAACCAAAAAAAATTATATAATTTTAAAACATATTAATCCAGTCTATGAAATATTTAAAGGTAGTAATAATATAAAATATAAACATATATATTATATTGGTGTATGTCTCAATGATATAGAAGTAGCTTTAAATCCAGAAAATGATAGTCAGATGTCAGAAATAGGAGATATTGGTTGGTATGAATATCATGAATGTACCAAATTATTTAGATCATATAATTTAGAAAAAAAAAAAGTGTTACATAAAATTAATACCTTGATAAATAAATTATATATTAAAAATTTTGATAATTGTACAATAAATAAATAGTAATATTGAATCTTATTTATTCGGTTCAATTACTATTAATATTTTCTATATAGTTTCTTTGATATACATCTTCTATATTATTATTAGTCATTATACTATATAACGTAATATAAGGTAAGAATTTATCTAATAATTGATTTTTTTTGTCATTTTCTATCATTATATTTTTGACGGTAGTAGAAACATATTTTCTATCTCTATTAAATTCTAATTCCAAATCATCTAACATTTCATTAATAGAATGAAGATAATTATTAATAGTATTAATTCTAATTTTTGTTTCATAATTATCAGTAGTATATTCATTGATAGCTATGGATTTATTTTTAATTTCATCAATAATAGTATTTGTTATCATTATTTATATAACAAATAGATTTATTTTCCATTGTATTATTCGCACATAAATATATTATTATGCGTCAATAATATTATCCTCTTCGAATCCAGGTTCATCAAGTATAGTATCATTATTGGAATTGATTAATAAAGATAAATTAGTAGTTAATATAGTATTAATTTCTTGTTGTTGTAAATCTATAATAGAATATAAATTAGAATTAATCAATAGAGAAATGTAAATATAGTCTATCACATTATCCAAATGATAGGTATTTTTATTAATAATAATATCATTTATTTTTTGAATCAAATGATGGTTGGGATTTAACTCTAAAATGAGTAATTCTTTCGTATTTTCAATATTATTAATAGTATCCAACTGATAATTATATTTTTTATAAAGTTCATCATTTAGATTATAGTCATTGGAATAAATACATCCCATACTATCAGTTAATCTATTACTAATAACAACCTCTTTAATTTTATTATTAAGTCTATGATTAAATAATTTTATTAATGGTTGATATTGAAAAGAAATATTTTCACTATCTAAATTATGAATTATATTTATCATAGTATATTTGGAAAAAAAACGTATAATAAAGTCATCTATGGGCTCGTCTAATAATAATATTAGTTTATCTTGAGATAAATATTTTTCTAGAAATGGAGAATTTCCATTAGGATTGGTTTTAAAATATAAAATTTCATTATTATTTATGAAATTTTCTATGGATAATAATTGATTATTTTTATTATTCTTAAATTTTAAAATAGATAATAATTGATTTTCATATCTATCATCTAAACATAATCCCATTTTTAAATAAAACGAATATGTTTTATTGATTTGTTCCATTGTTTCATTATCTAATTGAATCAATAAATCCAATATAATAGTAGTTAGTTGAGTTGATATATTTTCTATGGAATTAATGGTGTCTTTGGCAATATTTAATGAAGTATCTTTTATCTCTATAATACCATAAATAAAATTTAACCATTCTGGTATTATATTGGGATAATTTTCTTGTACTAAAATATTATTTTTATACACATTTATATTGGATGGTATAAATGACATATTATTAAAATCATTCCCAATATCTATCATAGGTTTTTGGGGTATAAATATAATACCATTAATATCATTATTTTCAAAAGTGTGACAATATAGATATTTATCTAAATTTTTAGTTAAATTTAGATATAATTTTTTGTTGTCTTTGGAATTTCTATCACCATAATTTATGGGTATCCATTCCAAATGATTAGAAACATTTATTCTAGTTTCATATTCATTCTCTTCTACGTCATTAAAATGTTCTTTTATATATTCGTCATCATATTCTTGATACATTTGGTCGATGTCAGTAATAATTGTTTTGGAAGACCATAAATAGATTGGTATATCTATATAATCAAAATATTTCTTAATAATCGCTTTATAATCAAATTGTTCATCTTCTAATAATTGAATAATTAGATAACTGCCAGTTTCGGTGTCAGTAAAATTGAGTTCACCGTCATATGGTTTAATGGAATAATCGCCACTACTATTACTTTCTAATATTAATTGTGGATTATCATCCTTCTTGGTTATGATGGAAAAATGATTGGAAATTTTGAAGATAGAATATAAACCTATACCCATATTATCACCATTAGATAAACCAATAGTACCTATATATTTATCTAAATCATTAAAATCCATTCCTATTCCATTATCATATATAGTTAATTGGTGACTATCATTATTATATTTAAATTTTATAAAAGGAGTTAAATCAGTGGTAAGTTTTTGTTTTTTTTGTATTGCTTCAATCGAATTTGTTATTAGTTCTCTAATGATGTATTCATTATTACTATACACGGTATTTAATATATTTAATATATTGGATATATTAGTTTTATAGATAGATTTTTCGGTATTAGACATTAAAATTATTAGTATTCTATTTTTAAATAGATTAATAAATACTAATATAGTTAATTAATATTGAATAATTAATATTGAATAATTAATAATTAATATTGAATAATTAATATTGAATAATTAATAATTAATAGTAAATTAATATTGAATAATTAAAATAATACTTAAAACATATAACAAAATTAATTAATAGAAGATGGATAATAGTAATATTCCATTAACGGAAAAATATAGACCTACTAAATTAGATGAAATCGTATACCAAAAAGACATTATCAATATCTTGAATACTACCAAACAAAAATCCAATATACCACATTTATTATTTCATGGACCTCCTGGTACTGGTAAAACATCTACTATACTAGCAATATGTAGACAATTATATGGAGATGATTATAAAAAAAAAGTATTGGAATTAAATGCATCTGATGATAGGGGGATAACTATCATACGTGGTAAAATAAAAGATTTTTCTAAAATGAGTATCAACAAGTCCGGTCCATCATTTAAAATCATTATATTAGATGAAGCCGATTTTTTAACCAATGACGCTCAATCCGCATTACGGCGGTGTATTGAAACGAATTCAAATGTTACTCGTTTTTGTATTATTTGCAATTATATTAATAAAATTATTAATGCTATTCAATCTAGATGTGCTATATTATATTTCAAACCTATACCTAAAGAGATAATAGAAAAACAATTAACATATATTATTAAGAAAGAACAGTTAACAGTAGATAAAGTTTTTTTACAAAAAATCGTGGATAATTCTAATGGTGATTTACGTAAATCAATAAACTCATTGGAACTATTATCTATATGTGGAAAACATATAGATAGAATATTTATTGATAATACCATAGATGAAAATCAATTAGATAATATCTACAAATATAGTAAAACACAAAATTTTAAATTGTTATCAAAGTATTTATCCACAATATTAAATAGTGGTATTTCTGGTAAAGTTATAATTAATAATTTAATTACTAATTTACAAAATAAAACTAAATTGGACGATTTATCCAAAACCAATATTATACAAGAGATAGTAAAAACAGAATGTAGTATTATAGATGGTAGTGATGAATATATTCAATTATTTGCGCTATGTATTAATATACAACCATATTTATAATTATTTATTACATTGGGAAGATTTCCAAGCAGATTTACTATAATTACCATTTTGTTGTGTATTTTGTGCTTTAGACATTGGAAAACACATATTAGTAGTTTTCCAAAAAACTACTATTAGAACTAGCGGTATTTATACCATATAATTTATTATTACCACAATCACCACTATAACCACAGGTATTTAGATAACTATTATTCCATAAATTAACAAATTGAAGTTTATCTCCCAATTCTACTATACCAGTTTTACCAGTGGTTGATACTATTTTCCAATAAATAAAAGAATTACCACTAGATAATTTAACATATGGTCCATTGGGGCTACTAACAGAAACTGAATGGGGAGAATAAGAATTACACGAATTTCTACTACAAGTAACTAACATATAGTTATTTGCTTCTAGGTGTATTTTAACTATATCATTATAATATATAGGTCCATCATCACCTTGACTAATATTAGTTTTATGATTTACTAATCTCAATCTACACCAATTAGGTGAAGTTTTTAAATATGAATTACTACTATTTTTATAGGTAGTAATAGAAAGATTTCGCTGATACCAACAAGAATTAGTATATCCACAAGAACCCATATAAGCACTTGGTCCCCAATAATATGTTTTTTTATATCTTATAGCATTAGAAGGTATACAATATTGAGTATTACAAGATATATTTTGTCTTAGAATAGGACACTTAGTACCACCATATTTAGGTTGTTTTAATACCATTCTTTATCTACTTTTGGTACCACCATCACATTTTTAAGAACCAGATGACCAATTAGACCAATTAGTAACTACACAATTTCGAGGTTTATATATTACCGTAGAATTAACATTATATTTAGCATTTTTAGGTAATTGATAATCTTTTCTATATTGCGAATAATGGTGAAAATCATCTAAGGAAGAACTATGGTTTATTGGATCATATCTATTATTTTTGATATAATTTAATTCTTGGTAATGAAATGGGTCATTCAAATAAATATCTCAATTTCTAAATGTATCTATATTATATATTATTAATATAATTATAAAAATTAATAGTATTAGCATTAAATATTAATTAATATTTAATATTTAATATTTCACTATTAATAAATAATAGCATATTTTTAACTACTCATATAATATTTTTCGCTACCTATATAATATTCATTTGTATAACAATAAGAACTAATATTTTATACTAATATCATATATCATTTATAATATACTATTCCATTTATAAATTTGAAAATAAATCATTTAAAGATTTTATAAGAGAAATTAATTAATAATAATGAATACTGAAATTGAATATGATAGTATATATTTATTAGAAATAAAAACAGTACAATCATCGGCATTTAGAATATTAATAGAAGCCCTCAAAGAAATATTAACAGATTCCAATATAGAATTTGATGAAAATGGAATGAAAATAGTAGCTATGGATGCTTCTCATACAGTATTAGTTCATCTAAGATTAGATGGTATCAATTTTGAACAATATTATTGTAAAAGTAAATTAGTATTGGGTGTAAATATGATGAACTTTTTCAAATTAATTAAAACAATGAATAATAATGATACACTCACATTATTTTTAGAAAAAGAAAATATTAATGAATTGGGTATTAGAATAGAAAATGGTGATAAAAATACTATTACTAATTATAAATTAAATTTAATGGATTTAAATGAAGAAACTATTAGTGTACCACCAGCGTCATTTACCTCTGTAATAACTATGCCAGCCAATGATTTTCAAAAAATATGTAGAGATATGAATAATTTAGCAGATTCCATTGAAATTAAAAGTATAGAAAATCAATTATTGTTTAGTTGTAAAGGAGATTTTGCCAGTCAAGAAACTATTATGGGAGAAACCAATTCTGGTATGAATTTTATAAAAAAACAAACAAATAACGATATAGTACAAGGAGTATTTGCTTTAAAACATTTAGTTTTATTTACCAAATGTACTAATTTATGTAATTCTATAGAAATATATCTTAAGAATGATTATCCATTAATTATTAAATATTCTGTGGCTAGTTTAGGTGAAATAAAATTATGTCTCGCACCATTATGTAATAATATATAATTTAGATGGAAAAAATATCTAAATATATATTATAATGGTAAAATTAGATACTAACAAAAAAGTAGAAAATTACAACAATACATTTGAAAAGAATACAGGCATTTATTTATATAAATTATATGCTAATTGGTGCGGTCATTGCTCAAATATGGAAAGTGATTGGAAGAATTTTATTAACAATAATAAAACATTATTACAAGATATTAATGTAGTAGAAATAGAATCCTCTCAATTACGTAATATTAAAAATAATAATATCCAAGTTTCTGGGTTCCCATCAATATTACTATTTAATGATAATAAATTAATAGATACATTTGGTTCAAACAGAACCGAACACGAATTTGTCAAATTTATAGAGAAAAATAAATCTCAAGTAGGTGGTTCTGTTATTATGAATGAACTACAACAATTATTCATACCAGCGGCTTTATTAGCCACTAGACATCTTATTAAAAATAACTCTTTATCTAGTTTAAATATATTCAAAAATAAATCATTCAAAAATAAATTTACCACTAACATCAGTAAGACTATTTCCAAAACCATCAATGAAGGACAACATAATCTAACTTCTATTGCTCATAGAACTAAGAAAAATCTAAAATCAATGGTAAATAAAGGCAGAAAAAATTTAAAATCTATAGTAAATAGAGGTAAAAAAAGTATGAAAAATATTAAAAAACAAGCCCGAAGTGGTATAAAAAAAGCACTAAAAATTTAAATAAACCGAATTAATTAATAGTCATAAATATTTTTATAATGTAGTATTTTACTCAATTATAAAAATATTTTATATCATAAATATTTCTATAATGTAGTATTTTACTCAATTAGAAATGAAAAATATATTTATGTATGACTATCTAACGGCTGTGTTAATGGATTATTCTTAAAAGCTTCTAACATTTCAGGATTCAATCTATCTCCTATTTTTTCGTTTTCAATATTGGTTTTTTCTGTAGTCATAGAATTAAAATTAGACATATCTGGTGGCATTTGAACTATTCTGGTCGGTTCAAAATTACCATCATTTAAATGTTCTATTTTATTGGTAGTCATATTGATACTATCTTCACCTAAAGGTATTTTTACACTATTTTGGGTAGGTATTCTACCTTTTGCTATATCTTGTTTCACATCATTTAAGGTAGCATTATACACATCCTGATATGATATAGGTTTATTATTAGAACTATCTGCTATTCCAGTATAATCATTATCTGAGGTGAATTGTTTATTGGTATTTGGTGCTCTATAATCATTCACTAGATAACCATTTCCTTGAGGTTGTGATGGGTCACCTATATATTCATCTGTGGTAAATTGTCTATTCGTATTGGGAGCTTCCATTACGGCAGACTCTATTTTATAACCATCATTATGTTCTAATCCACCTATATTACCATCTCTCTCATTATGTATATTGGTTTCTTTAATAGTAGTTCTAGCAACTTCATTAGGATTATATACTACATTCTTCGCTGGCCCTTGTTGTTTTAAATTGACATTATAATCCGTTTCTTGTAATGTATTACGTAATGTTATTTTAGATATATCTTCTGGATCTCTACAAATCAGTCCCTCCTTTTTAGAACTTTCTATATTACCACTTCTATTATTATGAATATTGGTTTCTTTAATAGTAGTTCTAGTAATATCATTGGGGTCATAAGCGGGTAATTGTGACACACCATTATTGAAATTTCCTTGTCTATTATTATGAATATTGGTTTCTTTCACTGTAGTTCTAGTAGTATCATTTGGATCATATGCTGGTAATTGTGACACACCATTATTGAAATTTCCTTGTCTATTATTATGTATATTGGTTTCCTTGATAGTAGTTCTAGTAGTATCATTTGGATCATATGCTGGTAATTGTGACACACCATTATTGAAATTTCCTCTTCTATTATTATGGATATTGGTTTCCTTGATAGTAGTTCTAGTAATATCATTTGGATCATAAGCTGGTAATTGAGATAATCCATGATTCATATTCCCTTGTCTATTATTATGGATATTGGTTTCCTTGATAGTAGTTCTAGTAATATCATTTGGATCATAAGCTGGTAATTGAGATAATCCATGATTCATATTCCCTTGTCTATTATTATGAATGTTGGTTTCTTTCACTGTAGTTCTAGTAATATCATTTGGATCATAGGCTGGTAATTGAGATAATCCGTGATTCATATTCCCTTGTCTATTATTATGAATGTTGGTTTCTTTAATAGTAGTTTTAGTAATATCATTTGGATCATATGCTGGTAATTGAGATAATCCGTGATTCATATTTCCTTGTCTATTATTATGAATGTTGGTTTCTTTCAATGTAGTTCTAGTAATATCATTTGGATCATAAGCTGGTAATTGAGATAATCCGTGATTCATATTCCCTTGTCTATTATTATGAATGTTGGTTTCTTTCAATGTAGTTCTAGTAATATCATTTGGATCATATGCTGGTAATTGAGATAATCCATGATTCATATTTCCTTGTCTATTATTATGAATGTTGGTTTCTTTAATAGTAGTTTTAGTAATATCATTTGGGTCATATGCTGGTAATTGAGATAATCCATGATTCATATTTCCTTGTCTATTATTATGAATATTGGTTTCTTTAATAGTAGTTTTAGTAATATCATTTGGATCATAGGCTGGTAATTGAGATACTCCATGATTCATATTTCCTTGTCTATTATTATGAATATTGGTTTCTTTAATAGTAGTTCTAGTAATATCATTTGGATCATATGCTGGTAATTGAGATAAACCATGACTCATATTTCCACTTCTAGTATTATGAATATTGGTATCTTTAATCGTATATTTCATCACATCATTTGGGTCATATACTGTTAGACAAGTAGCACCTCTAACATTACCAGTTCTTTCATTATGTATTTGTGTTTCTTTTATAGTAGTTCTAGTAATATCATTTGGATCATATACAGTTTGTTTTGCTGGTATTGGCATAGTTACATTACCCGCTTGTCTAATATTACCAATAGAATTCTCTTTTTTACTTGGTTTTAGAATATCTTGTATTGGTGCTATTAATGCTTTGATAGCAGATACTACATTGGTAGTATGAGTTCTAAATTGGGTCACATCTCTCTCTGTAGATGTAATTTCTATACCAGATTTACCATAATCATTATTTTTACCATCCCATTCGCCAGTTTTATTCGCATTACGATAACCATAACTAGATAATACCGCATTTTTAGATTGTTGATATATACCTCTATTATTTGGTTTAACTCTAGTTGCTGGACCACTACCACCTGTATAACTTTTCATTGTTTCCAAACGATTGGTTTTTTTAAATTCTGTTTTAGGTTTCATTTTGGGTTTAGTATATGCTCCAACAGTAGTATTATATCTATCTGGATTATTTAAATAATAGGTATCTGGTAATCTTTTTTCTAATTTACCAATCATTCCCGGTTTAGAAATTTTCTTACCTGGTATCACAGTACCTTTATATGATAATTTAGGATTGGTTGCTACTCTCAGTTCATCTGTAGTTTTAGGCATAGCAAATTCTCTAATAGTTGGATCCTGGAACCCCCCTGTAGGTTTAGAACTATAACCTTGATTTAAACCAGGTCCAACTTTTATTTGTTCTATTGGATGGGTGAATGGTGTATATTTGGATGCTACGTATCTATCTTTTACATTATCATCTATCACATTGGTTCCATATACATTGGACATATTTTTAGTAGGTTCAAACAATGGTGCTATTTCTTCTTTGGTAATATCATTTACTCTATTACCAGTAAAATTTTCCAATAATCCTTGATTGGCATAAATATCTACATTTTGTCTAACCTGACTACCAAAAAAAGGAACCATATTATTATGAGTAAAATCATCTTGTGTTATCATTTCCCCACTTAAAGATTTAAAATTAGTAAAATTTTCCACATTTTCACCATCCCTTTCATTCATTTTTCTTGTATGTACTGGTCTATCTAAATATGTTGATGGTTGAGTTTCATAATTATCTATATCTTGGGATTTTTTATATAATTTACTATCTAATGGTATAATAGAACTTTCATTTTGTATCGCTTTTTTATATCTATTATGTTGTTTCTTTATTAATTCTTTTTCTATTTCTTTACTATAATTAGATTCATATATATTTTTATTCGATGGTTTCATATTTTTTACATTTGCTTTAGGGGGATCTATTCTTTCACCATTATTATTTAAATAAAGTCCGGCCCCCAATAAACCTCCAGCTAATAATAATTCCATATTATAATGGATAGATATTTTAATTTGTTTCTAATAACGTATTAATCTTATTTTGCCTCCTATTAAGATTTTAAAAAAAATCTTTTTATTTTTGGTAGTATTGAACATTTTGAACATTTTGAATATTATATAACTATATAGTGTCATAGAATTTTACTTACTATCTTTCCATTTATTATGGTTATTCCAAAATATCTCCGAAAAGTTGATATCATTAATATCTATATTTTCTGGTTCTTTTCTAGTTAGTTTATCATTTTTTTTAAATCTTTTTAGAATAGGTTTAGAATTTTTATTATTGGTGTCTTTTACCATAGGATGATTATTAATAGTTAATGTTTTTAATAATTGTTTTTTACCACTACCGCCAATTTTTAATAAATTATCACTTAGTAGTTTATATC
>Ga0206128_1003932_pt1 | contig 11935 bp, 8 predicted proteins | sample Helgoland_Spring_7_FD_148601 | JGI IMG/M metagenome (GOLD analysis project Ga0206128, IMG submission 148601) | Pelagic subsurface seawater microbial communities from Kabeltonne, Helgoland, North Sea - Helgoland_Spring_Bloom_20160426_1 | ecosystem: Environmental > Aquatic > Marine > Epipelagic ...
GCAGGGCTTGCTGGTTCGATGCCATGGCAGCAAAATTAACGCCTCTTACGGATTTGACAAGGTTGCTTATGAGTCGCAGTCTCTCGCGCGTGAACAATACCATTCATGAAACTCCGCTAGCTCCTCTGCATATTGAATTGGGTGCCAAAATGGTTCCTTTCGCGGGTTGGAACATGCCAGTGCAATACACCAGCATTATTGATGAACACACAGCCGTACGTGAACATGCGGGGATCTTTGACATCTCCCATATGGGTCAGTTTTTTGTTGAGGGTGATGGTGCTGAGGCTTGGTTAAACTCTTTACTGACAAACAATGTGGCGAAGCTCGGGCCCGGTGAGGGGCAATACACCATTATGCTCAATGAGCAGGGAGGTGTGATAGATGATTTGATCCTCTACCGTGAAGCCGAGGGGCGCATCTTTCTTGTGGTGAATGCTTCCATGATTGACGAAGACTTTGCTTGGATGAGTAACTACCTTCCTGAGGAGCTCGACCTCAGAAACGAGAGTGATCAATGGGCGGCTATGGCTGTTCAGGGTCCTCATGCCGCGACTTTATTTGCTGAGCTTTTCCCTGATCAGCCGTTGCCGCCGCGCAATGGTATGGCAAGTTGGACTCATGAAGGTGAGTTGCTGATGGTATGTAGCACGGGTTATACAGGTGAAGAGGGTTATGAGTTTTTCAGCTCATCAGCAAATGGTAGCGCATGGTTTCAGCGTTTTATTGATACTGGCGCTAAGCCATGTGGTCTCGGTGCGCGTGACAGTTTGCGCCTAGAGGTTTGTTACCCGCTTAATGGATCAGACCTGTCACCGTCCCACACCCCACTGGAAGCGGGGCTTGGGTTTTTCTGTGATCTTGAGAAGGAGGGTGGTTTTGTGGGTAGCGAAATACTCGCTCATCAGAAGCGAGACGGGCTCAAACGGCGTCTGGTCGCACTCAAATACACGGGCAGAGGAGCTCCTCCACGTGCTCATTATGGAGTCTTTACTAAAGAAGGGGAGCAGATCTCAGAGCTCACTAGCGGTGTGCTCTCACCAAGTCTTAGAGAGGGTATTGCGCTGGCCTATCTGCCCCTTGGGCATGCTAAAATAGGCAGCTTGGTTGACGTTGATGTCCGCGGACGCCGCTTTGAGGCGAAAGTCGTTAAAAAACCCTTTTACAAGAAGGCCTGATCCTGCGAAATAAATCACATCCAAGCGGTTGCTGACCGTATTCCATCACCTAATATACAATCATTCATCAATTAACATCATTATGAACGTTCCTGATCATCTTCGTTACACCTCCGACCACGAGTGGATTCTGCTTGATGGTGACACTGTTACTGTTGGCATTACCGATCATGCCCAAGAGGAGCTGACGGATGTCGTCTTTGTTGAGCTGCCTGAAAATGGTCGCTCATGTGATGCCGGCGACCCTGTTGCGGTTGTCGAATCTGTCAAAGCAGCCAGCGATATTTATATTCCTGTTGCAGGAGAAATTGTAGAAGGCAACATCGATCTCGAAGCCGACCCGTCATTGGTTAACACGGATCCTTACGGTGCTGGTTGGATTTTCAAGGTTCGGCTTAAGGATGCTGCCTCAGTAGACACACTGATGGATGCGTCAGCCTACAAGGGACTTATTGGCTGAGAACTTTCTTTGTTGTCCCGATTCTGGGATCGCAGGACCTTTCCTGATCACCAAACTATGTATAACAACTTTTGTAGCCGTCACGTTGGAAGTGTTGGAGCTTCCCGTCAAAACCTCATCAAGGACCTCGGTTACGATCGCATCGATCATCTTATTGATGATGCGGTGCCGGCTAATATTCGCGGTGGTGAGCCTCTTGAGTTACCTGAAGCACTTAGTGAGACAGCTGCCCTAGAGAAGCTGCGCTCCATTATGGGTAAAAATAAGGTGCTTAAGTCATACATTGGCCAAGGCTATAGTGGCACGATTGTGCCGCCTGTTATCCAGCGTAACATCCTTGAGAACCCAGGTTGGTACACTGCTTATACTCCTTACCAGGCTGAGATAGCACAAGGTCGTCTTGAGGCGCTGCTGAATTTTCAAACGATGATTTCAGATCTCACTGGTCTGGATGTGGCAGGTGCCTCCCTTCTAGATGAGGGAACAGCTGCGGCCGAGGCTATGGCGCTTGCCAAGTCTGGCAAACCACGGGGCACGACTATGTTTGTAGCGGACTCATGTCACCCGCAGACTATTGAGGTTGTCAAAACGCGTGCCGAGCCACTCGGTATCGAGATCGTGGTGGCAGACTGGAAGACTTTTGATCCGGCCGCATGTGAGGGCCTCTTTGCTATTCTGCTACAATACCCTGATACACTGGGGTGTGTGCAAGACTACGCTGGCTTAATTGATAAAGCACACGAAGCCGGAGCACTCGCTATTGTAGCTGCCGATATTCTAGCTCTCACCGTGTTGCGCCCCCCGGGTGAATTTGGCGCTGATATTTGTGTTGGCAATAGTCAGCGTTTTGGAGTGCCGTTTGGTTTTGGCGGTCCGCACGCCGCCTTCATGGCTTGCACTGACAAACTGAAACGTAAAATGCCAGGTCGACTTATCGGGGTGTCCATTGATTCCCAAGGGAATCCAGGCTATCGCCTTTCTTTACAGACACGTGAGCAACACATTCGCCGGGATAAGGCGACATCCAATATCTGCACAGCTCAAGTGCTGCTCGCCGTGATGGCTTCTATGTATGCTGTTTATCATGGTCCCGAGGGGCTCAAGAAAATAGCGCTTAATGCGCATCATTTAGCGAGCAACTGCGCATCTTCCCTCAAACAGGCTGGTTACGAAGTGATCGGCGAGAGCTATTTTGATACACTTACGGTGTTGGTGCCCGGTAAAGCTGATGAGGTTATCGCTGCAGCTGTTGAGCAAGGCGTGAACCTGCGCCGTATTGATGCAGATCATGTGGTGATTGCTTGTGATGAAACCATGGGCATGGCTGATGTGATGCTTGTTCTAAAAGCGTTTAGGGTTGAGGAAGCTCAAATGCCAGCATGTGATCAAACTGCATGGCTGGCTTGCCATGACCGTAGATCCGATTTTTGCACGGCCTCGGTCTTTAATAGTTACCATTCAGAAACAGAGATGCTGCGCTACATCTCTCGCCTTGAACAAAAAGATCTGGCACTCAACGAGTCAATGATCGCACTTGGCTCATGCACGATGAAGCTTAATGCTACTTCTGAAATGATGCCTCTCAGCTGGCCGGAAGTCGCAAACATTCATCCCTTTGTTCCTGACGATCAAACCATAGGCTACCGTGAGATGCTTGATGAGCTGTCCGACTGGTTGGCGCGTATTACCGGGTTTGCTGCTATTTCGCTGCAACCCAATGCGGGTTCCCAGGGGGAGTATGCGGGACTGCTTGCCATTCGTCGCTACCACATCGCCAATGGTGATGCTGGGCGAGATATCTGTATTATCCCAACTTCAGCACACGGAACCAACCCAGCATCAGCCGTCATGGCGGGCTTCAAGGTTGTTCCAGTAGCTTGTGACGACCAGGGCAATATCGATGTAGCTGACCTCAAAGCTAAGGCGGAGCAGCATGCTGAAAAGCTTGGAGCACTGATGGTGACTTATCCATCCACTCACGGTGTCTATGAGGCCACGATTGTTGAGATATGTGAGATTATCCATGCCAATGGAGGCCAGGTTTACATGGACGGAGCCAACATGAACGCTCAGGTCGGCTTGACTAGTCCGGGTCTCATTGGGGCAGATGTGTGTCACCTCAATTTACACAAGACCTTCTGCATTCCTCACGGGGGTGGGGGGCCTGGTGTCGGACCCATTGGAGTTGCCGAGCAGCTTGTTCCTTACTTGCCGGGTCATAGCATGATGGAAAACGAGGAAGCTCCGGTTTGTGCCGCTGCCTATGGTAGTGCTAGCATCAATACGATCTCATGGATGTATATAGCGATGATGGGAGTAGAGGGACTCACCGAGGCTACCAAAATTGCTATACTTAATGCTAATTACATGGCTAAGCGGCTTAACGCGTATTTCCCTGTGCTCTACACGGGCAACAAAGGATTGGTAGCGCACGAGTGCATTATTGATATACGGCCATTGGCTGATCGAAGCGGTATTACCGTTGAGGATGTTGCGAAGCGTCTCATGGACTATGGTTATCACGCGCCTACAATGAGTTGGCCTGTTGCGGGTACCCTGATGATAGAACCGACCGAGTCGGAATCTAAAGCCGAGCTCGATAAGTTCTGTGATGCGATGATTTCTATCTATGGTGAAATCCAGCAGGTGATTGATGGTGCGGCCGACAAGGATGATAATGTTCTAAAGAATGCACCGCATACGGCGCAAATGGTCATTAGTGATCAGTGGAGTCATCCTTATAGTAGAGAGCAGGCAGCCTATCCACTGGACTCACTGCGCAGTCATAAGTTCTGGCCTTCAGTTGGTCGCATTGATAACGTTCACGGTGATCGTAACCTCGTCTGTTCCTGTGTTGGCATGGACGCGTATTCCGAGCAGTAGAGTAGTTGTCATCCGCAAATAATCATGAGCACACACACACCTCCTTCCAGCCCTAATGACGAAGTCTCGGGTTATGTTTATTTTGCCCGATTGTGCAGTAAAATTCGTTTGCACCAATCGGGTGAACTTGACCCCGAATTTCACCCGAATATGGGAAAGGGAATGGACCTCTGGACCTGCCAATTACTGCACGTAGATTATGATGACTTGAGTAAGGTGGTTGAAGGCGGAAAAACCGATCAGGAGGCACTCGAGTGGTGCTGGCAAAACGGCTCGAAGCCTAAGGAATACGAGCTGGACTGGTGGAATAGCTATATGCGCAACCGCTGCTATCGAGATGATCTTTCCGATTTACTAGCGAGGCGTAAACAAGAATCTGGATGGCAAGATCGTGCTGACATTCAGACGATGTTTGACTATCTTGATGCAGATGATGGGCGCTTGTGATGGTCAGCGTGGTCTGCTAAATTAAGTTTCTGATGATGCTTGCAGACCTTGGCTGGAATGATGATTTTCAGAAAGCTTTCGATAAGCTTTCTACCAAAGGCTGTGTGCCTGCCCGCCTGATCCGTGATAATAAAATCACTTACGGGGCTCTGTTCGTCGATGACGAGGGTGATGTCTGTGAACGAGAGGTGTTGATGAGTGGCAAGGTTTATCATGATGCTGTCAACGATGCCGAATTGCCTGCCGTAGGCGACTGGGTAGCACTCGAGCTAGCCAATGACGCCGACGATGAAAACATGATTCGTGCCCGCTTGCCGCGGCAGACCTGTTTCTCGCGTAAGCTTCCTGGAAAAAGTGCCGAAGAGCAGGTGATCGCGGCAAATGTCACCGTAGTGGTGGTTGTGACTGATGCAGGTTCAGATTTTAGCCCTCGCCGCATGGAGCGCTATTTCACCTTGATCCGCCGCAGTGGCTCCAAGGCAGTAGTATTGGTCAATAAATCTGATTTATTTCCCGATGAGCAGAATCAGGAGGCTGCTGAGCTTATCCGTGAGCTTAGCGAGGAAGCCGATGTCTACATTACTTCAGCAGCCCACAATGAGGGGCTAGAGGTGCTGAAAAAGTATCTCAAGCCTGGTATCTCATTGACGATGGTCGGCTCCAGTGGAGTGGGTAAATCAACCATGGTTAATCAGCTGTTAGGTGAAGATTTTCAATGGACCAATGACGTCAACGAAACCACTGGTAAAGGCCGACACACGACTACCGCCCGTGAGCTTATCCTGCTCGATGATGGGGGTATCTTGATCGACAACCCCGGGATGCGTGAGATTCAGATGTGGACCGACGAACATACATTAAGGGAGAGCTTTCTTGATGTCGAGCAGCTCGCAGCTGAGTGTAAGTTTCACGATTGCAAACACCGTAATGATGCAGGATGCGCTATCCGGGCAGCGGTTGAAAATGGACAACTTGATGTGGGACGCTACGAGGGTTATCTCAAGCTTGACGAAGAAATAGAAAAGCTTCAGCAGCGTCAAAAAAAGCGCCGTATAATCTCAGAACGCCGAGCTAAGCGTGATCACCGGATCAAAGCGCGAAATCTGGCTGATAGAATCGACCAGGATAAAGATCAGGATCCGGAATGGCGTTAGAGAAATGTCCTGGCAAAGAGGGTCAGGATGACGGCAAAGACGAGATTAAGCACGAGGCCGATTCTGATCATGTCTCTTTGTTGAATTTTTCCCGAGCTAAAGACAAGTGCATTCGGCGGTGTGGCAATGGGCAGCATAAATGCGCATGACGCCGCAAGGGTAAGTGGAAGGACTAAGTGCTTAACTGGGATATTCATGTCGATGGCCACCGTGGCAAAGATAGGAACTAATAATGCCGTGCTGGCCGTATTACTGGATAGCTCGGTAAGAAATATCATGAACAGGACGACCGCGCCCACCAGAAGGATGACCGGCCAGTCGGTGGCAATGGTTTGAATTTCCCTAGCTAGATATAAGCTGGCCCCGGTCACGCCGAGGATTTTACTGAGCGTGAGCCCGCCGCCAAAAAGCAGCAAAATCCCCCAATCAGTGGCTCGGTCGATATCTTTCCAGCTAACAAGGCGGCAGGCTGAAAGAGTTAGCACAGCGCTTACCGCAATGATGGTATCGAAGGATTTTGAGATGCCAAAAAAAGCGGCTAGGTGACTGCTGGAAAGCCAGGCGCAGATGGTAAGGAGAAAAATAGCTAAGGTCAGTATGCGTTTGTTGTTAAATTTGAATGATTCTTTCTGTATCGCGAGTCTTGGGATCTCACCCGGGTTGATAAGTAAGCGTAAAAGAATGAACAACAAGGGGAGTAAAATCATCACAGCGGGTAAGCCGATACGCAGCCACTGGGTAAAATCCATTTTCAAATGAGCTGCGGCGATGGCATTGGGGGCTGTGCCAATGAGGGTGCCCATACCTCCGATACTTGCTGAGTAGGCAATACCTAAGAGCAAATAAGTTGATGCTCTGGCCGCGACCGACTTATCACAGTGTATAGAAATATTGCTTAGAATTCCGAGAGCAACGGGTAGCATCAGTGCTACCGTGGCCGTATTGGTAATCCACATCGAAAGCGCGGCGGAAACCATAAATAAGGCCAATGCCGTGACCTGAAAATTCCCACGCCCGAGGCCGACGATGTTGATTGCCAACCAACGGTCCAATCCCTGTTTTGATAAAGCTGCAGCCAAGCCGAAACTGCCAAGAAACAGGAAGATCAAGGGGTGGGCGAACCCTGCGAAACTCTCACTGACGTCGAGAACTCCAGTGAGCGATGCAATCACTGGAACCAGAATAGCAGTCAGTGCTAGAGGCATGGCTTCGGTAAGCCAAAGCACAGCAGCGAGAGCCAGGATAGCAAGCCCCGTGCGTATCGAGGCTGTATCGTGGTCGTTGATCGCCTCGTCGAGGGGGAGCCAGTTGCGAATCAGTATAAAAAGGAATAGAGCAAATCCGATGATCGCTATTTTTCTCGTGCTTGCAGAGAGCTGACAGGACGAGCGTTTTTCACGTAGAATGATTTCTTTGTGATCTTGCATGCTAAGACTCTTATACAGTTATCATCACGGCATCAAGCCCTGGCCAGGCCGCGGCGAAGATAGACTGAGATCAGATCACCGATAAAGATAACGGCTGAGGCAAGCAGGACATAAAAGAGCATCTCGTCATAAGCGCGGGAGAAGTTTCTGGATAACTGAATGTGAAGACCCAGTGATGCATAATCCAGCAGGCCTAGTAAGGTGGCTTCTCTTATGTAGGTTTCCCCGCGGCCGGTGCTTTTTAGGAAGCCTTATCTGGACAGGAAAGAAAATCAGCTCTGGAGATTATGGTTTCTGAGCCTATTTCTAACGATCTCTGAAGCAAGATCCCCAAGCATGACGATGCAGGCACTGAGGAGAATAAAAAAGAACCATTCATCATAGTTATCTCTCGCTCTTGCTTCATCAATGAGAAAACCTAGAGAGCTGATGCCAAGGAGGCCCAGTACCGTAGCATCACGGATGCACGTTTCCCAGCGGTAGAAGAAATACAATAGCATACGGTTAAAGTAAGAGGGGAGAATGGAGAACAAGTAACCTTGCAGGCGGCTTCCACCTTGGGCGAGCTGGACTTTGGTATGATTTAAATCCGAGTGGTCGGTTAGCTCTCCCCCGAGTCTGCCGATAATGCCGTAATTGTGGATGGCGAGTCCTAAGATTAGTGGCCACGCAGTAGGGCCAAGCATTTGTAGTAGCAAAAAGGCGAGAAGAAATTCTGGCATGCTGCGGCAAAGAATGAAGAGTGCTCGTAGGAATAGTGACACAAGCTGATGGAACAAATTCAAGGCGCGATTATTGCCAGCATAAATGCCGTAAGGTTTTTCCTCATTGAGAGACTTTGAACTCCACGGCAAGGTTATCAAACCCAAGAGAAAAGCAAGTATCATCGCCGCAGTGCCAATGTAGAGTGTCTGTAGCGAGGCCTCGATCCCTTGCTCCAGGAATAACTGCTTTGCCCATGGCAAAGCATCGCTCCAGTCACCAGATTTTTGCACTGGGTAGGGTGTAATCTGCTCGGAGAGAAATCGATCGAGATTGGACATGCGTTGTTCCCAACTGAGTTTTGAAAAGAGAGGTTCTCCCGTGGTCCACGAAATGGTAGTGAGGCCGATAATGAAAACCGCGCTTATTTTTAGAAGCCATCGCTTCGGCTGGACTCGGTATAGTGAACTCGGCGAAATGTCATCAGGGAGGTGTTTTGCAGACGGGTAATCAGTCATGCTCTTGCGGATGTAGTGACTGGAGCGCTCTACAATCAGAATCAAAGCGAGTAAGGCGTATAATAGCGTCCACAGCTCATTATAATAGTTGTCTTCAAAGGCTGTTTCAATGTGAAGACCGATAGTGGATATGCCAACGAATCCTAAAATCGCTGCTGAGCGAATGGCGCATTCAAAACGGTAGAGGGAGTAGCTAACGAGGTCTGTTAGTGAAATAGTAAATATACCGTAGAACCATGATACAAAGAAGCCACCGCCCAAGGAATGAAGATAGGTTTTGGCGTAGCTTGGCTGCTCATCAAGCATTTCAGAAAACACTTTAGCTAAGCTGCAGCTGTATGGGATGGATAACGCTACGATCACCGCCATGGGCGAGGTGCCGAGTGCTGTTATGAAGATGAGTGCCCACAGTATTTCATGAACGGATCTGCCAGCTGTGGTAATAGTCCGTGCGATACGGTGAACTACTGCAAGGATGAAGCGTTTGACGACTGAATTCGCGTGAAGTGGCCACCAAGATTTGGACGACAGAAATCCAAGTAAAAGCCCGACCGGTAGTGATAGACTGATCGCGCATACAGCATATTGGAGGGTATTCCATAACGCTTCGCCAATTTTATGCGAGAAGGGCGGAGCCGACTCAGGCATGTCTGGGTCTTGGTAATCTAGTGCTGGCTCAAGTGCCGCAGCGAAGAACTTCTTAATCAGCCCCATTCCATACTCTTGAGGGAAGAAATCTGACCACTTTAGCTGCGCGGAGTAGATGCAGAATACAAGTATGGGGATCAATAGTAGCAGAAAGCTTCTGCGTATGCCCTTGTATGGCTTTAGCGAAATCATGGCTCTACCAACTCAGATTCAGAAAGATGGTATAGCTCTTCAAGTTGTTCTGTTGATACCTCGGGGGAGTCAAATAAGATATGTCCGTTTTTTAAGCCAACAATGCGTGGGAAAAACTCACGCGCTAGCTTCACGTTGTGAATGGACATCACCAATGTGAGCTGGTTTTCTGTGGCAATTTCTGTAAGTAGAGTAATGAGGCTGTGAGCTCGTGCTGGATCTACTGCAGAAACTGGTTCGTCTGCCAGTAGGCTGTGTGCCTGCTGAAAGAGTGCTCGGGCAACGGCTGTGCGTTGTTGTTGGCCGCCGGATAGGGTGGCCGTATGTTGATACATCTTTTCAGGAATGCCTACCCTTTGTAGTAGTGAGAAGATGTGCTGTAGATTTTTCCGTTGCGGGATCAGGAATTTGGAGAGCATTCCCAGCGCAGAATGCTTGCCTACTCTACCAAGTAGAATGTTTTGAAAAACCTTGAGTTGTGGAATGAGCCCTAAGTCCTGTGGAATGTAGGCTATTTCGCTACGGAGTTTGCGTAAATCTCTGTTGCTAAGTTTATTTAAATGCGATCCTGTAATAGTGTAGCTACCAGAGTTTTGCATTACTTGCCCATTGAGCAGCTTTAGCAGAGTCGTTTTACCGCTACCTGATGGACCAATGAGAGCAACGTGCTCACCCTGTTTGATCTCTAAGGAAATATTACTCAGAGCAACGGTGGCTCCAAAACTCTTGGTGATGTCTATGAGTTGAAACACAGGATTAAAAATGTCCCTCCTGCTCTCAAGCCGAAGGGGCCGTATGGCTATTCTTTAAAGAAGCCTAATTCTTTAGCAATGGTAACGATGTTTGCGAAATTTTCGTTCTTTGCTTCCATCAGGCCCTCCTCACGCTTTAGAACCGCGAGAACCTCCTTGTCCTTGCATTTAATTAAAGCTGTTTGAAGTTTGTCGATGAAACCAGGACCAAACGTTTCATCAAGTGATGGATGTACGGTGAAGTTGTAGTCAGCATACCCAGGAGTGACCCAGATGATTTTAGCTTTATTGGGGTCAATCTCTCCAGATTTGACCATGCTGTCATAGGTTTTGTAGCTCAATACGCCTGCTTGCACAGAACCCTCGTTTACAGCATTGGCAGTGCCTGCATGGCTTGCTTTACCCGTAAATTGGATTGGTCTAGAAAAGAAATCTTCGGGAGTCTTACCTGTTTCTTTCTGGATAAACCAAGTTGGCATTAAACGACCAGAAGTTGATTTTTTAGAGCCAAAAGTAAATGTAAGATCAGCAATGCCCTCTGGGAATTCATCAGATTTTTCCAGCCCAGTGGATTCATGTGCAATAAAGTAAGACTTATACATAGGGTCAACAACGCCTTGAACGATAGCGCGAGATCCTTCGACACGAGCACGGGCTTGCACACCCGTCAGCCCGCCAAACCATACCAGCTGAACTTCATTATTGGCAAAACGGTTTACTGAAGCACTATAGTCTTGTGAGTTAACATATTCCACTTTAACGCCGAGCTCTGTGGCAAGGTAGTCACTGAGAGCCTTGTATTTGATGCTTTGATCAGAAACCTTTTTGTCTGGAATTGCAGTGATGCGAAGAACTTTTTCGTCGCTGTTTGCGGTGCTTGTTTCTTCATTCTTCCCGCAACTGCCTAGGGTAATTGCACCAGCAACGATAGATGTCAGACCGACACCTCTTAGAATACATTTTCGTTTCATATTATAGTTTTTTGATTGTTCTCAGGAACGCCTCTAAAGCGCACTATAGATAGGCTGGTGTCTAGAAAAAACGAGTTTGGCTACACTAAATGTTGACTCATTGCTGAACTGAATGGCGGAGTAAGACACTAATAGTGCTTCCGGGCTATTCATTGCAACCTCCTATAAGCACCAAAACCGACACAAAATTGCAGGTAACTAGGAAATATTGATTTCTTAAACATTTGGTATTCCTTGATTATGTAAATTTTCTGTGCGTCCTTATCGTTGAAGATTAGGGGATTGTGCTTGTGGGGGAAAAAAGAGTTAAAAAAGATACCAAAAGGTATTGACGTGACGTAGATTTCGGGTAGTTTCCCGCCGCCGCTCCATTGGAGGGCACGCGAGAGACATCCAAGTCGATCGGGGACATTGTTCGTAAGAGCTTGTCTACGGTCGGTTTTTTTATCTCCACGTTGAAGTGATCTTTAAAAGTATGGTCCTGCTTACAAGGCGGATGGCATGTTGAAACTTACAACCACCACGGTTGTTTGTGGAGTGTTACCCGGACGGTGTAGTCAGGATGGAAGAGGAAAGATTGAATTGTGCGCTGTGTGCCTGTTT
>Ga0206128_1003946_pt1 | contig 11901 bp, 16 predicted proteins | sample Helgoland_Spring_7_FD_148601 | JGI IMG/M metagenome (GOLD analysis project Ga0206128, IMG submission 148601) | Pelagic subsurface seawater microbial communities from Kabeltonne, Helgoland, North Sea - Helgoland_Spring_Bloom_20160426_1 | ecosystem: Environmental > Aquatic > Marine > Epipelagic ...
GATTTGGTTTAGCATCATCGCGGTTAAGATGGCGGAGATTTGTTTGATCACACCTCCCATCGGGCTGAACTGCTTTGTGGTAAACGGCGTGCGTCCTGACATCCCTTTGGGCCAAGTCTTTCGCGGCGTAGCGCTGTTCTTCATTGCCGATGTGATCACGATTGCCGCCTTACTCATGTTCCCAGAGATCGTAACACGGTTGCCGAATTTTGACTTTGAAGCATGGTGGTCCGGTCTCTGGGCTGCCGCGTCGTAAGGAAATATTATGCTTTTGCACACATCCCTTCCACTGGCGCATGCCAGTGCGATTATCACTGAAGCTTTGCGGCTTGGTCGTGACGCAGGGCTGCTTCCATTGACCGTTGTTGTGCTTGATGCGGGTGGCAAAATGGTAGCGATGCAATGCGAGGATGGTTCTGGCCTTATTCGTTTCGAAGTAGCGTTCGGCAAGGCATATGGCGCGCTTGGCATGGGCATTTCATCGCGTTTGATCCGTGATCGATTGAAAAATCGCCCGACATTTCAATCTGCGTTGGCAACTGCATCTGGTGGACAATTAATCCCTGTTCCGGGTGGCGTGTTGGTTGAGGACGCACAGGGCGTGACGCTAGGCGCTGTAGGGATCAGTGGCGATACATCAGACAAGGACGAGTACTGCGCGATTGAGGCGATCAAATTCGCAGGCTACGCACCAGAACCCGCCGAGCCAAATCCGGAGTGGCGCACTTCCTCGCTCTCAGATCACTATCCAGCCTCAAACTAGAGTGGTAGATCGATATGGCGGTGCGTCACCTGCAAACGTGGCAAGTTGGCGTCATTGGGATCGGCCAAAGTGAAAGTCGATTTGCCTTCAAACTTTGCCGGAATGATCATGGCGCGCAAAAAGCTGGTAACACCAACGTCTTGCAACGCGACCGCACGCACTGGCGCGTGCGCGGCTTCGAACCAACTCTCACCCGTTTGCAAAGTTTGGACATGCTCATCCGCCTCAAGACGCAAGCTGCCGCGCACCAAATGACGGATGCCTGCCCCGGCATGGGTGTGGCGATGCGCGATGGCACCTACAGGAAAGCACACCTCATCAATGCGCAATATTGCAGAGGCGGGCATAGGGCCACAAGGATGACAAGCCAGCACGTCGGGCGTGCTCAATCCGGTTTTGGTGAGCACAAAGGTCAACCCATTCTCGCGCTCGTGTTCATTAAGGTGACCCGCTGGATGTGCGTCGACCTTATCAGCAAGCGGCTGCCAATGGAGTTGCACAAGCGCGTTCTTCAAAAGCACCGATCCAGACAACAGGCTCATAAACATCGAATTTCCCTCGCTTTGTGCGGGCAAGTTATATGAGACAAGGCTTTCTTGCCAGCACGCTTGTCGCTGTCGCGATTGCTGTTCTTGCGGCGCAAACGGTTGGGGGTGTGTTCGCGCAAAACGCGGCACGCGTGTTATTTGTAGTGCTGTGCGTCGTGGGATTGCGCACGAACACGGTGCGCGAAAGCCTGCTTTTGTGCGTTGCTTTGCTCTTGGGTGTCGTTCTTTGTCAAAGCGAGAGTGGTTGGTTGGTTCTTTTAGCCGGCATCGATTTGGCCGCGTATTTTGCGAGCTTTATCGCGTTGTTAACGGCGCTCAAGATTGCAGCGGAACGCTCTGCATCGGTCTTAACCGTCGGTCGATATCTTATCAAACAACCGACAGGGCGTCGCTTTATTGCGACGGCGTCTGGTGGTCATGCGTTGGGTGTGTTTCTGAATTTTGGCGCGATCAGCTTGATGGCCCCGCTTATTCAATCCGCCACGATCCGTGCAGATGGTACTGTTGATCAAGACTTGGAGCGCCGTCAGATGTCTGCGCTTTTGCGCGGCTTTGCTTGGATCTTGCTTTGGGCACCAACGACTTTGACGCAAACGGTTTTGCTCACATTGTTTACTGAAATTGAACTCGGAAAGCTCGTTGTGCTCGGGCTTGCCACATCCGTCTTAATGATGGGTATTGGCTTCGCCTATGATCGGTTTGAGTGGCGCGCGCATACCATGCAGAGGAATGTTCAAGTTGCCCCTGATCTGCCCAAACGCGCCTTTCTGCGCCTTGCGCTTGTTTGCACTGTGTTGATTGGGACAACTGCCGCCTTGCAAATCGGGCTGGGGTATAACACGGCGCTATCTTTGATGTTTGTGGCCCCTAGCGTGACTGTGTTCTGGTTTGCATTCCAACGCGGGGAAAAGACTGCGCTAACAACACAACTCGCGCATTTTTGGCCCGCACTTGAGAGCAACGCCCAAGTCCTGACACGGGCCGCCATTGCGCTTGGTTTATCCGGATTCATCGGTCGCGCATTGGCAGAGATCTTACCAGTTGCGCGCCTTGCTAAAGACATCGACTTAAGCGCTTTGCCGGGCTGGCTTTTCCTTGCGTCACTGCCTGTTTTGATTACGCTTGGCGGGCAAGTTGCACTTAGTCCGATCATTATCGTCGTGTTCATCGGACAGGTTGTGCAAACATTCCCAAGCCTGCCTGCTGCGCCAACTCACATCGTTTTTGCGCTTAGTGCGGGCTGGGCGATTTCGATGTTTGCGTCCCCGAATGCCACCGCCACATTGCTGATTTCCGCAACCTCCAAGATTCCACCGACTACCCTAACATGGCGCTGGAACCTGAAATATGCGGCGATATGTTATGCGGTTTTAGTCGCAATGTTTGTGATGCTTGAACATTGATAAATTGGCCTATTGTAAATCGTTATGCGCGATCAAGGCCGCTCAATTCGGCTCACACATCGAGCAGGCTGATCTTGCCTGATGCATGAAATCGAGCGGCTAAAGCGATGACATATTGGCTGTATTCACTCGCACAGTGTTGTTTGAGAAAACAGCGCCCAGTCCCTTAACGCAACCTGGCTTTGAGCAGGATTGAATCGTGCTTTTCTGAAAGTATAAAATTTTTACTTGTTGTTTTTTATCAGAGGTATAAGGCGATTATTAATCTTGGATGAATAGTAAAGAGCATTCCGGTGTTGTATTTACGCGAAGGACTTCATTGCCTGATATCGCTTTTTTTTAGCCATCTGACTGGTGAAAATCAGGCCTAGCGGTTTTCTTGTCTCGAAAAGCCGTGAAATGCGGCGGCGATCAATTGGGAGAATAGAATGAAAACGATGAAAACGGGACGTTGCGCCCTTATCGCAAGAGCTATTGCGAGGCTCGAATTGGGAACACCAGCATTTGCTGATGGTCATCAAGTTCTTGAGTCCATTCACTTCTTGATCCCGGGCGGTGGTAGGGATGGCACTGCATGTGGCATGGGCTGCGCCCTGAGAACTGCGGGACATGCCGGGTCTGCGTCCAATTAAAAAAATGTCAGGTGGTGGTAGTGGCAAGGCCATCGGAATTTGATCGGAAACGCCGATAGCAACCAAGGCACGTTGATGGTCAACTCAACGCCGATTGTTATCTGTTTGCTTATGGGCGTGTTCTTGCAAAGCTTTCGAGCTCTGGCATTCGGTGTCTTGCCTAATGCGGGCGCAACAATCGCGAGTTTTCTAGGCACCGCAGTAAACGCAACCTCGCCACAAAGAAAGAACAGGAAGAGCATGGCAAAGTCGCGATCAAGGGCCTCGCAAGCCCCTGAAACCGCAAACAACTTGGCCTGCACAGGATTTTTAGTACTGCTGCTCACTTTGGGTGTTCTGGGCTCTGGCACTACTGCGATCTTGTCGGGTGCGCTTATTGTGCTCAATTTTTCGCCCGCGCCGGGGTTGATGATTGATGAACCACAGATTTTCTAGGCTGTCATCAAGTCAATGTTCATGGGCAATCTGGAATTGTTGGCTTTGAATCTACCGCTGATCCCCTATATCGCCAAAGTGCTGTCGATCCCACGCAACTTCTTAATCCCTGTCACTTTGTTTTTCACGCTAATGGGGGGCTACATTGGTCAAAACAACACGACCGAGCTCTTGACCCTAGTTGGTTTTGGAGTCTGTGCAACCGCTTTAAAATTTGCCGATTACCCGCTGACACCGCTTCTGATTGGCTTTCTTTGGGTGGGAATCGATGGAGAATAACTTTACCCGTTCAATGCAACTTTATGATGGTGTATCCTTCATATAGGAGCGCCCAAAGACCCTCGGATTGTTCATCATTGCGGCTGTTTTGATCGTTTTGCCAAGCTAACGCGCGCGGCGCGCGAAAATGCGTGCATCAGGAATTGCAGTTGGATATTTGGTTATTGATCTTGCGCGTGCGTGTCTTCAGGTTATTGCGGTAGCGCAAAACCAGTGATGAAAAGCTTTAGCCCGAGCGCCGCCCCGATAAAGATTGCAATAAAGGCAACGGGTGCGCTAAACGCAAGGACGGAAAAGGCTGAAATACCTTGGCCAACGCTACATCCAACGGCGAGGATGGCACCAGGTCCCATAATCGCAGCCCCAAATATTTGACGGCGCAATTCACGGGGGTCGTCACAGGCTTCCCAGCGGAAATGACCCTTGGAATAAGAGCCAAGAATAGCACCAAGTACGACGCCAACCACCGAGCCAACGCTGAATGAGAGCGTGTTGCCGGATGCAGTCATTGCATAGTAGATCGTGTCACCGATTGGGGCCGCGAATGAATGTGTTTCAAGCGGCTCTATTGAGAAACCCGTCGTGGCGATCCAATAGGTACCAAGCCAACCGAAGAACACGGCGAGGCCGACAATCGATCCCCAAAACATCTGCGCGTAAGATTGGCGCATGTCTTTGTTTAACAGGGATATACTCACAAAACCGCCCCCTACAATTAACCCGCTTACTACAGGTGGCAGTCCGAAATTTGAAAGCAGCTGGGTAAAGCCTTGTGGTTGACCAGACCCCGTCTCTACGGGAAATAGCCATACGCGAAGATGCGCAAGTGGGCCGGACATCACAAAATAGGCGGACAACCCCATGACGATCACGATCATTAAAGAACGCAGATCGCCCCCGCCCAAACGTGCCAGCGCGCCGTAGCCACAGTTGCCACATAGCGCCATGCCGTACCCGAACAGCAAACCCCCGATAACTGTGCCAAGCGGGTTCCAAGTTCGATCAAGATAGGCGGTTGTGGTTGAATCAAACGTGCCCATTGACATGGCGATGTGGGTGGTGATCACAGCAACCCCAATGGCGATGGCCCACATGCGCAAACGCTTGTCATCACCACCGTAAAGGTAGTCTTCGATGGCACCAAGCGTGCAAAACCTACCAACCCGTGCAGCGAGACCAAGCGCGATCCCACCCAATAACCCAAAGAGCGCTGCGGTGTTCGCTTCCCCTATAGTCTCCAACATTGGGTGTCCCCCTTAGTCCAAACATTGGCGAAATGTTTGATTAATCTTCGCGGCAAAACAGGTCGTAGACGACTTCCATGATCTGTTTGGGGCGGTCGTCGGACAAACTGTAGTATATTGCCTTGCCTTCACGACGCGGGGTCACGAGGCCCTCAAGGCGGAGGCGAGACAGCTGTTGCGACACAGCGGCTTGGCGCGAGGACAGAAGATCCTCCAGTTCGTTCACCGATTTTTCACCTGACGCGAGATGGCACAGGATCATCAAACGCCCTTCATGGCTAATCGCCTTCAGGAAATTCGCGGCCAATTGTGCATTGGCCATCATCTTTTCCATATCTTCTGTGCACATATTCTTGTCGAACACGGGCAATCGAGACACGATTTGGCCCTCTGTTTGGGGCTCCATGGCAAGTGTGGTGGTCATTTAATTGGCCTCACCTAGATCAATACCTGCTCGAGATAGCATTTGAGACAGCAAACCCCAAAAGAAATCTTCTCCGGGATAGCCCTCTAATCTGTTAACCTCTTTGCCATCGCTCACCACGATAAACGTTGGGGTGAAGGTGACGCGCTGTTTGAAGTCCACATCCGGCGTCTCACCGCGCAGATCATAGCGTTTTAAAGGTGCAGCCTTACCTTCAGGCGTCTTTGGATAAATTTGCGAAATTTCTTTATCCCAGCGTGCGCACCAATAGCAGCCGTCTTCTTCCGCCATCAAAAGATAGGAATCTGCGGCCGCGAGAAGCGTCGAAGAGAGCGCCATAGGAAACGCGAGAGCAGCAGCACAGAGAAGTGATTTGAGCACGAAAGCACATCCGATTGTTGACGGGTTGTTCGTAATTACATAATCTAATTTATGAATATTTCAAGCCAAAGGGCACGTGTCGTATGTTTGACGTTTCGCTTTACGGGGCGCTAGTTGCGGGGCTGTTGTCCTTCTTGTCGCCCTGCATCCTGCCTATTGTGCCATTCTACCTAAGCTATCTCGCAGGTGTGGGCATGAACCAGATCGCGGCTGACGCAGAAGTTTCACCGCAAGTGCGCCTTCGTACTTTTGCAGCGGCGTGTTGTTTTGCGCTGGGTGTGATCACCGTGTTCATGGGGCTTGGTGCGACAGCAACAATGTTTGGCCAAGTGGTGCGCGAGTACTTTGATGTTTTGCGTTGGGTCGCGGCCGCGATCATCATCGCGATGGGTTTGCACTTTCTGGGCGTCATCAAAATCGGCATTCTGTACCGCCAGTTTCGCGCTGATACAGGCAACTCGACCAATGTAGGCCTATTCGGCGCATTTGTGATCGGCCTTGCCTTTGCATTTGGCTGGACGCCCTGCGTTGGACCCGTCCTTGCCGCCATCCTTTTCACCGCGGCAGGCCAAGAATCCGCTGGGCAGGGCGCGGTCTTGTTGTTTGCATACGGTGTCGGGATGACGTTGCCGTTCATTGTCGCGGCCCTGTTCATCGGGCCGTTTATGAAATGGATGGTGCGCTTTCGTCGTCATTTGGGCTTGATCGAGAAATTGATGGGGGCTTTGTTGATCGTTTTCGGGCTTTTGATTGCGACAAACTCGATCAACATTATTGCGCAGTGGATGCTGGAAAACATTCCGTGGTTCAGCACAATCGGCTAATTAGGAGACATTAGATGATAAGAAAATTGACACTCATATTCGCGACATTTTTCGCGATCAGTTCTGCGGTCGCTGAGGTTGGCGACGACGGCTTGCACAAAGCGCCTTGGATGCGTGACACTTTCAAAGATTTGAATGAAGATCTGGAAGAAGCCAACGCCGAAGGTAAACGCTTGATGATCATCGTGGAGCAGCGCGGCTGTATTTATTGCAAGAAGATGCATGAGGAAGTTTTTACCGTTCCAGTAGTGAATGACTACATCGAAGAGAATTTTTTCGTCGTGCAGATTAATATGTTCGGCGATGTAGAGGTCACAGATTTTGATGGTACGACTTTGCCGGAGAAGGATATGGTCAAACGCTGGCGCGCCTTGTTTACCCCGAACATCTATTTCTTCCCGAGCGAGGTACCCGAAGACGCAACGGCCCCTGAAGTCGCTGCTGCGAATATGCCGGGTGCCTTTGGAAGGTGGACCACTCTTAATATGCTCAACTGGGTGGTCGAGGAAGGCTACAACAGCGATGAGCCGTTTCAGAAATACCATGCGCGCAAGTTTGCAGAGCAAAGTAAATAAGCCTCACCAAGTACGCAGCACCCGCAAGCCAAAGAAGAAATTCATTTTTTTGAATTTGTTGTTGCCATAACGGAACTGTGTGCATTAGTGTACTGCAAATGACCGACGTAATTGCGTCATTAGGGAGGGTTTATGAAACGTGTTTTTAGAGCGGCTATTGTCGCAGCACTAGCCGCAAATTCGGGTTTCGCCGATGGCGTTAAGCCGGTAGATGTGGCATTTGTGGAAGGTGCTGTTGAGGCGTCTTTGACAGGCGTTGCAGGGGATGCCGCCGCAGGGCGAGAGGTCTTTGCTGACCGTAAACAAGGCAATTGTCTTGCATGCCACGCAAATACTGATTGGTCGGAGCAAAGCTTCCATGGTGAAGTTGGTCCAACCATGGACGGAGTTGCGGACCGTTGGTCCGAAGCCGAGTTGCGCGCCATCGTTGCGAACTCAAAAATGGTCTTTGAAGGCACCATCATGCCCGCGTTTTACATAGATGCTGGCTACACCCGTGCGCTTGAGAAGTTTGAAGGCAAATCCATCCTGTCGGCCCAGCAGGTCGAGGATGTTGTCGCGTATCTGATCACACTCAAGGAGGAGTGAGGTCGTATGATTTTGGAGAATAACATGACACTGACACGGCGGAAAACTCTCGCGCTTGGCGGCTCTGCACTGGCGTTTGCCAGTTTCGCAGGTGCACCTGCGTTCGCGAGCTTGACGGATGATGCCATCGCCGAAATGACTGGCGGCGCAGAAATCGGCGAGGGTGCAATCACATTGACCGCGCCAGAAATTGCGGAAAACGGCAACACTGTTCCAATCTCGGTCGATGCACCGGGCGCTGTTGCGATCACATTGTTCGCAGATGGCAATCCTGTTCCAGCGGTTGCGACGTTCAACTTTGGACCGCTGAGCGCATCGCGCAGCGCCTCCACACGTATTCGCCTCGCGGGCACGCAGAATATTGTGGCGCTTGCCAAGATGGAAGACGGCAGCTTTCAGCGCGCCTCGGCCAACGTAAAAGTAACAATCGGCGGCTGCGGCGGCTAAGCTAAGACACGAGGAGAAACAACATGGCTAAAGGTGTAAAACCCCGCGTCAAAGTCCCTAAAAAGGCATCCGCTGGCGAGACGATCACGATCAAAACTTTGATCAGCCACAAGATGGAAAGCGGTCAGCGTAAAGATGGCGACGGCAATGCGATCCCGCGCTCGATCATCAACCGCTTCACGGCTGATTTCAACGATCAGAATGTGATCGACGTCACGCTAGAGCCCGCGATTTCTACAAACCCCTATTTCCAGTTCGAAGCAGTGGTTCCTGAGAGCGGTGAGTTCAAGTTTACGTGGTACGACGATGACGGTTCGGTTTACGACACAAGCAAAAAGATCGAAGTCTCCTAAGTTAGAGACATGATTTTGAAAGGGAGGGTCACAATGAATTTGAAACTATGGATCTCATGCGGGGTTGCTGCTTTGGCGACCAGTGCTGCTGCGCAAGATAGCAATGCTTTAGCTGTGGATGGGGAAGCTCTGCTGACAGAAACCGCCGCGCCATTGCACATGGAAAATGTCGACACGATCTATTCAGGTTGGCGCTTCCGCGCGAGCGAAACACAAGCGCTGCAATCGGATGATTTTGATAATCCGGGCATGATCTTTGTCGATCAAGCGATTGATCTTTGGGCCAAAGTTGACGGATCTGAAGGCAAATCCTGCGCATCCTGTCACGAGAATGTTGAAGATTTCGCAGGGCTGCGTCCAACGCTGCCACGTGTTGAGGACGGTGAGTTGGTCACGATGGAAAACATCATCAACGAGTGCCGCACCGAACGTATGGGCGCGGAGCCGTGGAAATGGTCCAAGGGCAACATGACGGCGATGACAGCCTTGATCGGTCTGCAATCGCGCGGCATGCCAGTGAACGTGGCCATCGACGGCGATGCAGCACCGTTCTGGGAAAAAGGCAAAGAGCTTTACTATACACGTGTAGGTCAGCTCGATATGGCATGTTCAAATTGTCACGAGGACAATTACGGCACGATGATCCGCGCCGATCACCTGTCGCAAGGTCAGATCAACGGTTTCCCAACATACCGCCTCAAGAATGCCAAGCTGAATTCCAGTCATGGCCGTTTCAAAGGCTGCATGAAAAACATTCGTGCGACACCTTTCAAAGAGGGCGGCGAAGAGTTCAAAGCGCTTGAGCTATATCTTGCATCTCGCGGTGAAGGTCTGGCCGTCGAAACACCTTCCGTTCGAAACTAAACATTGATGAACCCTGCGCCTAATTGGCGTGGGGTTTTCTTCTCTAAATCGCATTCAATTATGCGCATATGTATTAAGGATCGGTTAACCCATGATCAATCGTCGCGATTTTCTTCAGGTGAGTATGGCAGCGTCAGCGCTTGTTGGTGCCTCTGGCTTCGGCAATTGGGCACGCCTTGGCGCGCAGCAAGCCCTCAGCCAAGATCAACTGCTTGAGTTCGATACCTTCGGCAACGTGTCCCTGATCCACATCACTGACATTCATGGTCAGTTAAAGCCAATCCATTTTCGCGAGCCATCGATCAACATCGGAGTGGGCGAGAACAAAGGCGTTGTTCCCCACATCACGGGCGCGGATTTCCGCAAAGCCTATGGCATCGCTGACGGCTCTCCGAGCCATTATGCATTGAGTTCTGGCGATTTTTCGTCGCTTGCGCAGGCTTATGGCCGTGTTGGTGGGTTGGATCGCGTGGCGACCGTGATCAAAGCAATCCGCGCGGATCGCCCTGACGCAATCCTGCTCGATGGCGGTGACACGTGGCATGGTTCGTACACGTGTCACAAGACTCAAGGTCAGGACATGGTCAACGTAATGAACGCGCTGAAGCCTGAGGCGATGACATTCCACTGGGAATTCACGCTTGGTAGCGAGCGCGTGCAAGAGATTGTCGAGGATTTGCCCTTCGCAGCGCTAGGTCAGAACATCTTTGATGTAGAATGGGACGAGCCGACCGAGCTATTCCCGCCCTACAAGATGTTCGAGCGCGGCGGCACCAAGATCGCTGTCATCGGCCAAGCCTTCCCCTACATGCCGATCGCCAACCCCGGTTGGATGTTCCCAGAGTATTCCTTTGGTATTCGCGACGAAAACATGAACGCGATGGTGCAAGAAGTCCGTGCAGCGGGTGCGGAATGCGTTGTTGTGCTCAGCCATAATGGCTTTGACGTGGATAAGAAGATGGCGAGCGTTGTGCCAGGCATCGACGTGATCCTCTCTGGGCACACACATGATGCTTTGCCTGAACCTGCTGTTGTGGGTAGCACGATCATTCTGCCCTCCGGTTCGAACGGTAAATTCGTGAGCCGCGTTGATCTCGATATCCGCGATGGTAAGATGATGGGGTATCGTACCAAATTGATCCCGATATTCTCTGATGTGATCGAACCCGATGCTGAGGTTGCCGCACTCATTGATGAGCAGCGCGCACCTTATGAGGCGGAAATGTCTGAAGTGATCGGGCAGACCGACAGTCTTTTGTATCGCCGTGGTAATTTCAACGGCACGTGGGATGATGTGATTTGCGACGCGTTGCTGTCAGAGCGTGACGCAGAAATCGCGCTCAGCCCCGGTGTGCGTTGGGGTCCTTCTATGGTGCCTGGGCAGGACATCACACGCGAGGATATCTTTGGCGTCACCTCGATGAGCTACGGTGAAGCGTATCGCACTGAAATGACCGGTGAATTCCTACAAGTGGTGCTTGAAGACGTGGCCGACAACATCTTCAACCCTGATCCCTATTACCAACAGGGCGGCGACATGGTGCGCACGGGTGGCCTTGGCTACACCATCGATGTGTCCAAACCACAAGGGCAGCGCATCTCCAACATGACGCTTTTGAGCACGGGCGAACAGATTGATCCTGCACGTGCATATGTCGTCGCTGGTTGGGCCTCTGTGAATGAAGGCACCGAAGGACCGCAGATTTGGGACGTGGTGGAAAGCCATATCGCCAAGCTTGGGACGGTCACGGTGGAGGACAACAACAGCGTCGAAGTTGTCGGCGTTTAACGAAACACGAAAGAGAGTTTGAGACATGGACGAGATGCATAAACCCTCACGTCGCGCGTTTTTGCGCGGCAGTGCTGCGGCTGCGGCTGGCAGCATTGCAGGGGCCGCGAGCGCGCAAACCGCTGATCCGCTGATCACAGACGTGCAAGACTGGGCGTCGATCACAGGCGTGGGCGTGGACGAAACACCCTACGGCTTGCCGATTGAATATGAATCCCACGTGGTGCGCCGCAATGTGGAGTGGTTGACGGCTTCGCCAATCTCTTCGATTAACTTCACCCCGATCCACGCGCTTGAGGGCACGATCACGCCACAAGGTTGCGCGTTTGAACGTCACCATTCTGGCGCGGGG
>Ga0206128_1003948_pt1 | contig 11897 bp, 10 predicted proteins | sample Helgoland_Spring_7_FD_148601 | JGI IMG/M metagenome (GOLD analysis project Ga0206128, IMG submission 148601) | Pelagic subsurface seawater microbial communities from Kabeltonne, Helgoland, North Sea - Helgoland_Spring_Bloom_20160426_1 | ecosystem: Environmental > Aquatic > Marine > Epipelagic ...
CCCAACGGGCTGTTGGGATACGACTATTCGAGCAAATTCAGTCCGTGGCTCGCCTGGGGATGCCTCAGCGCTCGGCAAATCCACTCTGAGGTTTTGCGCTATGAACATGAAATCGAAGCCAATGAAAGCACATACTGGCTGATTTTCGAGCTACTTTGGAGGGACTATTTTCGCTTCATCGCGATGCAGCACGGAAATCGAATCTGGAGCGAGTTTGGGATCAAGGGGAAAGCGGCTCATTTGCACATGAAACCCCATGAATCCAGTTGGCAAAACTGGATCAACGGCACCACCGATGACGACTTTGTCAACGCCAACATGCGCGAATTGCGCGCCACCGGTTTTATGTCCAACCGTGGCCGTCAAAATGTAGCGTCGTATGCCATCCATGACCTCGGGTTGGATTGGCGTCCGTGTGCTGCTTGGTTTGAACGCGAACTCATCGACTATGATCCGTGCAGCAACACAGGAAACTGGCTTTACGTTGCGGGATTGGGCAACGACCCGCGCCCCAATCGCAAATTCGATCTCCAATGGCAAACGCAACGGTATGATTCCGACGGACATTACCGCGCATTTTGGAATATCCCCTCGAGACCATGACACGCCATCACACCCCCATTCCGTTTTGGAATTTGACCTACAACGACCCCAACCGATGGAAAGAGGTCGAAGCCATTTGCGGAAGGCGCATGACCGCTTGGCAAGGCATTCGAGAGTCTATCAAAGGTCGCCCGATAGGGAGTCCTCGTGCAACGCTGATCGCTTGTTCAGGCAATGAAGCATTGCGGGCCATCCTGGAATCACAATCTGAACGGCGCATCATCAACTTTGAACAAACTTCCGGGGGGGTGATTGCCTATTTTAAAGTCCGATTGGAACTTTACGGGATTCCATTTCGACGAGGAGAATGGGTTGGCAGCCAAAAAGCGCATCGTAACGGAAGTCTTTCCACATATGACCTCACATTTCAGCGGGAAGGCGTCGCGTTCGTCTTTCAAACCGACGCTCCTGAGTCCACCATCAGCCAATTGCAGGGGTGGTTGGACCAGTGCTTGAATCAGTCCGCGTCTACATCCTAGCGTCCCAACTCCACTTCACGTGCCAACTCATTGTAGCGAAACTCCATGATGCTACCCACCAATGTGGAGGTATCCGCTAAGAAGTAATGCACTTCTCCTGTCGAAAATTCGGTCATCTCCAAGTCAATTTGCTGGTAATCGTCATCGGCAGACCAATCGTCCTTGAATTCCAAATGGTATTCGGCATTCTGGTAGTGGAGCGAGTTCCCCAGGCCCGCATTGGAAGTCCCCCCTCCGCGTAAGTAGTAACCATAGCTCAAGAGCGTATCCGTATCCTGCAGCAAGTCAACCAGCTCAAGGACCAATGAATCTCGCTTGACCCATCGAATTACGATGGCTTCACGCCCGCCCTCAGCAACAATTTGCCACGCATCACCTTCTTCGGATTCAAAGCCGAACAACAGGCGATCAGGCTCCTGTGCTCGAAGCGACAGTGGTGTCAGGAGCAGCAGAAAAAGTGGTGTCCACAACGACATTTGCGCGGCGTGAGTTCCAATGGATTTTAAGGAAATAAATTTCATGATTGAATGCGACATCTATGACTTCTCACCCTTAAAAAACAGGAAACCAGGTATGCGAAGAATGACAATCTTCCTGAAAAACGAGCTGTTAGCCGAAGCGTTTCCAAATCGGATCCTGTTTCTAGACTGGAAAACCACCAAATACTCCCCTCCAAAAGCAAGCCCAATGCAAGCAAGCCAATGATGTGACCACCTCGTATCATGGTTCAAAATTACAACTCCACAAGGAATCGGCCTTCTTCAAACGCCACCAGCGATGGCAATCGGATTTAGCCCTACCAAAAAAACAGTTTCAGTCCTTGAGAAATCAACACAACATTCATTTTTCAACAAAAAAAAATAGATTAGACCGATGTGTATCAAAAGGCACCCTCCGCATCAAAGCCAAGTCGTTTCTTTTCTGCAATTCACCATTTCCTCCCTATCCCCAATCATGAAATACCTTTTGCTCCCGCTAACATTTATTTTTTCATGCACACTTGGTCATGCTCAATTGAATGTTTTTGAAATTGTATCCAGTAGCTCTTCTACCAGTCATATGGTTCAAATCGCGGTCAATTTCGACCTCGCCAGCACCTTGCAAGCATCAGAAGATGTTTCCTTGTTTGCCCCATCCGATGCGGCCATTGAAAGCTATGCTACTGAATTGGGCATGGATTTGGAAACCTTCCTCACTTCGGACCAGGCCTATGACCTCATTCAATATCACCTAACGATTGGTGAAACCGTCTTATTCAGTGATTGGGAGAACGGCAATTCCATTGTTACTCAATTGGGTACGAGTATGTCCTTGACCTTTACAAATACCGCTCAATTTGCCAACAACAATTCGATGGTCGCCGCAGATTTCCTCGCGTCAAATGGTGTCGTCCATCTGACCGATGGTGTGATCATGCCTGTTAACACCGTTTCGGAATGGCTGAGCGCAAGCCCAAGTCACAACTATGCCAACATCGCTCTAGAAAACTCTGGGCTCGTCGAAGAGTTCGAGGAATTGGGAACGTTAACCTTCTTTGCTCCGACCGACGCTGCCATTCTTGATTACATCGATGAGAACGACATGACAATTGTCGACCTGCTTTACGGGGATGGTCTGGAGGATTTCATTCGGATTCATTGGGTGGAAAACTCCCTGATCGCTGCTCTTGACCTTCAAGAGGGAGCAATGGTTGAGGCATCCTCCGGTGATGCCCTTTACGTGGCCATCGGAGCGAACGGTGAAGTGAACGTAAACAACGCACAAGTGCAATCTGTTGACATCCTCATTCACAACGCAATGGTCCATACGGTTGACGCCGTGATTCAACCGAGCTACTTCCTTTCAGATGCTTTGGAAGATCAAGAGCTCACGATTCTCAATACACTTCTAGAGGCGATGGGGCTTTTGGAGACACTGGCAACCCCTGGAGCCATGACCTTATTTGCACCAACAGATTCCGCTTTGCTCACCTTCCTCGATTTAGCTGGATTGGAATTGGCTGATGTATTGGCTGATACGGAGGGAACTACAGAGGGTCTATTGTATCATCTCACACAAGGCCTGTACATGGCGTCTGACTTAGAAGATGGGATGTCATTGACCATGGCGAGCGGCGAGTCACTGGAAGTCTCGCACGTTGGAGATAGCATATACGTCGCCAATGGATTGGTTGTCGAAGCTAATTTTGAAACGGATAATGGGTATCTCCACATCGTCGACGCCGTGCTTCTGCCACCCGTGGAGGGATGCATGGATGATACGGCATGCAACTATGATTCCGAAGCTGTTCTTGATGACGGCTCTTGCTATTCTCTTGACGTCACCTACGAAATCACCAACAACGTTTGTGTCGATGGCATGGATGGAACAATTGAAATTCAAACAATTGGCATAGAAAGTGGATTAAGTTTCTCTCTCGATGCCTCCGACGGAACGGAACCGATGGTCAATACAACGGGAAGTTTCGATGCCTTGGAAGCTGGTGAGTACGGAGTCACGGTGTGGACGGATTCGCTGGGTTGCTCTACCAGCTGGACGGTGGATATTACATCACCCGACGGAGATCCTTTGGTTCTGAACACCAACATTACGGGCAATGACGGAAGCCTTGAGATCACAGGCGGGTCTGAGCCTTATGAGGTTACGTGGTATGTACTCGGCACATTGGAAGTGGTCGCCCCTGAAGATTTAGTGGCTGGAGATTATTTAGTTGTCGTATTTGATGCTTTGGGCTGCAAAGTGACCGATGATGTGAATATAGAACCCCTCTCTGACGTCTTCGACGCAGAGGTACTTTCAATGACATTATTTCCGAATCCAGCCGAAGACGTCATTCAAATCGGCAACATGGACGTCGGGTTTAAATCCATCGATGTCATCCATTCCAGCGGACAAAAGGCTATGAGTCAATCGAGTGTCACAAACACTTCCATAGACTTGAACCTGAGTGCACTTTCACCTGGTTTGTATCTCATTCGGGTGCAATCTGCCACTTCTACGCAGTTTCGGAGAGTAATCCTCACCAATTGATTACAGGAATCCAGCCAGTTTCTATTTGCTAGATGAACCTGCTATACTCTCGTTTTTATTGAAGACTTCGTGATTCAACCACACGAAACATACTGACATGCGGACACACGAAATAGAGTCCGCATGTCACTGTGAATAGACCATCGACAATTAAATACTACGGCCTGACCCTTACAAAGCACGCCTGATCTGTGATCGTTATCGTTCGAAAATAACAGCAATTTCGCACGCTCTCCCCGCCCATTATGCGTGCGTCACTAGCTCACTTTAAGCGGATTATTCTTTATTAGACAAGTCTTTCCAAGCATTTCTAGCCGAACTGATGGATATTTGCAGCAAGTATAGAATTATTGGAATCATTTGATCACCTAGGCCTTTCGGCCCCGATCCTCAAAGCCATCGGTCAACTCGGTTTTGAAACTCCCACTGAAATCCAAAACCAAGCCATTCCAGTTCTACTGGAAGGCAACCGGGATTTCATTGGTTTGGCTCAAACGGGAACAGGTAAAACTGCCGCGTTTGGACTGCCCCTTTTGGATCTTCTCGACCCGAAAGAGAGCCACGTTCAGGCGCTCATTTTAGCGCCAACCCGAGAGTTGGGCCAACAAATTGCCCAGCAAATGGCGTTGGGCCAACAAATTGCCCAGCAAATGGCCTTATTTGCTGGCAACATTAAGGGCCTCAAGACCGTCGCTGTTTATGGCGGAGCCAACATCAGCGAACAAATGCGCCAGTTGCGTGGTCCATGTCAAGTCGTGATTGCCACACCCGGTCGTCTCATTGACTTGGCCAAACGAAAGGCTTTGAAGCTAGACCAGATCAAGTACCTCGTATTGGACGAGGCCGATGAGATGCTCAACATGGGATTCAAGGAGGAACTCGATACCATCTTAGAATTTACTCCAGACACCAAACAAACCTGGTTGTTTTCTGCTACTATGCCTCGCGAGATTCGCAGGTTGGTAAAGGAGTACATGGAGGACCCGTTTGAAGTCCGTATTGATCCAGGAACCTCGGTCAACGTTAACATTGAACATCAGTATGCTTTGGTCCGCCACACGGATAAATTCGAGGCCATGTGCCGCTTTCTCGACCTTGATCCTGACTTGTATGGTGTCGTGTTTTGCAGAACGAAACGGGACACACAAAACCTCGCGGAAGACCTTTTGAAAGAGGGATACCGAGCGGATGCGCTTCACGGCGACTTATCCCAACACCAACGGGATCGCGTTATGCAACGTTTCAAACGACGTGAATTGCAGGTGTTGATTGCCACCGATGTTGCCGCTCGAGGAATCGACGTCAACGATCTTACGCACGTATTCCACCATTCGTTGCCCGACGACAAAGCCTATTATACTCACCGATCAGGACGAACAGCGCGTGCTGGGAAAAAAGGTGTTTCTCTGGCCTTCATCAACAAGAAAGAAAAGGGACACATCAATCGCTTCTCTCGTGACTTGGACATTTCCATGGAACAAATCCTTGTTCCAGACGCGACGACTATCGTGCAGACCCGCCTGAAAAATTGGGCAACGGAGTTGCGCGATCAACCCGCCGCTGTGGGAATCGCTTCCGAACATCTTGAACTGGTCGATGAGCAACTTGCTGACCTCACGAGAGAAGAGCTTATTGCCCGTCTCGTTGCAGGCGAAATGAAACGTCTCAACTTGGATTCAAAGACTGATTTGAACAAACGAGCGAATGCCGAACCGGATAAGCCTTACCGCAAGGAAGGGTTTAGTCGCGGTGGATATGGCGGCCGTTCAGGAGGTTATGGAAACCGCAGGGACTCGGACAGCCGCGGTGGCTCGGGTGGTTACGGAGGCTCAGGCGGTTCAGGTCGCTCAGGTGGGTCAGGTAGATCGGGTGGATCGGGTGGCTACAAGAAAAAAGAAGGTTTTACCAAGAAGTGGAATTCTGACGGGGATGACCGCCCCAAGCGTTCGGATAGTCCAGGTAGCTTCCCAAAAAAAGAGAGCTACGGACAACGCATCAGCACGGATCGTCCTGGCAGTTTCCCTAAAAAGGAGGGCTATGGTAAGAAGCGCAGATCAGACCGTCCAAGTGGTGACAACTCATCCAAGTCAGGAAATACGAGCGGAGGACGTCCAAGTTTTGGCTTAAAACGAAACAAACGATCTTGATCTAAGTTGTCGTCTTTTTGTTCTCAGAAGGCTAATTTCACTCCTGAAATGAGTGCGATGAAAACACAACTGAAAACAAGACGTTCAGATCAACTTGGATTCCTATACTTTCTAGATTTCTTAGTTGTATTTCTGGGTATTTCTGTGTCATTTTGGATGAACGAATGGAATTCGGATCGAAAAAATAACAGCCTTCACCATGTGGATATCCATGCCTTATTGGTCGACTTGGAGCATGATTATCAGAGTCTAAATCTTGTCTACGACCGCATTCTAGAAGGAGATGCAAAGGCCTTTAGACTGCTCGAAGTCATTCAAAATCGACGTGCACAAGCGCTGCCATATGATGCCTTTGTTGACAGTCTAATCTCCATTGGATATGTCTACAACTATTCCACCTTTTTCATGGTAGATGCTACCTACAAGTCATTGGTCAATTCAGGACGGATACAATCCTTCCCCGTTGAAGTCAACATGAAACTACGCGATTACTATGAAGCCGTAAAACCAAACAAGTGGACGACAACAATCATCTCGTAGACGGTGTCGCGATGAATTACTACAACGAAGCCCACCCCTTTTTGAATTATATGTTAATGGACACGAACTCCATTGAAGAAAACAGATTGTTTTTTAAGGATGAAGCCATTCGGCAACATTATTCAAACCTCCAATTCTACTTTCGAACATTGGCACTAAAAGACCGCATCAAACTTCACCAGAGACAGGTCGTTGTGTACATGGCCAAGTTGAATCAATTGGACAGCCTTGTTCGATCTCATGCTGCTCTGGAGGGTGCCATTGAAACCACCCCCGACCAGAATAACCATTGACGTTTAGTGTCATAAGACGACCTCTTACAAGCGTCTACCAAGGTTGACCTCGATCAAATTGAGGCGATTCTACATCCATTCTTTCGCTCTCTTTTTTTACCTTCACATCATGCAGAATACATTGATGGTATTTGGTAAGAGAACTCTATTTTTCTCGCTGTTAATGTGTCTCCCAGCACTAATTACTGCTCAAAACCTGACCGTATTTGACCCACAGAGTCATTATGACGCAGCGGGAGGCTTGTATGACCCTAGTTATTTGCGTCATCTGCACATCGATTTCGAAGACCCTGCATACAATGACATTTTAGGTGAGTCATTTTTCACCGACCCGTCGTTTCGACTTCCGGCTACCGTGACATTTGACGGCATCGTTTTGGACAGTGTCGGTGTTCGTTACAAAGGGAATTCTATTCTACTTTCTGCTTGCCGCACGAGCAAGGCAGTGTCAAGGTGCCCTATAACTTGGATATGAACTACTGGATTTCGGGGCAAAAACTCATGGAATACAACAAGGTCAAGTTGGCCAATGCCTGGTTCGACCCGACGTATTGCAAGGAGTACATCGCGAGTCGCATCTATCGGAAATACCTTCCCACCCCTGAAATCAATTTGATTCCACTGCATACCCAAGGCAATTACACGGGGATGTATGTGAATACAGAATCCATCAATAGACAATTTTTGAGCAAGCACTTTGGCGAAAACGATGGAGCGCTGTTCAAAGGAGACGGCGCAGGCGTTTTTTGTGGAATCAACGGAGGAGATGGCACGGAAGGCGGTGACCCCACATTCGCTTACCTAGGAACGGACTCGGCAATCTATTATGACAGCTATACCATCAAGTCTGATAACGGATGGGAAGGATTATTGGACCTCATCTTCCAACGGATGGGAAGGATTATTGGACCTCATCTCGACATTAGAACTCGACCCCGAATCCCTTTCAGACGTGCTCAATATTGACCGTTTCCTTTGGGCGATGGCGGTGAATACTGTCGTGAGTAACTTGGATACGTACAACGGATATTACGTGCACAACTATTATCTCTACCAGGACAGCGAGGAGCGGTTCCAAATGATTCCTTGGGACTTTGACAATTCCTTTGTGGGTGCCATCATGGGCTGGAGCTATTGGAACCCGAACGAAGTGTACGAATTTGATCCATTTTGGACCGGTTGGGACGCCGCAGACAACAGGCCACTCACGGAATATCTTTTTAATCACCCAACGTATCGAATGCAGTACATCGCACACATCCGCACGGTCTTGGAAGAGTCGATGAACACGGATGAGATACAGGCCGATATCGATGCATTTCAAAGCCTCGCTTACACTGATGCTGCTGCTGACAACAACGGTCTATTTGGAATGCCACAGTTTAACTCCAACGTGAATGAATCGCTATGGTGGGGGAATTGGGGTTTTGGCGGGATTTTGAGTACGGTCGAAGCGCGCATGGAATTTCTTTATGACCACCCCGAAATTTCTGAAACAGCGCCCGTTATCGGCTCTCCGGACATAAGCAACGACATGGTCTCTGTTTCTGTCTTCGGTGCAGAAGAAGTTCAGTTGCGCTATTGTACCGGAGACATTGCAAGTCATTTTCAATCCGTCACCATGGTCGATGACGGGACACAGGGAGATGCGTATGCTTCAGATGGAATTTACTCGGTTGCCCTGCCTTCCTTCAGCAGTGACAATATCAAGTTTTACGTCAGCGCAACCAATTCTGAAGCCATGAGTTTGTCGCCGCAACGTGCCGAATACGAATACTACCTTTACGGAACAGGCACCGGCATTGATGACGACCTCTTTCAAGCAAACACAACAGCATCCGATTGGTCCATTGCACCCAATCCCGCATCCAATTGGTTTTCATTGCAGCATTGCGAGCCATTGGCTCCCATTACCATTTTTGACCCCCAAGGAAGGATGAAAATGCAACACCATTGGGATGGCATCCCAGTAGACATTAGCGGATGGTCACCTGGAGTCTATCTGGTTCAGGTTAAAGAAGCGCATTCGCTATCCACAAAGAGACTCCTGGTGCGCTGAGTGCTCCTTCTGAGGACCTCTGAAGAAGTGTTCAATCGATAGAAATCACTCGATAGAAGAGCTCCTGTATTTCCGTTTCCACGCACTCGAGGAGCACCTATGCTTTCATTTTAGTTTTTAAACGTGATGTTCATTTGTGCCATAGTCTCTGCTCAACGAGTGGATACGAGCCACGCTCCAGATGCGCACATCTGTGGATTGCTCACTGGATAATTCTAAATGGAATGCAATTCACTCAAAACGCTTCAATGAAATTTGGACGACAAAAAACGGACTATATTGGAACATGATTACACTGTTTTTATCTTCACTATTCACGACTAGATTGAAAACAAGGACATCCAAACAGCAGAAAAATGTCCCATTCAGCCACTTCCCATCGGCCTTTATCTGAAGACCTCTACAAGGGATCCGTGGTGAGTTACGTGTCCAATATGCTACGCGTGCGTCGGATTCAAATTGAAGTGCACGTCGTAGAGACTATTGGAAACGATCAGATTAAAGAAGAATCAATGAATCGGAAGGACCTCTGTCGTGTGTCTAAAAATCGGATTCGAGCTGATTTTGAAATACGCCAGATTACCGACTAAACAGGACGCATCCACATGCTTCGTCTTGAAGTTAGCCAATTAATAATTCAACTGTACCTCTCCTCAGTGAAAGGACCCTCTGACTTTCTAGCGTTTTCAAAATTCTCGACACAACAACTCGGGTAGTCCCTAAACTATTGGCAATCTCCAAGTGTGTCATCGAAATGCAATTCGAATTTTCGGTATTCACTCGGATTTTTAAGAAATCCAGAATGCGCTCTTCGAGACTTGCTGTTCCTGCACTTTGAAGACCTCGGGTCAGCATATCAAATATCTCTCTGAAGGATGCCAACACGAGCTGATTCCACTCCAATTTCGTCTTGGACCAAAGGATCATGGTATTCATCGGGAGATAGAGCAGAATGGATTCTGCTTCAGCCACGGCATACATATTGACTTTATTCTCCTCACTTAAAAAACTAACGCATGACAACATGCTTGTCTCGTGAGGCCTTACTGAATAAAGCAACAATTCTCGATCGGTATTGTCGTTGCGATAAAAAACACGAACACGGCCTTCAACAAGAATAGGAACCATGCTCATCTGGTCTCCTTCCTTAAAGATTATCGCATCCTCTTTGAATCTCGTCAGTCGACCTTGATTTCTCACCTGAGCGATCATTTCAGCATCGAAAGGCAACTTTAAATCATGGTTTTCAATGCATAAAGGCTCTTGAATAGACAGGGACATAATGAAATAGTTAGAGTACAAACATAATTGAAAAGGCCCGCCACCACTTGCGGTGTCGGGCCAAGCCAAAAAGTATTGAATTTGGGCTCCCTATTATTGAACTGTTTGTCAAGCACTTGTAGTGTGCACTGTCGCTGTCCTCACGGCTATAGTATAGCTTCCTGGACTAAGATTCAATTTCAACAAGGCAAAACTACATCACCGAAATAGGACATCGAGTGACTTTTGATACACTCCTATTGAATGGGTATTTCCCTCGAGAAGTCGACGAAGGTGACCTGCGGACCACAACCGTTACGTCACTTGACGACAACGCGCTGATAGTGCATCTGGTCTGCGCTCATAAAAACAACCACAAACACCCCTTTTTGATTGATGGTGAAGGTGACAGGCGAGGAATGGCCTTGCATCTGAGGCGATTGAATAAGCCGGCCATCCAACGTATAGACCTTCAAAAAATCAACCCTATCCTGAATGGTAAATTGCCCCGTGCTGGGATTCGGATACACGCGATTGGTCAACCCATTTTCCTGCTCAATGTCAATCGAAATGCCTGTGCACTCTTGAGGAAGATTGGCATCCAACCATTCCAATCGAACGGCAATCCAATCTTTCAGAGCCTCCATCTCAGCGGCATACGTTTCAGGGATCGGTTCAAGTTCGGGAGAAGCCGTAGCAACACCTAAAAACGGCCACTTCTGGTAATGTCTCGCTTGAACGTCGACGAGTAAATTCGAGACACTATCCACGTAATTCCCAAGGTAATCCATGTTCAAGAATTCCGCGCGGTATTCATCGTATCGGCACCTCAAGTGGTTCCCGAAAGTGCTGTCCTGAAGCAAACGCACATACCATTCGGGCGTGTAATTGTCGGTCGGGCAATTGTTGATCAAATGGGCCCAGCCTGCCCCTTCAGTACTTTCAAAAATTTCACAAGAAGCCAAATTTTTCCAGGCCCAATCAAAATCCCAGGGCGGCCCCGCTTTGAACTTTCCTCCGTTGCTGTGCTTGTCCTTGTGGAAGAACCGGCTCTTCTTGAAACCATCGTTGTTACGACTCAATTCGTTGAGCAAGAAATAATCAATGAATGATTCCACATCGAGAAACTCGCGGTAGCCGGCGGTGGGGTCATCAAACGCATCGCTGTAAAGCGCCGTCTCCATGGAATCAACAAATGCCGCGATGTAGTCCTTTTGACTCGGGGTGATCACCTCAGGTTTGGGGATTTCATACCGCAAGTGAACGTCGAAGGTTGGGTGGGCTGGCGGGCTAAACGAAAGCTCCCAGCTGTTCTCATTGTTCCATAAATTCAATTGAAGGAGATAACCACCTGTCACATCATCGCCCGTGTTTTCATCTGGATTGAGCGTGGCGATATCCAAGCGTTCTGCATCGCGTTTGATCTTTTCTCCCAACACAAACACCCCCTCGTAATTTCCATTAATCTGCACTTCACACAAGGGGG
>Ga0206128_1003954_pt1 | contig 11882 bp, 10 predicted proteins | sample Helgoland_Spring_7_FD_148601 | JGI IMG/M metagenome (GOLD analysis project Ga0206128, IMG submission 148601) | Pelagic subsurface seawater microbial communities from Kabeltonne, Helgoland, North Sea - Helgoland_Spring_Bloom_20160426_1 | ecosystem: Environmental > Aquatic > Marine > Epipelagic ...
GGGGATATTGAATACAGTCCCGTAGAAACTAAATCAATTTCAGGATTATCTATCAAAATTTTAATTTGTTTTTCTAGACGATCAGAAGACATCAAATCATCTGCATCCATTCTTGCTATAAACTCATAATTTGCTAAAGACACAATTTCATTTAAACGGCTTGCTAGTTTTTTATTTTTACCATCTGAGAATACTCGAACCCTTGGATCATCTACAGAACGTGCAATTTCCAAAGATCTATCTTTAGAACCATCATCTATCAAAATAAGTTCCCATTCTTGGTGTGACTGAGCAAAAACTGAACGAATTGCATCTGCTAAAAAATTCTCTGCGTTATAAAATGAAATTCCAATTGTTATAAACATTTAAAAAATATCGTTATTAAGATAATAAGGGAATAGTCCACCTATTTTATTTAGATAAACATAAAAATAAGTTATTTGGAGAATTGCAAAACCTAAAAATAAGAGAATTGATTTTTTTTGTGTAAAACTTTTAAAAATTAATGGCCAAATAAATACAGCACTTGTCAGAAAATAAAATCCTATCCGAGTTATTTCAATATAGGCACCTGACAAATAAACAAGAATGTAAATTATTGTTGAAAACAAAAACATATTCAAATAAATGTCATATTCAAATTTATATTCTTCTTTAATTTTAGACCTTATCGTTATAAAAAAAATAGATAACATAGTATAGCATAAAGTTAAATATTGCCCGCCCTGATCTTCCTTAAAAAGGAAAGCTAAGTAACGGGAATTAATAAAGCCTGAAAAACTAATGATAGACCTGAAAAGATAAAATGTAGTAGTAGACCCTATTAACAATAATAAAAACCACTTTTTTGTAAACTTAATTCTGAAAACAAAATATAATGGTATAGCAATAATGACTGATTTATGAAATGACCAAGCGATAATTATTAATAAAAGATATTTCCAAAATTGCCCACCTATTAAAAATGTTAATGCATACATAAATATAGCAGCAGCAATTCCCTGTCTGGCTCCATTAAAAATAAAAGTATATATACCAAATGTTATAAAAACAAAAATTGAAATTACAGACTCTTTAGATAATTTTTTTATACTCTTTAACTGAAAATATAAAGCAATTAGAGCTACTACTGTTAAAATTGTCACATAGCTGTTTGAAAATAATGACGTTACATACTCCAATAAACTGTAACCCATCTCAATATTAGACCTGAAATCAATAAAATTATTGTAATCTGTATTTATAGATTCAAAATTATGGGCGTAACCACTAGTATCTGCTCCAACTTTGAGACTTCTTAAACCTGCAAAAAAAGTTAAGATAATTAATATCAAAAAGTTAAAAAAAAATGATGATTTTTTGATTTTTTTCGCTAAAAAAGCAAGTGACGTTACTATAATTAAAATTATAAAATAGGGTAACATAAACTATTCATGTATGTATTTTTTAATTTCTTTAAATAAAAAAAATCTAAATATTTTAAAACTCAAAATCTAAGTGGTTAGTATTTCATTTTGAATATTTCTGAAAAATAATTGAAGGTTCGATTTTGTTCATTTTTAATAATTTCAATTATGTGACTAAAATCAGTAGAGACCATTTTCTTATGTCTTTTTAAAATATTAAAATGGCGTCCTTCTAGGTCAAATTTATTTAGTAAGGTTTCAACTCTAGATCCCATAGATTTACCATCTTCTACCCTATCAAAAGCAACAAACTCTTTTTTAAATATAATGGAAAATACCATTCCATGAAATGAGTCCGTACATACAAGAAACGAATTATTAATAAGATACAAAAAACCTGAAGGATCTACTTTATAACTTTCAATTTCATGAATATCATTTAAATTAATAACAATACAATCATTTTCTTTAGCAGCTTTGTGAATAAAACTATAATATTCCTTTTTTTGATTCCCAAGAAAATAAGTAAGTATATACTTTTTAGGTATTGTCATGTCCGGCTTTTTTACAAGGCACATCCACTCCTTTTTATTAAGCAATAACGTAGGGTCTACTAAAACCGTTGCATCCCTTCCCGTTAAGTCTTTAATTATTTTTGCTCCTTGATTCTCTCTAACAGATAGATACGGAATTTCATTTAACCATTTACTATAGATTGATTTCTTACTTTCTGGAATTTCACTTACACCAAAACTCGGCGAAAATGCAATTCGCTTGGATTGTTCTGTGAATTGTAGAAAGTCAATATTAGAAGTTTGAGGATAGTTGGGATTCCAAACCTGATCACTACCACAAACAAAATAGGTAAATTTATTTAACTCTGACAATTTTAAGTCATTGAGAGAGATGGTAAAAGTGCTTTGGACTATGTGTCTTTTAGAAAAGGTATGAAAAGCATTTACTCTATCTTTAATAGTCTTTGAAATTTCATCTCTATTTTTTTTTACCCAAAAAATAGAAGAAAAAAGTTTATCCTTACTATTTTTGATATGAAACCTATTTTTTAAGCGAACTTGTATAACTTTAAAAATATAAAATGGGTTTATTTTTTTTATTTTAGATAAAAAAGAAATTGGAGTATTAAATCCTTTTTTCGTAGAATTTAAAATTGTTTCAGTTTCATACCCTAATTTATTTATAAATTCTTGAACCGCATAATTCTGGAGTTTGTTGCCATAATTTTGATTCCTTGTTATCGTTATAATACCAATTTTTTTCATGTAATTCTATTGTGTTTTGAATTAATTACTTAGATTTTTCAATAATTTTGGACTTAATAATCCCAGAGTAAATTTCATTTTCATTCTGAAACTAACTTTTTTTGATATTAATAAAATTAGAATACCATTCCTGAATTCACTACTTAATTTTTGTTTAGTAGTATGAAAATCAATATAGTGTGGATTATTTAATAAGATTATGATAGTATTTAATATGATGTTTTTATGAGCTGTTCTTGCTACATCAATGATTAAAGGATACTTTAAACTACACAATTCAACTAATTGCCTGTAAGCTTTAACACCTGAAAAAACTCTTGGATTAAAACCAACACGAGTAGCGCTATTTTCACTTTGGAAATAGTGATAAAGTGGCCTAGACAAGTAGTATACGCTATTCGCTTTATCCATTACCAAAGCAGCAAATAAAGTGTCCTCTCCAAAATGAATTGTAGTATCAAACCTTGTATTTCCAATTATATCTCTGGAAAATACTTTGGACCAAACAAATCTATTAACTGGTGAAATTGTAGTTTCAATTGCTTTTTCACTATTCATAGGACCACACAATTCTGTATATGTTTTATGAATTTTATTGCCAATATAATTATCTACAAAATATTCAAATATTACAGCATCAACCTTCTCCTTAATAATGCAATGAACAATGTTTTCGAATGCCAGTGGCACTAACCAATCATCACTATCAACAAAACTAACATATTCTCCATTAGCTTCATCAATACCTAAATTTCTAGCTGATGAAACCCCTTCATTTTGTTTATGAATTACTTTAACCCTATCATCCTTAATTTCATAAGCATCACATATCTCTGAAAATTTATCTGTTGAGCCATCATTAATTAATAGAATCTCTATTTTTTCATAGGATTGATTAATAACACTTTCAATACATTTAGATACATGTTTTTCTGCGTTATAAATTGGAATGATTACTGAAAGTAAAGGCTTTTCATTTTTCATTTAACTTAATTTTTTAAGTATTCCAATTAATATTATATGTATAAAAAAAATCTGCTAAATATAATTGAATTGCCCCCTTAAAAGATTTTGAACATTGGTAGTATTTAAAGTAAGAAAACCCCAAACATATCCAAACAAATAAATTCCTTGAATTTAAAAAATGTAATCTTTTTTTAAAGAAGGAAAGCATTTGTTTCACTTTTACAATCTCCTTATCATTCAATTGACTTATGAAATTGTTGTTTTCTAAAAGAAACTGATGTGCTAATAATATCTCTGTTAAATACGATTTTCTTCTTTCAGCATTTACGGATAAAACTGTAGTTTTTCTAATACTCACTTTTGAAGCATTATTTTCATGAATTCTACGTTTAATTAATATATCATCTATTAATCCAAACCTCCCTAAGACTGCTCCTAACACGCAATAATACCAATCATGTCCAAAACTTTTACTCAAATCTGGTGCTCCAAACTTATTTAAAAATATTTTCACTTCTTTAGTAAAACACAGGGTACAGCCTGGGATTGTGGAACTACCAATAAAGAATTCAAATGGTAAATAGCTCAATTTTGAATTTTTATTATTATTAACATTTTTTGGTTTTCCAATAACTCTTCCAATTGTATCAACAAAAATTTGCCCAGTAGCTACTGCTTTTAATTCTTTATTTATTATAAAGTTTTTTTGAATTGTTTCAACTTTATTGAGAAACCAGATATCATCCTGATCTGCTAAAAAAATTAAATCACCTGTTGTCTGTTTTACTGCCTCATGAAAATTCTTACTAAAACCAAGATTCAGTTTATTTATAAACACCTTCCAATTTACCAAGTCATATTTTGAAATAAAATCCTTTGTTAAACTTACGGTTTGGTCTGTGGAGCAATCATCATTAATAATAACTTCATCTACTGGTATACTTTGTTTACGGATGGATTCTAATTGTTCAATTATATATTTTTCTCCATTATAAGACGCTAAAGCAACTGAAATCTTCATGATTATTTTCTAATTAAAGCTCTTATTACTCCTCATTTTTAAATATTGTTTTAAGTACCTCATGATGGGATTCACATCGTAATAAATTTTGAGTGATTCTTTTTTGTCGCTTTGTAAATAATGTGTCAATAATTTTATTATTTAGCTTTCGGTTTATAAACATTAAATAACGATTGAAACCAAATAAATGACCTAAATACATGCTCTTTTTAGAATTACAGAACTCAAGCCATTGTCCTTCTAAAAATTTGATGTTAGAACATTTTTTACTTCTGTTATGAAATTCTTTTAGACACTCCTTAGTCTCAAATTCATTCATTAAATCAATCGCACCACATGGTAATGCTTTAATAGGTATATAATTTAATTTGATAGTTGATTTTGTTACAACCAGTTCAATTACTAAGCCTTCATTCCAAGTAGGATGATTATCTTTATAACCAAAAACAGAATTTCCCTGCCCATAAACAATGGTTCCTTCCTTGTAAGTTTCCATTGCACCAATACAGTGACTATGTTGGCCCCATATTAAATTAGCGCCAGATAAAACCATTTTTCTGCATCTTTTTTGTAATAGTGGACTAGGATATTTATGATATTCTACACCTCCATGGAATAAAATAACTAAATAGTCACATTTTGTTTTAAATTCTTCGATCTCGTTAAAACTTTCAAAACTATCAAAGCCATTTGCTCCTGCTACATTTTTACCTGCTAAATTAAATTCATGTTCAGCAAATGCCATTAATCCAATCGTCACCCCTCCTATTTGAACAAAACAGGGCTTTTTAGCCTCTATTTTATTTGGTCCAGCTCCAAAGGTTTTTATATTTAATTTTTCTAGTTCATCAATAGTATTGACTACCGCGTCATTGCCGTAATCTCGAATGTGGTTGTTTGCTAATCCAATAGCCTTAAATTTTGTTTTGCTTAGTATGCTTAAAAGATTTGAATCATTCTTTAGGGCAGGGCCAGTTTTTAAAATAGGGGTATGCTTTTGATCTGGAACAGGAGCTTCTAAATTACCTATATTAAAATCAGCATTTACCAAAATTTCATGAAGACCATTGAACAAATGTTGGGGCTCACGTTTAGTTACAGTATTTCGAGTAGTATCAGTCAAACAAATATCTCCCAAAATGTTGATTTTTAAACTTTGTTCTATCATGGTTAATTATAATTTTTTTCTGGAAGAATAAGTTTTCCACCCAACTCCAAGTCAAATCCTTTTGGTTCAAATCCCTTAAAACCACTAGAAGGGAAAAAAGTAATTTCACCAAAAATAATTTTACCATTTACATCATACAAGTCAATACGAGAAAAAGGAAATGGTTTTGACAGTGTTTCTGCAATTTTTATCATTTCTTCAAATAATATAGGTTTTGGTATCTGTTTTGCTGAACCATGATAGGCATATTTTTCTTTCATTAACTTCCATTCATTTGTATATAAATTTATTTTTGCTGACTTTATATCATTATCTGTTAGTTGAATAAATTCTACTTTACCATTTAAGCAAAAGAACTTATAATCAAAGAGTTCACCATTTTCTACTTCTAAAAATTTTTCGCAAACTATTCTGGGTGTGATCTCATTATAAACCCATTCTCTACCATATACATTTAAATTTTGCCTTAGCCAACTATTCATAACTTTTCTCCACCCATACCAATGAAACTTATTTTTATCTTCACAAATAATATTCCAGCCACTTCCATGGCTTCCCTTAAGTACGAATTTATCCGGCAACTCATTAAAATTTATATCATTAGCATTTTCAAAAACAGCAATTTGCGTATTTAATAGGTGACCAAAACCTTTATCTATTATATAATTGCGAACCTCATATTTATCTGCACAAATTACCATTTCAGGATCACGATAATATAATTTTAGCCATTGTAATTTTTCATTAAAAGTTTTAGGATTTTTAATATTTAAATCAGTATTAAAAGATTTTTTGTAAAAAGATTTAATAAACTCCTCATCAGTATATTTTTTTTGAAGCCATTTACCTAGAAACCTGTTTTTCTCATTTAATAAAAGAAGTAAATAAGGGTTCTTCTTAAGAAATTTTAAACTTTCTTTAAATTTATCAATTAGACTTTCATTTAATTTAGCCATAATATTAAGAAATAAATTAATTACTTTTTTTTACTTGGTCCATGAAAAGTTATAAGCCCCTATCTTTTTTTAATCTCAAAAAAATATTAGTACAAAAAGTATATCTACCATTATTTTTATTCTATAATCGTTAAATAATCCTCCAAATCATTCCGTTTGGAAAGGGCAATTTTGAAATTTTCTGGAGGTAGCCCACAAGAAACCATCGCAATAAAAACTTCTGATTTTTTTATACTAGTTACCTTACGCATTTTCAAATCTTTTTGATAGGTATGGCTACAATTCATGATACAGGCTGCTACTTTGTTGCTGTGCAAACCGTATAACATATTCATTGCGAATATACCCCCATCAATATAGGCCTGGTTTCGTTCACTTAACTCCGCAAAAACACCTAGTTCTGCTGTTATAACAATCAACTTATTTGTTAAATGTCCAAATCCTCGGTTCCCTCCTTGTATTGCTAATATCTCATTAATTTTCTCTTTGTTAATAATTATATAGGCCTTAGCGGTTTGTCTGTTGCATACTGAGGGTGAGTTTCTTGCAATATTAACCGCACTTGTTAATGCATTGATTGGAACATCTTGCTTAGAATAATTTCTGACACTTGCCCGAGACCAAGAAAAATCTGAGAAAGAACTATTTAAATGCTGAAAATAAGATTCGCGTGTTACTGATTTTTGTTCAATAGATGAAAGGTTATCTATTTTATTAACTTGTGCATTTATTAAAGACGTCAACTCTTCATCAATCTTATAGCCCTCTTTTTCATGAAAAAGCTTATACTCTAAAACGACTGCAACTGAATGTTGAATTTGAGTATAATTTATGCCATATAATTTTATGAAACGCTCATTTAGCTCTATCAAATGAATTAAATTCTTTTTACCAAAACCTAACCTAATTTCTGGCATCGTTAAACCTTTTTCAATAGAGTGATAAATTTTAATTATCCGAGCCAATAACATAGTTCTCTTTTTAAAACCCATAGTTGCCGAATATTTATAGTATAATTTTAAATCATAATAATAATTTGGCAAAGCTGATTTTAGATAAATTATAAAGGATGGAATTATCTTTTTTATTGATTTTTTCACTTTTTATTATTTAAGTTCTGAGAATTTTTTTTAATTTATTTAATCCTTTATGAATAAACTTAGGTGATTTTAAAACAAGCATTAAAATAAAATCCTTTAGGGAAATTTTAGTAATGCTTTTTAATTTTTTATATTGTTCAAAAAACAATTTTTTATTCCCAAACTCGAAGGCTATAGTCAAATTTTTCCTAGTATATCTCTCTCTAATTTGAAGTATATATTTTTTTTTCTCTACTAAGTCCATAGCCATAGAAGAAATAGTATTTATTAAAATTTGCTCATGCTCCTTGCTTCGATATATTTTTATTTCTTCAGTAGTATCTCCTTGTGACATACTCGAATTATAAATTATATAATTATATAAGGGTTCATCTAAAAAATATCGCTTGTATTTATAATAAACAGGTAATAATAGTTGCCAGTTCTGGCCTCTACGGCATGGGTATATTTGTCCATTAGGGTGTGTCTCTAAAAAGGCGCTCATTCGCATCATGTGAGTACCAGAACAAAATATAGATTCTCCTGCTAATAATAAGTCAAACTGATTTTCTTGAAACTTATTACGATCGTTAGAAGCCAAAATACGCGTTTTCTGATCCAAAAAATTGATATCTCTAATATAAGCATCACTCGTCACAACAGCATATTCTGGATGTGTATTAAGGATTTGTACCCTTTTTTCAACAGATTTAGGTTCAAGATAATCATCTGAATCAGGCCAACATAAATACGAACCTGTGACTTGTTTTAACCCAGTATTAATGGCACCTCCTAAACCTTTATTTTCTTGATATATGTATTTAAATTGGATACCTTTCTCTTTAAATTTTTCTTGAAATGACAAAACAACATCTTCTGTTCCATCAATAGAACCATCGTTTACAAAAATTAATTCAATGGAATCATATGTTTGTGATAAAATAGAATCCATAAATCGACGGACATAATGTTCTCCGTTATAACAGGGTGTTATGATACTTACCAATTTATTCATTTTACTAGATTGTAAATGTTTTTAGTTTCTCTTTTATTGCTAATTTTAATTTTCTATCAGTTGCTAGTAAATAAGAAAAAAACAAAACTGCAATCATACTACTAAAAATAACAGCAATAAATCTAGGCCATCCCTCTTCCATTCTATGATGAATAAGAATTGGGGTAATGCAAGATAAACAAGTTATTACAAAACAAGTTAATAACACTTTTCTAAAAAATTCATAAACATCAAATTCATTCACATGTAATTTTAGAGTATAAATATTTGAAATCAAACCCAAGAGAACTGATATCAAATTGATTAAATATGGGAAAACAGGTGAACTTCCATTTTTTAAAGCAAAATAAGATAATGGTAGAACAAGCAAATATAGAGTTCCATTAATTAAACTAGGTCTCTTATTTTTTCCAGTTGCATGAATAGCACCAACCACTACTAATGATATAATTGCAAAAAAATTAAAGAATAGTGTTAAGCGGGCAAATTCTATAAGATATTCAGGGACAACTTTTAGCCAAATTTTTAATACAAAATGCATTTCAATAATTAATGGCAATGAAACAAAAAACAGAAGCAAATACATTAATTTTGATGAATTAAGCATTAGTCTCAGCATCTGCTTTCTTTCACCAGTAGCATAATATTTTACAATTTGAGGTTTAACAGCTAAAAGAATATTAGATGCAAAACCCATAATAACACCCTGTATTTGAGTGGCAATACCAGATGCTGTATTGACAATAACGCCAAAAAATAAGTTCAGTAATATATTAACCCCTTGGGTTCTTGTCATTACACTTAAATTTCCATACAAATCCCAACCAGAAAACATAAAAAATGGGCGTAATATCTCTTTATTCCAGGATAATTTATATTTACTTTCTGGGAACGTATTTATACAATAAAACAGATAAAACAATAAAACAATAATTGACGTAAATGATACTAATATTCCATAAAATATTAATTTATCAAAATTCCAAATAACCAGCAGAAATAAAATACCCAACTTTAATAGTGTATAAGTAATTTCAATAAATGCGAAAACGTTCATTTTTTCATGAGAAATAATTAGGGCACTATAGGGAACTTGTATAATACTTATCATTGCAGCAAAAAAAAATAACTGATAAACAATATTTGCAGCATAAATGCGGTTTTCAGGTATAACCAATTTTTCATTTAAAAACCAAAGTCCAATAGTCTCTGCTATTATAAAAACCAAAATGGCTATAATAATATGAACTGTAAACGCTGAATTAAAAGTTTCTTTAAGTTTTTTAATATCTCCACTACCAATTTGGAAGGTTAAAAAACGAGATGTTGTTCCGCTCATAGTCGAATTTAAAAATCCAAACATAATCACAACTCCTCCAACTATATTGTAAATCCCATAATCATCAACTCCTAACGTATTTAATATCACACGAGAAGAATACAGTGATACTAACATTTTTAGTAGCATCCGTATGTATAACATCAATGTGTTTTTAGCTATTCGCTTATTGTTTTGTGAACTCACTTAATAATATTATTAAACTTAATTAGCGAATTTTTCCAATAAAGGATGTCCAATTTATCGGCTTCTTTTATTTTACTTTTATTCAACACATTATAAAAGGTCATTTAGCAGATGTTGGGTATTGTGTACTTTTTATAGGCCCTACTTTGGTTGGCAATCCTTTAATTTCAAAAACAGCTTCCGCAAAATCGTACCTACTGCATACTCCTTCGTTAGAATAGTGAAAAATTTCAACAGTTTTATTTTTGTTTTTTTAGTATTTTTAAAATCGCTTTTGCTAAATCTGCAGCATTAGTCGGAGGTTCTATTTGATCTGCAACCACAGAAATTTCATCTCAAGTTTCTACCAAAGTTAACATAGTGTTCACATAAATATCCCAAATTTTGAATACACCCATGAGGTACGTATAATAATACAATTTTCAGGGTTTATTTACTCCATTTCTAGTTCACAATCTAATTTTGTTGTATACTGAATCCAAAATCGACTAGTGAAGCATAAAATATTCATCAGCAACAGCCATTTGACGATTTTTTAAATCTCTGATATCCCCTTCAATTAGTTTATAGTTTATATTTTCTAAAAACGATTCAATATTATTACTTTGTTTCATAGCAAAATTATCTATACAAATAACTATAGCATCAAATACAAGTAGATGCTATGATTAGAACCTATAAAACTGGCACCTCCGGTAGACAGTACTTTTTGATTTTTCAAATTATCGTTTGGTTTCATTTATTTAAAAATTAGAGTTTAGCATCAGCTTTAGTTCCAAAAATCCCTTTAACATCATACACAAGCGTATTTCCGTTTTTAAATATTTCTAGATTCAAGTCAAAAAACTCATTATGTGCTACAGTTAAAACGATGGCATCAAACTTTTCATTAGGTATTGATTTTAACGACTCTAAACCATATTCATGCATTACTTTGTCTTCGTCTGCCCATGGATCATGAATTGTTACATCTGTCCCATATTCATTAAGTGCTTTGATAAGATCTACCACTTTAGTATTTCTTACATCTGGACAATTTTCTTTAAATGTTATTCCTAACATAAGAACCTTGGATCCATTGACTGGAATGTTTTTCTTAATCATACATTTTACAATCTCAGATGCCACATAATCTCCCATTCCATCATTTAACCTTCGGCCAGCTAAAATAATTTCAGGATGATACCCATTTTCTTGAGCCTTCTGTGCTAAATAATAAGGATCTACTCCAATACAATGACCACCAACCAATCCTGGTTTAAAAGGTAAAAAATTCCATTTTGTTCCTGCTGCTTCTAGAACGTCGTGTGTATTGATATCTAAAAGATTAAAAATTTTAGCTAGTTCATTCACAAATGCAATATTGATATCACGTTGAGAGTTTTCGATTACTTTAGACGCTTCAGCTACTTTTATAGTTGGCGCTAAATGAGTCCCAGCTGTAATGACAGATTTATATAAGCTAT
>Ga0206128_1003957_pt1 | contig 11876 bp, 8 predicted proteins | sample Helgoland_Spring_7_FD_148601 | JGI IMG/M metagenome (GOLD analysis project Ga0206128, IMG submission 148601) | Pelagic subsurface seawater microbial communities from Kabeltonne, Helgoland, North Sea - Helgoland_Spring_Bloom_20160426_1 | ecosystem: Environmental > Aquatic > Marine > Epipelagic ...
TTTTGAGTTTTTTTTTAAAAATAAAACATATATTGCTATTCATTATGCATGCATAATAAATTTAATTCCAAGTTTATGAAATACAAGCACATTTTTGAACCTTTAGATTTAGGTTTTACCATCTTAAAAAATAGAATTTTAATGGGTTCTATGCACACAGGATTAGAGGAAGCAAAAAATGGAATTGATAAAATTGCAACCTATTATGCTGAGAGAGCTAAAGGAGGAGTTGGCTTGATTATTACAGGAGGAATATCTCCAAATATTCAAGGTTGGACTGGACCTTTTGCAGCAAGAATGTCAACTAAAAAGCATGCAAAGCATCATCAAAAAATCACAAAGGCTGTCCACAAAGAAGGAGGTAAAATATGCATGCAAATCCTACATTCTGGCCGATACGGATACCATCCTTTCAATGTAGCTCCCTCTAATATAAAATCTCCAATAACCCCATTTAAACCATTTAAATTATCACAATCAGGAATTAAAAGAACGATTCGTGATTTTGTAAACTGTGCACAATTATCAAAATTAGCGGGATATGATGGTATCGAAATTATGGGTTCCGAAGGGTATTTGATCAATCAGTTTATTGTGAAAAAAACCAATAAAAGAGCCGATAATTATGGAGGAGATTATGCTAATAGAATGCGTTTGCCAATTGAATTGGTAAAGCAAACAAGAGAGGCCTTGGGTAATGACTTTATCATCATATACAGGTTGTCTATGCTAGATTTGGTAGATCAGGGAAGTTCATGGGAAGAAGTGGTACAATTGGGAAAAGAAATTGAAAAAGCTGGGGCAACGATAATAAATACTGGGATAGGTTGGCATGAATCAAGAATACCAACGATAGCGACCTCTGTTCCAAGAGCAGCTTTTACTTGGGTTACAAAGAAAATGAAAAAAGAATTGTCAATTCCATTGATTACATCTAATAGAATAAATATGCCCGAAACTGCTGAAAAAATATTATCAGAAGGAGATGCCGACATGATATCTATGGCTCGTCCTTTTCTAGCAGACCCAGAATGGGTAAATAAAGCAGCTCAGAATAGAACAGATGAAATAAATACTTGTATTGGGTGTAATCAAGCATGTTTAGATCATGTTTTTGAACAAAAAGTAGCTAGTTGTCTCGTGAACCCAAGAGCTTGCCATGAAACAGAATTCAATTATAATCCAACAGAAAAAAAGAAAAAAATAGCAGTAGTTGGAGCAGGTCCAGCAGGACTAGCAGCTTCAACAATAGCCGCTTCTAGGGGGCATATTGTTACCCTATTTGATGCAGATTCAGAAATTGGGGGTCAATTTAATATTGCAAAACAAATTCCAGGAAAAGAGGAGTTTTATGAAACAGTGCGTTATTTTAAAAAACAAATTGAAATCCACAATGTCTCTTTGCAACTTAACACTAGAGTTTCGGTAGCGGATTTAAAAGCCGCTGATTTTGATGAAATTATTGTGGCCACAGGAATTAAGCCAAGAGAATTAAAAATAAAAGGAATTAATCATCCAAAAGTTTTAAGTTATATCGATGTTTTAAAAGATAAAAAAAATGTTGGAAAACGAGTTGCAGTAATTGGGGCAGGAGGAATTGGATTTGATGTTTCTGAATATCTAACCCACGAGGGTGAATCTACGTCTCAAAATATTGACGCTTGGTTGAAAGAATGGGGGATAGATAAGTCACTAGAGGCCAGAGCAGGGATTGAAGATATTATACCAGAATTTGATGCTTCACCAAGAGCTGTATTTATGTTCAAAAGAAGCAACGGTAAATTTGGAGGAAATCTGGGTAAAACAACAGGATGGATTCATAGATCGACTTTAAAAAAGAAAAAAGTTCAGTTTATAGGAGGTGTTTCTTACACAAAAATAGACGACAAAGGGTTGCATTATACTCAAAACGGAGAGCCTAAAATTTTAGAAGTAGATCACATTGTGATTTGTGCAGGTCAAGTACCTTTCCAAGAATTATACCAACCACTAATTGACGCGGGTCGCAACGTACATGTGATTGGTGGAGCATTTCTTGCTTCAGAATTAGATGCCAAAATAGCCATCAGTCAAGGAGCGAGATTAGCTGCTTCACTATAGTTTTTTAATTCTTGATCAAAAATTTAAGTCAAAATTAGACTGTTGATACAACCATCTAAGCATTCCAATATTTTAATTGGAACTCTTTCTTTGACTCGTTTTTCTTCTTTGAGACAAAAATTAAACCGAGTGACTACATTGCAAGTTTGTTAGAAATTGAGTCTTTAATTCTTGCTGTTTTTTATCGATTACTTTTACTAAATTCATAATTTGACAATACCAAATAAATACCGATATTTGCTACACAAATGAATTAATTACGAATTATGGGAATGAACAAAAATACAGTACTTGCTTGGGCAACTTTAATAATGATATTTGTAGGGTTAGGTTTAATAGCTCTTGGAGCTTTTAGATATAATGACGTTGCTGGATGGGGCTTTGCAGCTGTTGGTGTAGGTTTTTTTGCAATTGCTTGGGTTTTTAATGCATTAAAAGGAAGGGTATAAAAGGCTACATTTTTGGGTAGTAGTTTTACATAAAATAAAAAAAATAGCAGAATGAGCGACGATAAGAAGGTTATCTTTTCGATGAATAAGGTTTCTAAAACCTATCAATCAACAGGGAAACAAGTTTTAAAAGATATTTATTTAAGTTTCTTTTATGGAGCAAAAATTGGAATTCTAGGGTTAAATGGATCTGGAAAATCAACTTTATTAAAAATTATAGCAGGCGTAGAAAAAAACTTTCAAGGTGATGTAACGTTCTCTCCGGGTTATAAAGTAGGGTATTTAGAACAAGAACCTCAACTAGATCCAGATAAAACGGTCTTAGAAATTGTAAAAGAAGGAGTTGCAGAAACTGTTGCCATTTTAGACGAATACAATAAAATCAATGATATGTTTGGTTTAGAAGAGGTGTATTCAGATGCAGATAAGATGGATAAACTAATGGCCCAACAAGCAGAATTGCAGGATAAAATTGATGCAGCGAATGCATGGGAATTAGATACTAAATTAGAAATAGCAATGGATGCCTTGAGAACTCCAGATTCCGATAAAAAAATCGGAGTACTCTCTGGGGGAGAAAAAAGGCGTGTGGCGTTATGTAGATTGCTCTTACAAGAACCAGAAATTTTATTATTAGATGAGCCAACAAATCACCTGGATGCAGAGTCCGTTCATTGGTTAGAACACCATCTTGCACAATACAAAGGAACCGTGATAGCAGTTACCCATGATCGTTATTTTTTAGACAATGTAGCAGGTTGGATTCTTGAGTTGGATAGAGGAGAGGGGATTCCGTGGAAAGGGAACTATTCTTCTTGGTTAGATCAAAAATCTCAGAGAATGGCAAAAGAAAGCAAAACAGCTTCTAAACGCCAGAAAACATTAGAAAGAGAGTTAGAGTGGGTACGTCAAGGAGCAAAAGGTCGTCAAACAAAGCAAAAAGCACGTTTGAAAAATTATGACAAATTAATGAGTCAAGATCAGAAGCAAGTTGATGCCAAATTAGAAATTTATATTCCTAACGGTCCGCGCCTAGGAACTAATGTTATTGAGGCAACGGGAGTTTCCAAAGCTTTTGATGATAAGTTATTGTATGAGGATTTGGCTTTTAATTTACCACAAGCTGGTATTGTTGGTATTATCGGTCCGAATGGGGCAGGAAAAACGACAATTTTTAAAATGATCATGGGAGAAGAAACTCCTGATAAAGGGAATTTTAATGTTGGTGAAACTGCAAAAATCGCCTATGTAGACCAAGCACATTCTAATATTGATCCAAACAAAACAATTTGGGAAAATTTTTCTGAAGGTCAGGATTTGGTTATGATGGGTGGAAAACAAGTGAATTCAAGAGCCTATTTAAGTCGTTTTAACTTTTCAGGAAGTGAACAAAATAAAAAAGTATCTACATTATCTGGAGGAGAACGTAATCGTTTACATTTAGCAATGACGCTAAAGGAAGAAGGAAATGTGTTGCTTCTAGATGAACCTACCAATGATTTGGATGTAAATACCTTAAGGGCTTTAGAGGAAGGTTTGGAAAATTTTGCTGGATGTGCGGTTGTGATCTCTCACGATAGATGGTTTTTAGATAGAGTTTGTACACATATTTTAGCTTTTGAAGGAGACAGTCAGGTATATTTCTTTGAAGGATCTTTTTCTGATTATGAAGAGAATAAGAAAAAGCGACTAGGTGGTGACTTAATGCCTAAACGAATAAAGTACAAGAAGTTGATTCGATAAGTAGGAGCGATTCACTCAGGTTAGTCGTTAAATATTGCTTTTAATAAAATTTTAAAAGTTTTGAAAGCAAAGTAAATTGTATAGATCATAAAAATTCCTGCAGCAAATAAAATGGCATAAGACAGGAATTCTTTGGGAGTGTTTTCAAATTTTTTTAAAGCTTTAAAGCCAATAGTAAGCGTTATTGGAGAAGCAATAAATAGAAAAATTAGAAACCCTAAATATTTTAAACCTTTTCCGAGTAATTCTACATTCGTGCTCATATTGTGTGATTTTTAATAGCGTTTCTTATACTGCCAAATTTGTTGAGTAAAATCAAGGCCTCCTCCAAGTCTATATTTAATTCCTTTGCGATTATTTTTTGACCTCGATCTATTAGTTTATTATTTGATAACTGCATGTCAACCATTTTGTTTCCTTTAACTTTTCCTAGTCGAATCATTGAAGCAGTAGAAAGCATGTTTAAAACCATTTTCTGAGCTGTTCCTGCTTTCATTCTTGAACTTCCAGTTACAAATTCTGGTCCAACAACAATTTCAATAGGAAATTTAGAAACAAGAGATAGTGGACTGTTTTTATTGCATGTGATACAACCAGTAATGATGTTGTTTTGATTGCATTTGTCCAGTGCAGAAATTACGTATGGAGTTGTTCCTGATGCAGCAATGCCTATTACAATGTCTTTTTCAGAGATATTATATTTTTGGAGTGATAACCAGCCTTCTTCTTTGGAGTCCTCTGCAAATTCAACAGCGTTTCTAATGGCAGTATCTCCACCAGCAATAAGACCAATCACAAGTTCTTGAGGCACCCCAAAAGTAGGTGGACATTCAGAGGCATCTAAAATTCCTAACCGACCACTTGTACCTGCACCAATATAGAAAATTCTACCATTTTTTTTTAAATTAAGTACGATCTGTTCAGTCAAAGCCTCAATTTGTGGTAACGATTTTTCTATGGCCAAAGGAACTGTTTTGTCCTCATTGTTAATGTGGTTCAAAATCTCTGATACAGACATATCTTCCAAATGATTGTAATTAGAGTCTTGTTCTGTAGTTTTTATAAAATTCATCCCTTAAAAATACATTTTTTATCTATTTTGAAGTGGAGAATTATTATAAAATTTTAGTTTTATTCAACTAATTCTATCTTAAAAGTATCGGTCTCTGAAATGTGAAAATAACCTAGTGGAAAATTCGCTTCATTGGTCGTATTTATTATATTACCCAACAAAGATGAGGGAGCTGATTGAAATGGGCCTCCTGCATTTTGTCCGCTTTGTCCAATTAGAATTCTAAAATAGGTAAAGTATTCTTGCGTGATTCCTGATAACTTGATGTCTATAGTTTTTGGAAATTCAATATTTTCATCTTCATAAAAATAAGAAAAATTATAATCCGATCCATTAAAATAGCGGTCTTCAATTGGAAGGTAATTGTAGCGGTCTACATTAATAAGATAATGATTTTTCATTGCCTCATCATCTTTAAATGATATTTTTAATTCGACTTCTTCCCCTGAAAATAAGGTCTTTTCACCTTGGACTATAGAAGTGATTTTTGATGATTTTATCTTTGTTGCTTTTGCTTTATAGATTTCGTTATTGTGAATAACGGTCAATTCGTATGCTACTCCATCGAGGGGTGTGAATGAATCTACAGACTTATAATCACCATCTGTATTTTCATCAGTAAATGAAATGATAGAATTATCAGATAAGTTGGTTAAAAAGACTGTTGCATCTGTCACGACAGGGATGGTATCATCAAAATAATCTGCTGAAAGCCTTAATTTTACACTGTTATTTGAAGTGACGGGAGTCTGATCAAACAAGACTTCAAAAGAAGCATCAATGATAAGTTTTGGTTCAATTGATGGAACCTCGATGTCTATGACTTTTTCACAACGTATAAAAAAGAAGCTCATTAAAACAGAAAGTAAAAATATTTTATTCATTGTCTTAAAATTTAAAATTATAGGTAACAGACGGTACCAATCCAAAAATGGCAGTTTGCACAGCTTCATTTCTTGAGGTTTCTCTATTTTGTGAAAAGTTTACAGAGGCAGCATTTTGTCTTCCGTATACATTATAGATACCAAAAACCCATTCTGCTTGCCATTTTCTTTTATTATTTTTTTCGGGGTTTAATGTAGCAGAGATGTCTAATCTATGGTATGCTGGAAGTCTGTCTGAGTTTCTGCTATTATCATTGTATATGGGTACATTTAAGCTTTGAACTTCATATTGACCAACCGGGTAGTTGGTTGGTTGACCGGTTTGAAATACAAAGTTTGTATTGAATTTCCATTTCTTATTGAGTTCATAACTAGCATTTATTGAAAAATCATGGGTTTTATCATACGGAGTGTTGTACCATTCCCCATTATTTATTCCTGGTTCATTAAAGGTTCTCCCGGCTGTTAATTGTTCTGATTTTGAGAGTGTATATGCGAGCCAACCTTTTAATTTTCCTTGATTCTTTTTAACCAAAATTTCCAAACCATAGGCTCTTGCTTTTCCATTTAAGATAACCGTTTCTATTTCATTGTTTGCTACTAAATTTGCACCATTTATATAATCGATTCTATTCTGTATATCTTTATAAAAAGCTTCAGTTTCTATAGAGTAATCTCCGTCTTTAAGGAACTTGAAATATCCGATTGCAAATTGATCTAACAATTGAGGTTTGATATATTTTCCACTTGGGGTCCAAACATCTAAGGGGGCAGGAGAGGAGGTGTTTGATAATAAATGTAGATACTGAGCCATTCTATTGTAACTGGCTTTTATTGAAGTCTGGTCATCTAGGGTGTAAGACAAAGAGAATCGTGGTTCGAAATTATTGAAACTGCTAATTACGTCACTCCTTTTAAAGGAATCTGAAGCGATTGCTTCTGCAGCTTTGTATTTTTTAAATTCAGTATCGTAAAGTACAGGTTTATTATCTTTATATACGTTTAATTCATCTTGTCCTAATCTCGTAAAATTACTAAAACGAATCCCATATTGTACTCTTAATTTATCACTTAACGTATGTTCTGCATCGATATATGAAGCAAATTCATTCGCATATTTGTCGGTAAGTTTTTCAGCTATAATACCAGAATCAGGTCTATTTGGAACAATTTTCCCTGGATTGAATTTGCTGTAGATAGAGCTGATACCATAACTTAACTTAAAATCATTGTTAATGTAATGCTTGAAATCATATTTTAAATTAAAGTTTGTAATGCCAGAATCCCATTCAAATCCAACAAAGTCAAGGATCAATCCATAGAAATAATCTGAATAAATGATCGATAGGTTCGAGAATAATTTGTCAGAATAAAGATGATTCCAACGCAAGTTGACAACCGAATTACCATACTTATTTACAAAGTTATCACTGATTCCAAAGACGTCTTTACCAAAGTACGTGGATAGGAAAAGGTTGTTCTGATCATTAAATCGATAGTTTATTTTACTATTTAAATCGTAAAAATAGGCTTTATTTTCATTGTTGAATAACGGTAGAAATAAATGTGCATAGGAGGCTCTACCACCAATTAAAAAAGAGCTTTTCCCTTTTTCGATTGGTCCTTCGGCTAATAGTCTACTAGAAACAAGACCAATTCCTCCCGTTAATTTAAAGTCATTACTATTCCCTTCTTTTTGATAAATATCTAAAACAGATGAAAGTCTTCCACCGTATTTGGATGGAATTCCTCCTTTGTAGAGTTTTACATCTTTAATTACATCAGGGTTAAAAACAGAGAAAAATCCAAATAAGTGAGAAGAGTTGAATACAACTGCTTCATCTAATAAAATTAAGTTTTGATCTGCTGCACCACCCCTAACATTGAATCCAGAAGCTCCTTCACCAGCACTAGTAACGCCCGGTAGTAAGATCAATGATTTGATAATATCTGCTTCTCCTAAAACAACTGGGATTTGTTTTATGGTTGCTGATGTTAGTCTGTTAACACTCATTTGAGGAGTTTTAACATTTAGTTTTTCGATATTGCTTTTGATTACAATTTCGTCCAAGCTTTCAGATTCCTCCTCTAATTTGAAGTTTTTTGTAATTTTTTTGTTTAAAATGATGGTTTCAACAATTGAATAATACCCTAGATAATTTACTTGTACTTTGTAGGTTCCCTTTGGCAATGTAACAGAGTAAAAACCATATTCATTTGTGGTTACCCCGGCATTTAATTCAGGGAAATATAATGAAACACCAATTAAAGTCTCATTATTGTTTTTGTCATAAACGGTTCCACTAATCGTTTGTTCTTCTTGAGAAAATACAGCAATACTGAATAAAAATAAGAACAGAAAGTTTGTTTTTACACTCATCATTTTGTTTAATAGAATATTTTATATTTTAAACAAAAATACAACTCTAAACATTAAAGAAATGTTAAACTATCTGCTTTAAACAGATAGTGTATGATGAAAAGTCCCTGTTTGACATTGACTTTTCATCATGTTTATTATACTGATTGTAAAATCGTATTGAGTGTTGTGCTCGGTCTCATCGCCTCTGTTGCTATGGCTTCATTTGGTTGATAATAGGCACCAATGTTTACAGCTTGTCCTTGAATTTCGTTTAATTCTGAAATGATTCTTTCTTCATTATTACTCAAAGCTTTTGCAATAGGGGTGAACTCTGCTTTTAGTTCAGCGTTTTTATCTTGATTTGCGATCCCTTGAGCCCAATATAAAGCCAAATAAAAATGAGAACCTCTGTTATCTAATTCGCCAACTTTTCTTGATGGAGATTTGTCATTCTCCAAAAAAGTATCAGTTGCATCATCCAAAGTTTCAGCCAATACTAGGGCTTTGGAATTATCATTTGTGTTCCCTAAATGTTCCAAAGAAACAGCCAATGCTAAAAATTCTCCCAAAGAGTCCCAACGTAAATGATTTTCTGCTACAAATTGTTGAACGTGTTTTGGTGCAGATCCACCGGCACCAGTTTCAAACAGTCCTCCACCATTCATTAAGGGAACAATTGATAACATTTTTGCCGAAGTACCTACTTCTAGAATAGGAAATAAATCTGTTAAGTAATCTCGTAACACATTTCCTGAAACAGAAATAGTATCCATTCCTTTTACAATTCTTTCAAGCGTGAATTCGGTAGCTTCTATAGGTGATAGAATGCGGATATCCAAATCAGCAGTGTCGTGTTCTGGGAGGTAAAGTTTAACTTTTTTGATAATTTCTATGTCATGAGCTCTTTGGTTGTCTAGCCAAAAAACAGCTGGTGTTTGAGACGCTCTTGCTCTTGTAACTGCTAATTTTACCCAATCTTGAATTGGTAAATCTTTCGTTTGGCACATTCTCCAAATATCTCCTTCTTCTACATTGTGTTCCAAAAGTAAGTTTCCAGTAGCATCTTCAACAATGACTTTTCCGTTGGATGTGATTTGAAAAGTTTTATCATGAGAACCGTACTCTTCTGCTTTTTGAGCCATGAGTCCTATATTAGGAACTGTCCCCATAGTAGTTGGGTCGAAAGCTCCATTTTTTTTACAAAAATCAATAGTAGCCGAGTAAATACCAGCATAAGAGCTATCAGGAATAATTGCTTTTGTATCTTGTAATTCTCCCTTAGCATTCCACATTCTCCCAGAGTTTCTGATCATTGCAGGCATAGAGGCATCAATAATGATGTCTGAAGGAACATGAAGATTTGTGATTCCTTTATCCGAATTAACCATTGCTAAATTTGCATTTTTTTCAAAAACAAGATCAATATCTTTTAAAATTTCAGTTTTCTTTTCTTCTGAAACTGCATGTAGATTTCCTAATAAATTACCGAAACCATTATTAACATCAACGCCAATTTTGTTTAAGATTGCTGCGTGTTTATCAAAGACTTCTTTAAAATAGGTTTTAACCGCAAGACCAAAAATGATGGGATCAGAAACTTTCATCATCGTTGCTTTCATGTGAAGAGAAAGTAAAATGTTTTGTTTATTAGCATCTGAAATCTGTTCTTCTAAGAAAGAAAGAAGCGCTTTTTTACTCATTACTGTAGCATCTATAATTTCCTTAGATAGTATAGATAGATTCTTTTTTAATACAGTTTTTGAGCCATCATTAGCAATGTGAATGATATTGATATTGGTCGCCTTTTCTAGGGTAATAGACTTTTCATTATGAGCAAAATCTCCATGTTTCATCGTCGCTACATGGGTTTTTGAATCAGCATTCCAAACTCCCATAGTATGCGGATTTTTACGAGCATAGTTTTTGATTGCTTTCGGAGCTCTTCTGTCTGAATTACCTTCTCGTAACACAGGATTTACAGCAGAACCCTTTACTTTATTGTAGGATTCTAAAACAGCTTTTTGTTCCTCTGTAATAGCCTCTTCTGGGTAATTAGGGAGCTTGTAGCCCAATGATTGTAATTCAGAAATCGCTGCCTTTAATTGAGGAACGGAAGCGCTAATGTTAGGTAATTTAATAATATTGGCATCTGGTTGTTTCGCTAAATCACCTAGTATGGCGAGAGCGTCTTCAACTTTTTGGTCTTCTTTTAGATGTTCTGGAAAATTCGCAAGAATTCTTGAGGCTAAAGAGATGTCCTTTACTTCAATTTCTATATTTGAAGTTTTCGTAAAAGCTTTAACTATTGGTAAGAAAGAGCGGGTTGCTAAAGCAGGAGCTTCATCAGTTTTTGTATATACAATCTTAGCTATTTTGCTCATTATTTTGATTTTCTGTATTGGAAATTATGTTTTTTACAAAAATGCTTTTCGAAAAAAAAGCGGAACAAATCTATGAATTTAAAGTGAAAATACTATTGATAAATTAGTATTAATTAAGTTGGTTTTTTGGCTATTGAATAATAAAAGTAGAATATTTAGGAGAATATAAGATTCTTTAAAAATAAAAAGCCACATCAAACAATTTCTTGCAGTGATATGGCTTCTTTGAAGTAGTTAATTTGTACTGATTTGTATTGCTACAAATTCAAACAAGAATGAATCTCGTATTTTTTACGTGTAAAAAATTACTTTTCACTATTTCAGTTTTTGAAACACTATAAATTATAGAAGCTTACGCTTTTTTTAATCTTTTAATGTTTCAAATTGTCGATTAATTCATCTTTGTATGGCTATGCAACCAAAACATTTTAAAAAATAATAATTAGTTATTTACATAACATTATTTTTTTTAAAGAATATCTTCTTATCACTTTTTACAGAGAAATTGGATATATAGACTTCTTAAAAAACAATAAATAAAGAACGTTACTTTATTGGATTACTCATCTCTCTAAAGATTTGTTTTCACGCTTCTTTGTATGTTAGATATGTAATTCTTTTCAAATATAAAAATGTTTTTTACATGTGCAAAAAAAATAACTATTTGTTAATCAACACAATATCAACTATGGTTATGAACATTTGTTAATTAAAAAAAGCGTTGTAAAAATTTACAACGCTTTTTTTTATAATCTGTATAAGAGATATTATCTTCTTTTTTCAGTAATTCTAGCTTTTTTACCAGTAAGACCTCTAAAGTAGAATATACGAGCTCTACGTACTTTTCCTCTTTTGTTTACTTCAATTTTTTGGCTTGAAGGTTTT
>Ga0206128_1003958_pt1 | contig 11872 bp, 1 predicted proteins | sample Helgoland_Spring_7_FD_148601 | JGI IMG/M metagenome (GOLD analysis project Ga0206128, IMG submission 148601) | Pelagic subsurface seawater microbial communities from Kabeltonne, Helgoland, North Sea - Helgoland_Spring_Bloom_20160426_1 | ecosystem: Environmental > Aquatic > Marine > Epipelagic ...
GGCATGCATTTGTTCACGGGTCCAGATGGTGACGTGTTGTATTACCCTGGCATGCCTGACCAAGTTGAGGGTCAATTTGGGTCTTTAGAACAGTCCAGGGATATGAAAGGTAATCCCATCATGTCGATAAACCTAGGAGTGAACAGGCCTGTCGTTGCAGTCACACCAGTGGATAGTGGGACCGTATGGACCAGGTGCACTGCTGCCACTGATGTCAACAGTGAGTGGAGTGCCCTGCATACAGACGTTGCTGCCTTTTCAAACGCTAGGGCAGTTTCGGTGTCTCCTGAGTTTTTTGTCCATATGTCGTTTAATCACTGCGGTGATACGGTTATGAAGATGATGGCGAAAGCTCCTGACCTGTACCGTTTGCACCTACAGCCTGAGGGCCTTGAGTTGGGTCAATCGGGCCAGTGTCAGGGCTGCCACATCTCTAACCAGCGACAGGGTGCACGCCGTTTCTATAACAGCTCACTCACGGATAAGGCCACATACCCTGGTGAGTCCCTGTTTGCTGATGTTGCCGGGCCCATCACGCCTGCGGGTATTGGGGGTGCTCGGTACATCCTAGTTGTTGTGGATGAGTTCTCTAGATACTGTCATGCTTTCGCCATGAAGACAAAATCACAATGTGCTAGACTGCTTGCACAATTATCTGAACGGGTGAGGATGCAAATCATACGCGGTAGTGAGCCTGGGGTGCGCCGTCTGCACACTGACCAGGGTGGCGAGTTCAAGTCGATCTCGCTGCAAGAGTTTTGTGCTTGGCGTGGTATAATACACACGTTCACGGATACTGCCTGCCACCAATCCAATGGTGTTGTAGAGCGTATGATCGGTCATCTGACTGACCGTGTGCGAGCCAGCCTGCTGCGCGCAGGTCTGCCGCATTACTTGTGGCCAGAGGCATTCATGTGTGCTGCCCATGCACATAACCTTCTCCCTAGTCCGGCACTTGCAAAACCCCTTGACAAATCAATAGGCAGTAAGCGTAAGAAAGTCTGGCAAAAGAAAAAGCAGGCTGACCAGGGTGACCAACCTGAGGGGGGGAACTCTCTAGCTTTTGACATACGCAAAGCAATTCCGTATTTATGTTATCATAGGGATGTGAGTGATGAGTCATTTGCTGACCTTGTTCTACAAATGAAGCCGTGGGGTGTCAAGATGGTGGCATACCCACGTCGGGATGCATTACGGCATCTCGAAGAGAGAGGGGTGTTTGTGTATTTTATGGGACCGGGACCAGGGACCAGTATGGTCAGAGCTTTTCTAAGGAATCAAGCTGGAGGGAAGGTGAAAGCGTTTAGACACCATACTGTGCCAGCTGCGTTTATTGAGCAGCATGCAGAGAGACTGCTGATTGTCGCGAAGGGTGCTGAGCACCTTGAGCCTCAACCAGAGTTTGCGGAGTATGAACAGGGCACTATGCATGTTGCAGAGCGTGACTTGACTGAGGTCGAGCCGTTCTCTGATCCTGATTTTATAGCTGAATTAAGGGATATAAGTCACTATGATCAGATCAGAGCGGCACCTCCTGACCCGGATGGTGCCGCTGTAGCTGTCAGGGGTCAACATGTGCCTGAACATTGTGGGGAGCATCCAGACCTGGGGGAGCTGAACAACATTCCAGGTAGGGAGCTGCATAACATGCGTAGGCCAGAGAGTGACATCCCTGAGGGGACTCCACTTTCACCCATGGCCTACTCTGCTATGCTCATCTCTCGCCACGCCAACAGAGGGACACCAGAAGTGGCCTTCAATGTTCGGGCAGCGACCAACGAGCGGGCTCGGCGTCTGTCCGAGCCTGACATGCGCCCTGATGCACCAGATCCTCCGCAATCTCCAATCTCCGACATCCAGTCACCACGCGCTGAGGCGTATGGTGCTACACTCGTGTATGAGCCCCCGTCCGTTCATAGGGACAGGGCCTGCACTGAGTTAGGTGCAGCAGGTATCTTTCCGCCTGTAGCTGAGCGTGGGTTGATGCCGCCTGAGGGTGTGCACACGCCCAGCTCTTCATCATCCATGTCTGACCGTCCCGACCAACGTGACCTGCGGTCTAATGAGCCAGTCCCACCTCCTCAGTCTGCCGCTACGGGCGTTGCTGGCCCTCTGCGAGGGCTGAGGGGTGCTGCGGACTCTGGAATTCCAGAGGGGGTTCCTGATCTTATGGGACAGCAGGGAGCGGGACAAGAGGTTGCGTCTGGCTCAGGGGGAGCTGAGGCGGACCCAGCGGAAGTTGGCCGGTTTTTGAGACCGCCTGATGAGGTACGGGCTCCAGCCGCGCCACTGCGTAGAAATCCTTTGATTCGTAAGCGCTTAGTACCTGTTGTTGCTGCTATGGACTGCGCTGGGGGTGATGCTGCGGCTGACCTGGCTGCATTAAAACTGAATGATACCCCTAGACAGGATGCATGTGAGCAAGAAGGGATGTCCATAGTAGAAAGTGCTGTTGACTGGTCTGAAGATGTATCGGCTGAGGCTGATTGTGTGACATCTGATGCAGAAAAGACAGCGCCGACACAGGTGAGCCCTGTCGGTGGCAAGACTGCTAGGCGTATTGAGTCGCGCCGTGTAGCTGCCGCCAGGAAGAGAGCTGCTGCCTTTAGTGATGAGCCCACGTTGAACCAAGCCATGAAATGCATTCATAGAGAGCGGTGGTTGGAGGCGATGCTAGAGGAGTTAGCTTCACTAAGTGAGCATGGTGTATTTGAACTCTGTGAGCTGCCTGCGGGAGCTGTGCTAGTCACAGGAAAATGGGTCCTGAAGATTAAGCGAGGCGCTCAGGGTGAGATTGAACGTTTCAAAGCGAGATATGTTGCGAGGGGATTTACTCAGATTTATGGGATAGATTTCTTTGAGACTTGGGCACCTGTGGGACGCTATGCGACACTGAGGTGTCTGCTGGCGGTATGTGTGAGAGAAGAATTAGAGACTAGACACGTTGATATCAAGTGTGCTTTTCTTAATGGTAAACTAGAAGAAGATGTCTATGTAGAACAGCCCAAAGTCCTGAATGATGGCACACAACATGTATGGAGGTTAAAGAAAGCACTGTATGGTCTGAAGCAAGCTGCTCGAGAGTGGCACAAAGCTCTGGCTGCACTGTTGCATGATCTTGACTTTGTACGTGCTGCCTGTGACCCTGCACTATATGTGTGCAAACATAATAGGTGCTTTGTCTTCTTGTGGGTTGATGACTTGCTGATATTCACGACGAACAAATTGATGCAACCACTTGTAGATAAAATCCTGCGCAAATTCAAAGGGCGCAGTATAGGTGAACTTGACTTTGTTCTTGGGATGGAAGTCATTCATGATAAAGGGAATAAGACTATTACCATCACCCATAGGAGAATGATCAGTGACTTGTTACAAAAACATGGCATGCTAGGATGTAGACACGCACCCACACCAATGGTGCCAAAGCAGAAACTGTTAAGTTTGAAGGAAGATCCCACTCAAGTTACAGCAACTGTCTCAGAGCATAAGACTTTCATGCAAGCTGTAGGAGGAATCCAGTACATAGCTGTAGTGACGCGGCCAGATTTGGCATTTGCAGCTCATTCCCTGGCCAGGCATATGGCTGGGAGTGCCAAGGGGCATTGGTTAGCTGCTCAGCATGTTATGAGATACTTGCAGAAGACAATGAATTTTGGCTTACAATTTAAGGGCTCTGGGGAGAGCAGTGTGGTGGAAGCGTATACAGATGCTGATTTTGCTAATGCTAAGAGTCTAAAGAGTGTGTCTGGTACCTTAGTGCGGATGTATGAGAACTGCGTGTTCTGGAGATCCAAGCGACAGGAAATTATTGCTGGTGATACGACTGAGGCTGAGCTCATTGCGATGAGTGCAACAGCAAATGAATTGATGTGGATCAAGCAGTTGTGTACTGACTTGAGTATCTCTGCGCAGAAACCAGTACTGTGGGGTGATAATAAAAGCGCCAATCTGCTGGCTGCTAATCCTATTTCTAGTGACCGGTCTAAGCACATTCGTGTGCGACACCTGAGGGTGAGAGAGGCCGTAGAATTGGATGAGATGGAAGTACAATGGATAGGTACTAAAGAGATGTTGGCTGATGGATTGACAAAGGTGTTGGCAGGTCCTGCACTGTCTGACATGAGGGACAAGCTGCATCTAGTTGATGTTGGTCCAGCACCAAAGCTACCTGCACCTTGTGGGGGAGTGTCGTAATAGGGCGACAGTGCCGGGCATGCATGCATGGCCGCGGTGCTGCTAGCCACTACTGTATGCATGGAGGATCACTGCATATCTGCGTAAGGCATTACGCCATGATTGAGTGAGTATCCTTGATTGTCCGTATCTGTGGCATTAGGCCAAGGCCATATAAGCTATGAGCCTCTAACTGTAATTACTCTTCGTCAACTAAAAGCCTCACATGATCTGTCTGACCGCGCACAGTACCTTGTCACAACCCTGAGCAAGGTATGCTGCGCTGTCTCCCTGCGTGTATGTGATCTGTTCCAGATGCCTGCGGGCAGACCCGCCTATGAGTTACAACATGGCATCGGTGACGTTTCTGGAAACGATTATCATGCACGAGAGTCCAGGGAACCTGGCTGCGGCCAGCACTGTGTCAATCGGCGTTTGCACCGCCAGTAGCAGTGAAAGACCGTAGCAACCGCGCAATGTATAACATGACATGATAGCATACAATTGAGTTTAATTGTATTATGTCATGTGTATTCATATTTGTGTGGGTCCGAGAGTCTCAGCAGTCTGCAACAGAGCTGTGGCTTTGTTACAGAATGCCACCGAGACGCCTCAACCCCGCCGACCCTGCTGTCGAGTACTCTGACGATGATTCAGAGGACCGCGACTACGCAGACGGTGACAACATTGTCCCTGAAACAGGCGAGGTCCCTGAGGTCCAGGCTGAGGCTGACCCAGACCCGCTTGGTAGAGGACGCCGACGCGCGCTTCGCGAAGCACGCCGAGGCGAACCATCTGTACATGCTAGTTCAATAGTCAATGAGCTTACGTCTATGACTTTAGACACGCGTGAACGTCCCTCAGAGGACACTAGAGATCATAGTGGTGGGCGCAGGGGACAAAGCGGTGCTGCGAGCATAGCTAAGTCACCTCCACCCAAATGGGACTTTGATAAAGAACCATTTTTCACGTATAAGCGTAAGATAACAATCTGGGCAGAGTCGCATAAGATAGATCACCTGCTAACGCAGCGCCCTAGACGGTCACAGAATGAACATGAGAAACATGATGTGGCCAGGCGTGGGATATTGCTAGCTTTGCCTGGACATGACATTGATTATGTTGCTGACACGACATATTTGTTTGAGGCTTGGAGCCTACTGGTCTCTAAGTATTTGCCTTCAAGGAATGCAGAAATTAGGGACCTGTATAACAAGCTGAGTGGTCAGACCCAGAGTGGTAGGCCCATGAACGAGCACATAGATAAATGCATGCTCTATAAGAATCAACTGAAGGCTCTAGGTGCACCTTATCCTGATGAGATGTATGTACAGAGACTGCTAGAGGTTGACCAGGAGTACGCCTTCCTGAGGCCGACTCTGACCGACGAGCAGCCCGAGAAGATCGTCGCGTCCCTGATGCAGCACTTCCGCTACCTCCAGTCGCTCAAACCTCCTGCTCCAGTTCGGGGCTTCTCTGGACGAGGTTTCCACAGGCATGGCCATCGTGGAGCCAAGTCCAACGCACCAGCAGCAGTGGCTGCTGTGAGCCATGGAGGAGAGCAGAGGACGTGCTTCAACTGCAAGAAGGCAGGGCACCTGCAAGCAGACTGCCCACTGCTTCACTCAGAAGTGAAGAAGTTCCTTGCCCGAGGCCGAGGCCAGGGCAGGGGACGTGGACGTGGACGGGGCGCTGGTCGGGGCGGAGTCGCTGCAATAGACCATGAGGTAGTGACCAGCATTGTAAACAACATGCCTGGATCTCACTCCCCATGTCTACCCATGAACCTTTTAGTAGACAGTGGTTCAACGATCAGTCTTGTGTTCAATTATGAGTTGTTCACAGAAATAGGAGTGTCTGACCTAGAGAATTGCACACCTGTCGGCAGTACCCCACTGCCCATACATGGTAAGGGGACTATTAAGTTCCAACTAGGTGCATATGTCGATCATCTAGGCCAGGCACATCCGACTGACATAGAGATACCCGATGTGTATTATGTGCCCTCTAGTCCAATGAATATCTTGGGGTGCAGTCACATTAGGAATTACGGCATGCATTTGTTCACGGGTCCAGATGGTGACGTGTTGTATTACCCTGGCATGCCTGACCAAGTTGAGGGTCAATTTGGGTCTTTAGAACAGTCCAGGGATATGAAAGGTAATCCCATCATGTCGATAAACCTAGGAGTGAACAGGCCTGTCGTTGCAGTCACACCAGTGGATAGTGGGACCGTATGGACCAGGTGCACTGCTGCCACTGATGTCAACAGTGAGTGGAGTGCCCTGCATACAGACGTTGCTGCCTTTTCAAACGCTAGGGCAGTTTCGGTGTCTCCTGAGTTTTTTGTCCATATGTCGTTTAATCACTGCGGTGATACGGTTATGAAGATGATGGCGAAAGCTCCTGACCTGTACCGTTTGCACCTACAGCCTGAGGGCCTTGAGTTGGGTCAATCGGGCCAGTGTCAGGGCTGCCACATCTCTAACCAGCGACAGGGTGCACGCCGTTTCTATAACAGCTCACTCACGGATAAGGCCACATACCCTGGTGAGTCCCTGTTTGCTGATGTTGCCGGGCCCATCACGCCTGCGGGTATTGGGGGTGCTCGGTACATCCTAGTTGTTGTGGATGAGTTCTCTAGATACTGTCATGCTTTCGCCATGAAGACAAAATCACAATGTGCTAGACTGCTTGCACAATTATCTGAACGGGTGAGGATGCAAATCATACGCGGTAGTGAGCCTGGGGTGCGCCGTCTGCACACTGACCAGGGTGGCGAGTTCAAGTCGATCTCGCTGCAAGAGTTTTGTGCTTGGCGTGGTATAATACACACGTTCACGGATACTGCCTGCCACCAATCCAATGGTGTTGTAGAGCGTATGATCGGTCATCTGACTGACCGTGTGCGAGCCAGCCTGCTGCGCGCAGGTCTGCCGCATTACTTGTGGCCAGAGGCATTCATGTGTGCTGCCCATGCACATAACCTTCTCCCTAGTCCGGCACTTGCAAAACCCCTTGACAAATCAATAGGCAGTAAGCGTAAGAAAGTCTGGCAAAAGAAAAAGCAGGCTGACCAGGGTGACCAACCTGAGGGGGGGAACTCTCTAGCTTTTGACATACGCAAAGCAATTCCGTATTTATGTTATCATAGGGATGTGAGTGATGAGTCATTTGCTGACCTTGTTCTACAAATGAAGCCGTGGGGTGTCAAGATGGTGGCATACCCACGTCGGGATGCATTACGGCATCTCGAAGAGAGAGGGGTGTTTGTGTATTTTATGGGACCGGGACCAGGGACCAGTATGGTCAGAGCTTTTCTAAGGAATCAAGCTGGAGGGAAGGTGAAAGCGTTTAGACACCATACTGTGCCAGCTGCGTTTATTGAGCAGCATGCAGAGAGACTGCTGATTGTCGCGAAGGGTGCTGAGCACCTTGAGCCTCAACCAGAGTTTGCGGAGTATGAACAGGGCACTATGCATGTTGCAGAGCGTGACTTGACTGAGGTCGAGCCGTTCTCTGATCCTGATTTTATAGCTGAATTAAGGGATATAAGTCACTATGATCAGATCAGAGCGGCACCTCCTGACCCGGATGGTGCCGCTGTAGCTGTCAGGGGTCAACATGTGCCTGAACATTGTGGGGAGCATCCAGACCTGGGGGAGCTGAACAACATTCCAGGTAGGGAGCTGCATAACATGCGTAGGCCAGAGAGTGACATCCCTGAGGGGACTCCACTTTCACCCATGGCCTACTCTGCTATGCTCATCTCTCGCCACGCCAACAGAGGGACACCAGAAGTGGCCTTCAATGTTCGGGCAGCGACCAACGAGCGGGCTCGGCGTCTGTCCGAGCCTGACATGCGCCCTGATGCACCAGATCCTCCGCAATCTCCAATCTCCGACATCCAGTCACCACGCGCTGAGGCGTATGGTGCTACACTCGTGTATGAGCCCCCGTCCGTTCATAGGGACAGGGCCTGCACTGAGTTAGGTGCAGCAGGTATCTTTCCGCCTGTAGCTGAGCGTGGGTTGATGCCGCCTGAGGGTGTGCACACGCCCAGCTCTTCATCATCCATGTCTGACCGTCCCGACCAACGTGACCTGCGGTCTAATGAGCCAGTCCCACCTCCTCAGTCTGCCGCTACGGGCGTTGCTGGCCCTCTGCGAGGGCTGAGGGGTGCTGCGGACTCTGGAATTCCAGAGGGGGTTCCTGATCTTATGGGACAGCAGGGAGCGGGACAAGAGGTTGCGTCTGGCTCAGGGGGAGCTGAGGCGGACCCAGCGGAAGTTGGCCGGTTTTTGAGACCGCCTGATGAGGTACGGGCTCCAGCCGCGCCACTGCGTAGAAATCCTTTGATTCGTAAGCGCTTAGTACCTGTTGTTGCTGCTATGGACTGCGCTGGGGGTGATGCTGCGGCTGACCTGGCTGCATTAAAACTGAATGATACCCCTAGACAGGATGCATGTGAGCAAGAAGGGATGTCCATAGTAGAAAGTGCTGTTGACTGGTCTGAAGATGTATCGGCTGAGGCTGATTGTGTGACATCTGATGCAGAAAAGACAGCGCCGACACAGGTGAGCCCTGTCGGTGGCAAGACTGCTAGGCGTATTGAGTCGCGCCGTGTAGCTGCCGCCAGGAAGAGAGCTGCTGCCTTTAGTGATGAGCCCACGTTGAACCAAGCCATGAAATGCATTCATAGAGAGCGGTGGTTGGAGGCGATGCTAGAGGAGTTAGCTTCACTAAGTGAGCATGGTGTATTTGAACTCTGTGAGCTGCCTGCGGGAGCTGTGCTAGTCACAGGAAAATGGGTCCTGAAGATTAAGCGAGGCGCTCAGGGTGAGATTGAACGTTTCAAAGCGAGATATGTTGCGAGGGGATTTACTCAGATTTATGGGATAGATTTCTTTGAGACTTGGGCACCTGTGGGACGCTATGCGACACTGAGGTGTCTGCTGGCGGTATGTGTGAGAGAAGAATTAGAGACTAGACACGTTGATATCAAGTGTGCTTTTCTTAATGGTAAACTAGAAGAAGATGTCTATGTAGAACAGCCCAAAGTCCTGAATGATGGCACACAACATGTATGGAGGTTAAAGAAAGCACTGTATGGTCTGAAGCAAGCTGCTCGAGAGTGGCACAAAGCTCTGGCTGCACTGTTGCATGATCTTGACTTTGTACGTGCTGCCTGTGACCCTGCACTATATGTGTGCAAACATAATAGGTGCTTTGTCTTCTTGTGGGTTGATGACTTGCTGATATTCACGACGAACAAATTGATGCAACCACTTGTAGATAAAATCCTGCGCAAATTCAAAGGGCGCAGTATAGGTGAACTTGACTTTGTTCTTGGGATGGAAGTCATTCATGATAAAGGGAATAAGACTATTACCATCACCCATAGGAGAATGATCAGTGACTTGTTACAAAAACATGGCATGCTAGGATGTAGACACGCACCCACACCAATGGTGCCAAAGCAGAAACTGTTAAGTTTGAAGGAAGATCCCACTCAAGTTACAGCAACTGTCTCAGAGCATAAGACTTTCATGCAAGCTGTAGGAGGAATCCAGTACATAGCTGTAGTGACGCGGCCAGATTTGGCATTTGCAGCTCATTCCCTGGCCAGGCATATGGCTGGGAGTGCCAAGGGGCATTGGTTAGCTGCTCAGCATGTTATGAGATACTTGCAGAAGACAATGAATTTTGGCTTACAATTTAAGGGCTCTGGGGAGAGCAGTGTGGTGGAAGCGTATACAGATGCTGATTTTGCTAATGCTAAGAGTCTAAAGAGTGTGTCTGGTACCTTAGTGCGGATGTATGAGAACTGCGTGTTCTGGAGATCCAAGCGACAGGAAATTATTGCTGGTGATACGACTGAGGCTGAGCTCATTGCGATGAGTGCAACAGCAAATGAATTGATGTGGATCAAGCAGTTGTGTACTGACTTGAGTATCTCTGCGCAGAAACCAGTACTGTGGGGTGATAATAAAAGCGCCAATCTGCTGGCTGCTAATCCTATTTCTAGTGACCGGTCTAAGCACATTCGTGTGCGACACCTGAGGGTGAGAGAGGCCGTAGAATTGGATGAGATGGAAGTACAATGGATAGGTACTAAAGAGATGTTGGCTGATGGATTGACAAAGGTGTTGGCAGGTCCTGCACTGTCTGACATGAGGGACAAGCTGCATCTAGTTGATGTTGGTCCAGCACCAAAGCTACCTGCACCTTGTGGGGGAGTGTCGTAATAGGGCGACAGTGCCGGGCATGCATGCATGGCCGCGGTGCTGCTAGCCACTACTGTATGCATGGAGGATCACTGCATATCTGCGTAAGGCATTACGCCATGATTGAGTGAGTATCCTTGATTGTCCGTATCTGTGGCATTAGGCCAAGGCCATATAAGCTATGAGCCTCTAACTGTAATTACTCTTCGTCAACTAAAAGCCTCACATGATCTGTCTGACCGCGCACAGTACCTTGTCACAACCCTGAGCAAGGTATGCTGCGCTGTCTCCCTGCGTGTATGTGATCTGTTCCAGATGCCTGCGGGCAGACCCGCCTATGAGTTACAACATGGCATCGGTGACGTTTCTGGAAACGATTATCATGCACGAGAGTCCAGGGAACCTGGCTGCGGCCAGCACTGTGTCAATCGGCGTTTGCACCGCCAGTAGCAGTGAAAGACCGTAGCAACCGCGCAATGTATAACATGACATGATAGCATACAATTGAGTTTAATTGTATTATGTCATGTGTATTCATATTTGTGTGGGTCCGAGAGTCTCAGCAGTCTGCAACAGAGCTGTGGCTTTGTTACAGAATGCCACCGAGACGCCTCAACCCCGCCGACCCTGCTGTCGAGTACTCTGACGATGATTCAGAGGACCGCGACTACGCAGACGGTGACAACATTGTCCCTGAAACAGGCGAGGTCCCTGAGGTCCAGGCTGAGGCTGACCCAGACCCGCTTGGTAGAGGACGCCGACGCGCGCTTCGCGAAGCACGCCGAGGCGAACCATCTGTACATGCTAGTTCAATAGTCAATGAGCTTACGTCTATGACTTTAGACACGCGTGAACGTCCCTCAGAGGACACTAGAGATCATAGTGGTGGGCGCAGGGGACAAAGCGGTGCTGCGAGCATAGCTAAGTCACCTCCACCCAAATGGGACTTTGATAAAGAACCATTTTTCACGTATAAGCGTAAGATAACAATCTGGGCAGAGTCGCATAAGATAGATCACCTGCTAACGCAGCGCCCTAGACGGTCACAGAATGAACATGAGAAACATGATGTGGCCAGGCGCGGTATATTGCTAGCTCTGCCTGGACATGACATTGACTATGTAGCTGACACTACATATTTGTTTGAGGCTTGGAGCCTACTGGTCTCTAAGTATTTGCCTTCAAGGAATGCAGAAATTAGGGACCTGTATAACAAGCTGAGTGGCCAGACCCAGAGTGGTAGGCCCATGAACGAGCATATAGATAAATGCATGCTCTATAAAAATCAACTGAAGGCTCTAGGTGCACCATATCCTGATGAGATGTATGTACAGAGACTGCTAGAGGTAGACCAGGAGTACGCCTTCCTGAGGCCGACTCTGACCGACGAGCAGCCCGAGAAGATCGTCGCGTCCCTGATGCAGCACTTCCGCTACCTCCAGTCGCTCAAACCTCCTACTCCAGTCCCC
>Ga0206128_1003962_pt1 | contig 11866 bp, 4 predicted proteins | sample Helgoland_Spring_7_FD_148601 | JGI IMG/M metagenome (GOLD analysis project Ga0206128, IMG submission 148601) | Pelagic subsurface seawater microbial communities from Kabeltonne, Helgoland, North Sea - Helgoland_Spring_Bloom_20160426_1 | ecosystem: Environmental > Aquatic > Marine > Epipelagic ...
CTCAGGTGATAATACTTACAGTGGCAACACCAGCGTGAGTGCAGGCACGCTGGCTCTTTCCCACGCTTCTCTCAACAATATCATCTCCAGTTCCTCCATCATCGATGTTGCCGGTGGTGCGACACTCGATGTCAGTGGGTTGATCAGCGGATTTGAACTGGCCAACGGCCAAACGCTCTCCGGAGCAGGGACAGTATCAGGTGATATGACCATCGCATCTGGCTCAGTGCTTAGCCCTGGTAACTCTCCGGGCACAATGAGCACCGGTGCTCAGACATGGGAAGACGGCGGCACCTACCTTTGGGAAATCAACGCATCGAATGATGCCGGTGGAACCATTGGATCTGATTCCGGCTGGGACTGGCTCGACATCACCGGTACACTGGAGCTGGGTGGTCTGAGCGCGGGTGGCTTCACCATCGACATTGACTCGCTGACATCAGGCAACATTGCCGGAGACGCAGTTGGCTTTGATACATGGACCAAGGGAAACCCAGGCGACGTCGACTACAGCTTTACCATTGCCACCGCCACAAGCATCAGTGGCTTTGATGCCGCGAATTTCACCCTAGACTACAGCGGCTTCAGCAACGCACCCGGTTGGGACTGGCAGATTGTGCTCAGTGGTTCTGACCTCGTGCTCGAAGCTTATGCCGTCCCCGAGCCAAGCTCAACGGCTCTCTTAGGCCTCGGAGGCCTCGCCCTGATGCTGCGCCGCAAGCGCAGTGCCGCGTAGCCGCGAGGCGGCTTCAACTTCCAAAAACCCCTGCCGTTACCACGGCGGGGTTTTTTCGTTTTAGCTCTGAAATCCACGTCTATGTTGAGCGGTCGCTACGCGACGAGGAGTCCTGTGTTATCTAAATCCGTGGGTTGAAACCCACGGCTACAATCATCAGTCGCTACGCGACGAGAGGCTTCTGCCGCATCGCGACAACGCATATTAGCCGTGGGTTTTAACCCACGGATGTACGTGAAATAGAATCACGTCGCGTAGCGACCGCTCACAACCAAGAACCAAGAACCAGGAACTAAGAACGAGGAACTAAGAACAGCCGCCGCAGGCGGCTAATTCACTATTCACTATTCCAAATTCACCATTCCGCCGCAGGCGGCTAAATCATTCATCAGAAATTCTTCATCAGAGGGCTAGCAGCCACCCCCTCAAATTAGGGATGCCCATACCCCCTTTTTTGAGCTATCTTCCACCCCCCCTGACTTGGCGCCTTGGCGCCTTGGCGCCTTTGCGTCTTTGCGTCTTTGCGTGACCCCCCCTCCCCATCTTAAACTCGAACTGCCGCACCGCGGCTCCCAACTCGAACTAGAACTAGTAACTCGAACTACCGCCTCCGGCGGCCCCTCCCATGAAACTCCTCCTCTTCTTCATTCACTATTCACTATTCACCATTCAATATTCGGCGGCAAAGCCGCCGAATATTGTGGTCATCCTCACCGATGACCACCGTGCGGACTACCTCGGCTGCGCCGGCCACCCCATTCTCAAAACCCCCAACATTGACCAGCTCGCCGCCGATGGCACTTACTTCAACAACGCCTTTGTCACCACCGCCGCCTGCACGCCCAACCGCACCTGCCTGCTCACCGGCCAGTATGAGCGTAAGCACGGGGTCACCTTCGGCTCCGCCAGCTCCCTCAATGAGGAGGCCTTCGCCGCTACCTATCCCATGCTGCTCAGAAAAGCCGGCTACTACACCGGCTACATCGGTAAAAACCATACCCCCATCGGTGAGGCTGTGGATGGCCAAGGCCTCAAACTCGGCAAGTGGGCGTGGAACCCGGAGGATGCGCAAAGACCCCTGGGCGGCGACAAACACGGCTACAACAGTGGGGTCATGGAGCAGGGTTTTGACTACTGGTATGGTAACCATAACCACACGACCTTCTACCCCAAGTGGAACCACCGCATCTACCACAATGCCTTGGCCGAAACCCAGATTGAAATTCTGCAAGAAGGCACCCTTCAGTTTTTCAAACCCAACCCGCAGTTTGCAGGTACCAAGGACTTCCTGAAAACAAAACCAGCTGACCAGCCCTTCTGCCTGCTGGTTAATTTCAACGTTCCTCACGGTGCGGGAACCAGTTCCATGAAGCTGCGCCCGGACGATCCTGAGCTCTACCGCAGCACCTATCGGGACCAGATCGATGAGATGCCCATGCCCTCGACCTATATTGCCGGGGCAGATATCAAAACACCAAAAATCCCGAAAAACGTCTACAACGGCGAGTACATCCCCACCTACGACTACGTCAAGAACGAGGCTGACCTGCGCGAGCGCCTGGTGCGCACCTGCCAGACGGTCACCGGTGTGGACCGGCTCATCGGCGCCCTCGTCGCTGAGCTCAAGGCCCAGGACCTATATGAAAATACCATCATTGTGTTCACCTCGGATCACGGTCTCCAGTTCGGCGAGCACGGCCTTGGCGGCAAGGTGCTGCTCTATGAAGAATCCCTGCGCATCCCCTTGATCATCTTTGACCCACGCCAACCCGCTGACCAGCATGCCAAAAAACCTGGCCAGCTCGCCCTCACCATCGACATCGCCCCCACCCTGCTCGATCTCGCCGGCCTGCCCATCCACCCGGAGATGCAGGGCCGCTCACTCAGGCCCCTACTGAAGGGTGACAAGGATGCCCCGTGGCGTAAGGACTTCTTTGCCGAGAACATGTACATGGGCCAGAACTACCCGCGCATCGAGGCTGTGCGCGGTGAGCGCTACAAGTACATCCGCTACTTTGATAAAAAGAAGGACAAGCCCCATCATATCGCCCTCACTGCCTCGATCCGTGGCGAGCAAGCAATTTACGAGGAACTCTACGACCTGAAAGAAGACCCCAAGGAAACCACCAACCTCGCCACTTCCCCCGAGCACAAACACGTCTTCACCCGCTTGCGCGCCCGCTGCCAGACCCTCGTCACCGAGGCCAAGGGCAATGACGATTACCCGAAAACACACCGGCTCAACCACCGCAAGGGCGGGTGAGCCTTGAGTGTTGAGTGTTGAGTGTTAACTTTTGAGTGCCCCGCAATATTCTCGTTCACCGCGACGTATCATCACGGTGTAAGCAACTCATTTCATCAGACATCAGACATCAGACATCAGACATCAGAGATCAGACATCAGACATCAGACATCAGACATCCGCCGCGAAGCGGCTATTTCAACTTTCTGCTTTCTTGAGCAACATCCCCCCTCGCATCCACGTATCATCCCGGTATCTATAAAGTTCTCTCCCATGTTTAGAGCCCTCCTATTTCTCACTTCACTTTTCACTCTTCACCATTCGGCCGCGGCCGCAGAGACGGATTATTACGCGGAGCACCCCTTCGGCACAGAGACCCACTACGCCAAAACTGCCGATGAGACCGCCACCGGACGCTGGTTTGAGAAAACAGAGGCAGACTTTACCAGCACTAAAGTCAGTGAGCAGAAGCGCCAAATCGCCATGCTTAAGTGGTTCAAGGAGCGGCCGCGGGACAAGGCCATCGGCTTCTGCCTCTACACGGTCGACGGAGGCACGCTCAAGCTCACTGCACAATGTTTTCCACTGCTTCCCAATGAACCCAAAACCGTGACTCTGGAGGTGATGCGCGGGGGCAAATGGCAAGCCATCCAGCAGCAGGCCGTGCAATACCCCGGATGGTCCGCCCACTTCCGCGTTGAAAACTGGGATCACTCCGTGGACACGCCGTACCGCGCCCGCCTGGGAGAACTCGCCAGCTTCACCGGCCTGATCCGCAAGAACGCCAGTGACAAGGACAGCATCACCGTCGCCTCCACTTCCTGCAACTCCCCCTATGACGAGACCCAGTACGAGCGTGTCGAGCTGGTTAAAAACCTGCGTGCCCTGGATCCCGATCTGGTCTTCTTCGCCGGGGACCAGTCCTACCACCACGATGAGCACACCTACGGCTGGCTCCAGCACGGTGTCCAGTTTGCCGAGCTGCTCAAGGACCGCCCCACCGTCTGCCTGCTGGATGATCATGACTACGGCCACGGCAACCTCTGGGGCGAGGGCGGCAAGGCCTCCAAGGGCACCAAGGGAGCCACCGATGGCGGCTTCATGTATCCCGCGTCATTTGTCAACATGGTGGAGCGCTGCCAGACCTCCCACCTGCCTGACCCCTACGATGCCACGCCGATCAAACAAAACATCGGCGTGTATTACACCTCGCTCAACGTCAGTGGAGTCAGCTTCGCCCTGCTCGAGGATCGCAAGTTCAAATCCGCGCCCCTGGGCAACATCCCCGAGATGGGCCCCCGCCCGGACCACATCAAAGACCCCGCCTACGATCGCAAATCCGTCGATACCCCCGGCCTCAAGCTGCTCGGCCAGCGCCAGCTCGATTTCCTCGAGCACTGGGCCACGGACTGGACTGGGGCACAAATGAAAGTCGCCCTGTCCCAGACCGCCTTCTGTGGCGCGGTTCACCTCCACGGCAGCAAAAAAAACCGCCTACTAGCTGATCTGGACAGCAACGGCTGGCCCCAAAGCGGCCGCAACAAGGCCCTGCAGATCCTGCGCAAGGCACGCGCCAGCCATCTCTGCGGTGACCAACACCTCGCCGTGGTGGTCAAGCACGGCATTGAGGGCTACCGGGATGGGCCAATCACCTTCACCAATCCCGCCCTGGTCAACACCATTTATGGCCGCTGGTGGTGGCCGGAGGATGAAAAACCGGGTGGCGGTGCTAAGATCGACTCCCCCCTGCCCTGGACCGGTGACTACGAGGACGGATTTGGTAACAAGATCACCATGCTCGCCTACGCCAACCCAGAACACGGCCACGGTGGTGATCTACGCAAGAACCGTGGCTCCCGTGGCGACGGCTTCGGCATTGCCCGCTTCAACAAAAAGACCGGTAAGATCACCTTTGAGTGTTATCCCCGCTTCTGGGCGGGCAAATCCGCCGCCGAGGTGCAATACCCCGGCTGGCCGCTGAGCTTCCATGTCTCCGAGAACGATGGCCGCAAGCCCATTGCCCGCTTCCCCGAGGCAACACTCCCCGAGACCAATATGGTGGTCGCCCTGATCAACAATGGCACCGGTGAGACTGTTTACTGCCACCGCATCAGCCAACAAACCTTCGCCGCACCCGTCTATGCCAAGGGCTCCTACACCCTCAAGGCCGGCAAATCCACTGCGGATAAAATAATAGCCAAGAAATCATTTTAATATTATAGAAACATGAAACAATTAGCCAAATACACCAGCCTAATACTACTTCCCATCACCCTATTGACCGCCTCCTGCAAGTCCGGGGACACTACTTCCACATCCAAAACGGATGAAAACCAGCAGCGGGTGACCGAAGGGAACGCAAGCGATACCTCAGCGGCCGAGCAGCGGGTGACCGAAGGGAACGCAAGCGATACCGCACAGGGCAAGCAGCGGGCGACCAGCGGGAGCGCAAGCGTTACCCCAGCGGCCGAGGGCTCACAGGGCAAGCTCTACAAGCCCAACATCATTTTCGTCCTCACCGATGACCAGGGCATGGGAGACCTCGCCTGCATGGGTAACCCCTACCTGAAAACCCCAAACATTGATAGCTTCTACGCCAAGTCCTCCCGTTTCAGTGACTTCCACGTCAGCCCGACCTGCTCACCGACCCGTGCTGCCCTGATGAGTGGCCGCCACCCGCTGGAGGTGGGCGTCTCCCACACCGTTGACCACCGTGATCACCCCTCCTTGGAGGTCACCACCTTTCCCCAGGCCCTGCAAACCGCTGGGTATAAGACCGGCCTGTTTGGCAAATGGCACCTCGGTGACGAGCCCGGCTACCTGCCTCAGGACCGCGGCTTCCATGAGGTGCTCATGCACCCTGCCGGTGGCCTGACCCAGTTCCAATGGGGTGACTTCAAGCCCAATATCGAGGCCAAGTACTTCAATAACGTCCTGCTGCACAATGACACCATTGTTAAGACCAAGGGCTTCTGCACGGATATTTTCTTTGATGCCGCCCTCGCCTGGACCAAACAGCAACTTGATGCCAAGCAGCCTTTCTTCACCTACATCAGCCTCAACGCACCTCACGGCCCGATGTATGCACCCGAGAAAAACATCAAGCGCTTCACCGACGCCGGATTTGAAAAAGATGCCGCGGCTCGCTACGCCATGGTGGAGAATATTGATGAGAACTTCGGCAAGCTCATGGATCACCTCGGCAAATGGAACGCCCTTGAGCATACCCTGGTGATCTTCATGACCGACAACGGCATGGCGATGCGCTCCTTCAAGGTCAACGGCAAGAAACAATCCGCCCACAATGCTGGCATGAAGGGAGGCAAAAACTCCTCTGAGGAAGGCGGCACCCGGGTCCCCTCTTTCTGGTACTGGAAGGGCAAGACCCATGAGGGCATCGACATCCCCGCCCTTTGCGCCCATCTGGATATCTACCGCACCTTCTGTGAGCTAGCCGGAGCTAACATCCCGGAAAGCAAGCTGCCCCCCCGCGGACGTTCACTCGTCCCCCTGCTCGAAAACCCGGAGGAAGTCTCTGCCAACTGGGAAGATCGCAAGCTCTTTGTCCACCGTGCCCGCTGGGATGACCGCCGTTGGAATAAGAAGACCCGGGAAGAAAACAAACACAACGGCTGTGCCGTGCGCAGCCAGCGCTGGCGCCTGGTCAATGACACCGAGCTCTTTGATATTTCTGCGGACCCCGGCCAGAAAAACAATATCGCCGCCCAGCACCCCGAAGTGGTCAAGGAGCTCCGTGCCGCCTACGATACTTGGTGGGACACCCTTGGGCCCCTGCTCATCAACGAAGACAAACCCGCGACTGAGCCCGGTGACTACTACATGCAGAAACGCTACCGTGCCCAGCTCAAGGAAAAAGGCATCCCCAACTGGGCACCTGAGCCACTGACGCCCTGATGCTACGCCCTAAGCGCAGCTAATGAAGGATGGCGGATAGCCGCTTCGCGGCAGTTCGAGTTGATAGTTCGAGTTCAAGTCAAGAAGCTCACGCCAAGACGCTAAGGCGCTAAGCTGGGTAGTGAAATCATGTAAAACACAGATGGCACCGATGAGCACAGATGTTCACGGATCCCATGATCTGTGTTCATCATCTTCCATCCGTGTCCATCTGTGTTGAAGTTGATAGTTCGAATTCAAGTCAAGAAGCTCACGCCAAGACCTTATGAACCCGTTATGCTTGAATTCACTATTCACTATTCAAAATTCACCATTCCGCCGCAGGCGGCCAGCCGCGCAGGCGGCTACTCATCCACCTTGGCGATCTTGGCGGCTTGGCGTGCTAAAAAGGATCTCACGCAAAGACGCCAAGCTGGGCAGTGAAATCATTTAAACACAGATGGCACCGATGAGCACAGATGTTCACGGATACTTGCGGATGCCGCCGGAGGCGGCGGAATCGTGATACCGCGCGTCTTTGGTAGGGTCACCTGTCCCTAGGTGACCGATGAGGCAACCCAAGCATATCCTCCGCAACCGGGCGTGTAGGGGGGCACGCCCCTACCGGGGGAAGCTGCTGGCGCCGCAGGCGGCTACTCATCCACCTTGGCGATCTTGGCGGCTTGGCGTGCTAAAAAGGACCTCACGCAAAGACGCCAAGCTGGGCAGTGAAATCATTTAAACACAGATGGCACCGATGTCCCTCCGCTAGTAACTCGAACTCTCAACTCGAACTGCCGCATCGCGGCTATCATTCACTATTCACTATTCAAAATTCACCATTCCGCCGCAGGCGGCCAGCCGCATCGCGGCTATCATTCACTATTCACTATTCAAAATTCACCATTCCGCCGCAGGCGGCCAGCCGCGTAGCGGCTACCTTCCTTCAATGTGCACCGCATTGAGGCCCATGGAAAAATCACCCGTTGTGTCTTTTGATGCCGTGATCTTGATTTGATAAAACTTTCCCTTTCTCACCTTAGGAATCTCAATGGGAATGCGTAGCACCCCAGGATCCTGCTTGGGAATGTTCTGCAGCTTGATTTTTTCCCCATTGTGCATGGTCACCTCAACATCAAAAGCACACCACTCCTGAAACATATACAGAGTAACCAGCATTGATCCCTTGTGCTGTGAAGGCACACGTAGCGAGATATTCCAACCTTGGCCTGCCTTGGCATTGCCGGCCTTAGCACTCGTTGCCGCCATCGGGGTAAACTCCTTGCCTCCGGCCTCAAAGAATACAGGGATTCCTTTTCTAACGGCTTCCTTGAAATTACCACTGCTTGATGGATTCATGCGATAGGCGCGCTCGGGCATCTGGTCCCTCTTACCCGAAACATTTGCCCCGGTAAACACCACCCAGTCTAGTGTCTTTTCTCCGTCGAGGTTAACCAAACCCGTGTCACCCTTAGTTCCAATAAGCTCCACCTCATGCATGTGCGCTTTGACATCCTCCGCCAGCACCACGAGCTCTTTTTTCTCTTCCTCCTTATCGCCCGCTGGAAGTAAAAACTTAAGCCCAACACCAACGGCAATCAGCGCTACCAGCACGCCGATAATGATAAACATTTTCTGATTAGATTGATCAGCGCCAGCAGAAAAATCGGAGACTCCCCCGGTCATACCCAGAGTTGATTGCGGCCCCGTAGAGCCAAGCGCGCTCTGTTTCACTGTCGATCCAAGCGCGCTCTGTTTCACTGTCGCCACGGGCACGGGCTGGACTCTTCCTGTTACTGTCGCCATCGGCACGGTTGCCGTCGCCATCGGCACGGTTGCCGTCGCCATCGGCACGGTTGCCACCGCCATCGGCACGGTAGGTACAGCCACCGCCACGGGCACGCTTGCCGTGGCAGAATTAGCATCAGGGTCGATGACCTTAAAGGCATGGAGAGAGTCTGCAGCATCATCGATCGATGCCGGGCGATCTTCACGATTCCCCGAGCACATCTTCATCACCCAGGCGGCAAAGTCTGGATTTAAATCAGGAACATAATCCGTCAATGGCGGAAGCTCCCCTGCTAAATGAGCCGATGCGCACTCCTCCTCGGCCTTGCCTGAGAACGGGTGCCCCCCAGCCAAGGCGGTGTAGCAGAGCTGTCCTACCATGAACAGATCGGAGCTCTCATCCGGCTCATGCTCATCACCGTGAAGCTCAGGTGCTAACAAGACAGGATCGGCAATATGAATATCCTCCCCCTTCACCATCGTTGCTAGGGTATTTAAACCCAAATCTAAAATCAGATAGCGGAAGCCACTAGTCGCCCGCGGTAGCCGCTTAATCGAACCCGTATGCAGCGCGCCATGATAAACCCCCGCGTCATGAGCCGTATGCAGTGCCTCGAGTAGATCATGCGCCATACGGTATGCTCCGAACTCTCTAAGCGGTCCTTCCTTGAGTCGTTCTGCTAGAGTCTCGCCCTCGACATACTGCGTTACCAACGAGAATCCAGTCTCATCAATAGGAACATCATAAATGGTGATGATATTAGGATGCTGGAAGGAACAAAGCTTGCCCGCGTAGGTTGCCATCTCTTCCGCCCATGTGGACGAGCGCTTGTCATCAGAACCTGCATCGATGTGGCGGTAAACCACCTTACGGCCTAACATGGTATCCTCAGCAAGATACATCCCTCCCGCAGCATCCTTGCTGAGTAAATGGATGATTTTGTAACGATCTTCTTTTTGATCCGCCATATGCTAATTTGCTGTATCCCAATCTAATATCCTTACGTGTGCTTGCACAAACGTGCGCCATACTACCGAGCTCAAAAAAAAAGCATACAAAAAAGAATACAAATAAGAGCGCCCTGAGTCTTCACTGCTTGGTTATTCATTTTTACTTATCGTATCACTGCTGCGCCCTGACCCTCGTACCTCAACTTTTCCTCATCTTGTAATGGATGCCCGGAACCGCCGGCCGCTTCATCGAAGAAATATTGGCCAGAGCTGCAGTGCTAGCTGAATCCGCGCAAACGAGACAAACGACGCAAATATACCTTCTATAAACGCAAAATGACATGAGGGTTTTTGCCGACCACCTCCTAATGTCCATACAAGACTCAAAAAGGGGGTAAACAGATGTTTATTCTCCGCTATCATAGCTACCGATCAACCACCGCCCAGCTGCCGACATCACCCAAAAGGGGGGTATCTATTATGACCTATGTGGTGTAGGTTACGAGCTCATTTGGTTTCAAACGATTAGCCGCAGTCATATTGTGCAAAAAGGAAGTCATATTATGCATTTCCAAAATCATGTATTTGCGTTATCGTTATTTCGTAGTTACAAAGTATTTACCGTTTGATGTTACTTCCACCATCGTTGGTCGTTAAATAATCCGAGTTGGCTACCTGCGAAAAAACATTCCAAGCATGAAAATTCATCACCATCCACACAGCCGAGGATTTGCCCTCGTGGCCACCGTCAGCATGATGGTGCTGATGACGCTGGTAGCCATTGCCATGCTCAGCCTCTCCACCATCGAGCAGCGTAGCTCAGGTGGAGGTGCGAATGAGGCGGATAGAATGGCACGCGCCAATGCCCGCATGGCACTGATGATGGCGCTGGGCGAATTACAAAAAGCAGCAGGGCCAGATCAGAGGGTGAGCGCAACGGCATCGATTCTTGGCTCTACCACCAACCCCTACGCCACTGGCACCACTGCTGCAGACGGTAGAAAACACTGGGTGGGTGTCTGGAATACAAATGGCTACAGCCCAGCTGTTCCGGACACTAAGACCTTCTTACGCTGGCTGGTTTCTGGAGATCAAGATCAGCTGGATACGCTCAACGATGCCAGAACCTTGGCAGCCAATGACGTCGTGATTTTTGAGGGGGTGGATGCAGCAGGTAATGCGGATCCAGCTTCTACCGTCAAGGTGCCTAAGGTTGAAGTGGCCACTGCTATTCCTGGCAACAGTTCCTACTATGCCTACTGGGTGGAGGATCAGGGGGTCAAAGTCGACTTAGCCTGGAACGAGGGTAATTTCAGCGATACTGATCGCCAACAAGCAGCAAGGCTCTCAACCGCACCTGGCCCTGACCACGCGGTATTTGAAGGCCCCTTCAGCAGCGGGGTGAGCTACCCTCTGGAAAAAGGCAGTGGTTATGTGGATGATCTGGAAAAAGCCTTCAGCTCCGCTGACATGCCCTTGGTGATGAACTCAACAACAAACCAGAGTAGCTGGCTCAAAGAGAACCGCCACGACATGGCGATGAATGTGCGCGGCGTGATCGCCGATGTAAAAAAAGGCGGCCTACGCCGTGACCTCTCGCTGGCATTTGAGATGGATGGATCTGCGGATTTCGTGATGGGGTCTAATGGTGAACTTGTTGATCCTCCGACTCTGTTCAACCAGCAGGAGGGTGAGTTTGTTGCGGGAAATGATGGATTGGCTGCTCCTCAAAATGCGCCGGGGATGACGATTAAAGATCGATTTTTATACAGGGATTTCTCGAGCGCTGGAAACTTCTTTTCCGCTGATATCAATGGCGGTAATACCGTCGTGAGGGGGCCTAGTTGGTGGCTACTACGGGATTATGCCAACCTCTATAAACGATTAAAAACCTCAGGAAATGATTATACTCTGGACTCACGGGCTTATTTTCCGAACAGAACGACCAGAGGCGAAATTTATGATAACCTCATTGATATTCATGCTAACGACCAATTTTTCCCTAGTAATGAACGTTATCTTAAAATCCATGCTCTTAATAAAGAACAAAATACATCCGGTGGTTACGCATTTCGCCCAATCAGAGCGAACTACGCCCCAGTGCTATTGGGAGTGAATGCGATCTATAGCCTCGTTTATGCGGACAATAAGCTGCAGATGTCAGTGGATCCCTTCTTTGTTCTCTGGAACCCCTACAATACCCAAATCGAAGCTCAAAAATTTGCCATTACTCTGCAAAACGGCCTGCCCGGAG
>Ga0206128_1003969_pt1 | contig 11848 bp, 8 predicted proteins | sample Helgoland_Spring_7_FD_148601 | JGI IMG/M metagenome (GOLD analysis project Ga0206128, IMG submission 148601) | Pelagic subsurface seawater microbial communities from Kabeltonne, Helgoland, North Sea - Helgoland_Spring_Bloom_20160426_1 | ecosystem: Environmental > Aquatic > Marine > Epipelagic ...
TGCTTGTTGGGTTGCTTGTTGGGTTGCTTGTTGGGTTGCTTGTTGGGTTGCTTGTTGGGTTGCTTGTTGGGTTGCTTGTTGTGTTACTTGTTGGGTTGCTTGTTGGGTTGCTTGTTGGGTTGCAAATTGAGTAGCGAATGTAGATGATTGTGTTGCAGATTGTGTGGTAGATGGTGTAGATAATTGTACCGAGGATGGGGTTGTAGATTGTGCTGATGTTGTTTGATAAGTGTTTAATTGAGCTTTAATTGATTCTATATCAATATTAGAGAGATAAACATTTTTAGGAGTATCTACTTTGACTACTTTGAAATTTCCTAACTTAATTTGATTACCACTAGATAATGATGCACTTAAATTATTTATTTCAGTAGTTATATCGGGGATTGATTCATTATAAATTATTATTGATATTTTTTTATTTATAGAACCTCCTTGAAAATCAGTATTTTCAATTTTTTTTAAATATAAATTAGTAATTGGTATATTAAACTTAGTAGCAAGTGTTCTTTTTATAATAGCTTTATTCTCGCTATTTATATTATCAATATTTAATATTAAATCAAATTTAACAGCTTTGTTTATTTGTTTTTCTAAACTACTATATGTTTCTTGTAATTCATCATATTCTTCTAAAATTAAACTATGTTTTTTTCTCATATTTTCATATTCACGCCTTAATTTATTATCTTCTTCTAATTTTTCTTTAGCATTCATTTCTATTTGTTTTGATTTTTCTTGTGCTTTATTTGTTTTAATTCTTGATAATTCTAATTTTTGTTGGTTTACAAGAAAATCGCGCATTTTAATTAAGTCATTTATATTAGAATCTGAAATATTTATAGCACTAATCTCTTTTTCTTTATCGGCAATATATATATCAAGTTGTTGATTATTAGATACAAACTTTATATTATTTTGTGAATCTAATTCTAATATATATTTTTTATCTTTAACTATATTTTTATCTTTTATAAGATAATCAATTACATCTTGCTTCCGGACAGGCTGTTTTTCTACTTTTTGATTGAGAAGTTGTTGTGTTTGTTTTTTTATAAAAACTTCTTTTAAATTAAAGCTTCGTTGTTTTAATAATAAATCATTATTCAAAGTATCGATATTTTGTTGTAAACTTTTTATTTTATTATTTTTTTCAATTAAGTTTGACTTATTTAAATCAATTTCAACTTCTAAACTGCTTATTTTTTTTTTATTTGAATCATTTTCTTTTGAACCATCATCATCTTGTTTTTTATAATCTTTTTCAACTTTTTTTTTATCTGTTATAGGTTTTTCTATGGATGAGTTATCATCACCACTAATAGTATTAATGATTAAACTAATTTCATTATATAAAGGATTGGTAATTTCTATCATACTTCTTAAATCTAATAGTTTGTCTAAATCATTATTAAAAAACTCTTTATAAATATTAAAATCATCCATAATCTTATAATTATATATTACATATCTATTGAAATCCTCCGGTTGTTTTGCTATTAATTTTCTAATAATACTTTTATCTTTTTTATTAGAACTAATTTTATTTAAAAAATAACCATCAAATAGATTTTTATATTTTATATGACTTAATAAAATTGTCCCTCCTTTCATTGACGAAAGGGCAAATATACTATATTTACCATGAACATCACGAACCCCAATATTTATTCTAGCTTTTATATAATTTATTTTTTTTATTTGATTAAATAAAGCATATATTAATGTTGAATTTATATTAGTTCTTATAGTCTTCTTAATTATGTCTTCATATAATATAATTAAGTCATTAAAAAGTGTATTAGTTTCTGTTTCTTCTTTTTTAATAGCATTTATAATATTCTTTAAATTATCATCGATTCCCCTTTCTTGTTTATATTTTTTATATTTTATTGAAGCATAAAAATATAAACATAACTTATTAATTATTAATTTATAATCCACTAGATCAGTTTTTTCAAGTTCTATAATTTTATTTAGTTTTGTAACTAAACTAAGATCAATATTATCATATACATTTATACCTCTCGTTAACTTTTCGTATTTATTTTTTATAATGGGTGTTTTATCACTCATTAACTCCCATAGTTTATCTGTTAATTCTATATCCTTATATCGCGAAGACTCACTATCTAGTTTATACTTTTCATAAGTTTTATCATTCTCATGAAAAGCCGCTTCTTCTTGTTCTATTTGATTATGATAATAATTATGTTTCGTCCAATCAATGTTAAAATCATGATAGCCCCCTTCTTCTTCTATTACGTTTTTTTTTGTGTCATAATAATCTGAAATTTTATCCGCCAAGTTTTTATGATGAGTAATATGGTTTAATATTTCATTTTTAGTTCCACCTGACTGTGATGATGGTGGTTGTATTTTGGAAATATCTATTTTATCTATAGTCATTTTCCATTTGTTATCTATTTCAGAAATTAATTCAGATACTGATTTGTTTCCTTCTTGAATACATTTTTCATATATAGTATTATTATTTTTAGCCATATTTAATATACTTTCTAGAGGTTGTTTAGAAGACTTCCTTATTTCATTTAATAATAACTTACAATAATCACGCTTTACGGTATCTGACCCTTTATCTGATAATATATAATATGTTTTATAAAAATTACTATGGTCATCACCTTTTATATATTTTCTAGTAAATAAGTTCCAATAATTATGTTTGAATACACTATCTTCAGATATTATATTATCTATTGTATAAATTTCTATTTTTTTTATTTCAGTATTTCGTAAATAAATAGTTTTATCTTTATGTATAGATAATTGAACCTTTATTAAAAAGTTTATTAATTTTTCTTCGCCACCGTCTATCTTACTATTTTTTTTGCTATTTATATATAATCTTTTTTGATCTAAAGACATATATCTGAAAACTTCAGTAAATATGTCATTATTTTCGTCAATTACTATTCCGTTTTTTTCTAAAATTTTTTTATATTTTGCATTTTTATATATCGATAAATAATATAATCCCGCATTAATTTTATATTTTGATATATCCTCTAAAGAATAATATAATTCTTCTAGAGATAATGAAGTATCTAAACAATATTCTAATGTTCTACCATCTACTAAATCTTTAATATGCTCAAAATCTTGATTACTTTTTAATCTAGTTATTAAACCTTTAAATAGGGATTTGTTTAAATCATTTTTTTTAAATAATTCACCTAATGCCCTAAAAACAAGATGGTGTGGTATATTATATGATTCTAAAGTATTTTTAACATTCAGTAAATCCTTCTCGGTACTCACTATGCTTCTACTATTACTACTAAAAATATCAGGACACATTTCATCGTTATCACACGCGGCATAGTCAGCCTTTTCAGTGTTATTATAAACATAAGCATGTTCTAATTTATTAGTATTACTATTAAATACTGGATAAATTTTTTTTTTTTTATTGTTCTGTTTAATTGCTTTAATATATGAATCATCACAATCTAATTCATTTAAATCATCATTATATAAAATAAAATTAGCCCCATATGCGTTATCATAACAGCTCCATTTTGTATTATCAACTTTTGTTTTATATATTTTCTTATGTGCAAAGTCTAATGTATATTCTTTGAGATCAGATGTCCCATCTGATCCTTTTCCAATTTTTATAGTATACTTATAAGCTGTATTAATTTTAAAATCAGTAATTATTTTTTTTTTACTGTTTAAAGTATAAAAAGTAGAACCATCAACACTAGACCACTTGTTTGAAGATTTTGTCATCCCCACCACGGTTGTACCGTTTGTTACACGTATTGTATTAATTACGTAATTATCTTTAAAATAAAATGTTATATTTTTTATTTTATTATCATTATCAGGTGGTAAATGAATAATATTATTATAAATATCTTGAGATTCTATTATTTTATTATCAAATATTATTTTATCTATATACGAATTTGATTGATTTAGAAAATTATTATTTGTTTTTAAATATATATTATTATAATATGATTCTATTTTATTAGAACAAAATACTATAGAACTAAATAACATTATTGGTTTAGTATCAAGTAAATCATAGCTGAAATATTCAGTATATAAACTTTGTAGTAATGTTTTACAATCATCTTCTAATTTTTCTGATTTGTTTGAAAATGCCTCTATAACAATTTCTAAATAATCACTATAAAGAAATTCCGCACTATCATTATACGTTCTAAATTTAATTTTAATATTAGATTTAGGTAGATAAATATCTACTAATTTATTTATTATATATTTTTTTATTGAATCTTTTATATTATTAATTATAGATGTATTAAATAACATATTAATTTGCTCTAATTTATCATTATTAATTTTATAGAACTTTGTAGGAACACCATCATTTATAGAATAAAATAAATATTTATCCTTCGGACTATTCAAAGTAGTGACTGCACCACCTGCATCATAATATGTAAATACAGTATCCCTTTTACATAATGTATAAGCGGAAGCGGGACACGGCTCAGTATTTTTCATAATATCTAAAGAGTTAATCCGATACATATTTTCTAGATTAGCTAAATCAATATTATTAAGTTGATATTTTAGTGAAAACTGTAACATATTATTTGTTGAACTTATTTTTTGAAATGATGGTGTTACATATTTTTCAAAAAGATTACTGTGAATAGTTCTAATTAAATTATTTTCTATAAATTTATTTAACTTTATATCGAATTGTTCAATAGATAAATCTTTTGGAACAGATACATTAAAATCATAATGTAAACCAATACTACTATTACCAGCTATAAATTTAGAAGGAGAAGGAGAAAAATCTAATACTGATGTATTTAATTCATTAGATATTTGTGTTTCTATACCTTCCTGGATAGTCGTATTAAATACTTTATCAGTAGTTTTAATATAACTAATTATTTTATTACTTTTTGATTTATCATATTTATCAAAAAGATTAAAATAATTTCCATTATTATTTTTAAATAAAATTATAAAGTTATACTGTAACTTATCTGTAGATACATCTTCTTCTAAATTAGTAAATTTACCATAATTGGTTTTTTCTAATAAATATCTCAAATCTTCATTTATATTATTATTATTATTTTTACCACCTTCAAATATATTATTATTATTATTATTATTATTTTGATTAACTATATATATAATTGATATGAATAATAATATAAATAATAAACTACAAGAATTAGTAATCATATATATTTATATTATTTTTTATTTTATTATTATAACAAAATAAAAATTTTAATTAATCAAAAAAAATATAATAAGTATTGTTTTTTTATGATGGTGGAATACTATTCGGATCTACTTTAACTTCTGAATTCCATAAATACATTTCATCTAATGATTTTCCTGGAGCAACAAGAGGGAAACATGGTGTATGAACTGTAGATATATCACATAAAATAGGTCCAGATGTATTTAAGAATTTATTTATAGTGATTGGTAAATCACTTTTTTTTTTACATTTTAAACTTTTAAGTCCAAAAGAATTAGCTACATTATCAAATGAAGGTGCATATTTATTATCCGTAGCAGTAATTCTATTTTCATAAAATAATTTTTCCCATATATCAACCATACCTAAAGTTTTATTATTTAAAATTAATATTTTCAAATTTTTTAAATCATATTGATAAACTGTTTTTAAATCACTTAAAGTCATTAAAAATGAACCATCTCCATCTATATCAATTACTGTTTTATTTTTATTACCTATAGCTGTTCCTATAGCAGCAGGTAACCCAAATCCCATTACACCCATTGAACCGCTTGTAATTAATGATTTCGGTTGCTCAAAATTTATAAATTGAGCAGCAAACATTTGATGATTTCCTACTCCGGTTGTAAATAAATAATTTGTTTTATCTTTTATTTGTTTATTTAATTCTACTAAAACATCCTGAGAATAAATATTTACATTATCCTCATCATATATAAAAGGATAATCACTCTTCCATTCATTTATTTTTTCTAACCAATTCTCTCTACTTCTATACTTTATAAATGGTAAAATATTTTCTAAAAATAATCCACAATCCATATTTATATTATAATTCGTTTTAATTATACTATTAAATACATTTTCATCAATATTTACATGAATTATACCTCCTCGCTTTTCACTAAATGCTCTTCGAGCTTCAGGAGCATAACTATCTACTGTTCCTATTGTTCTATCATCAAATCTTGAACCTAAAGCAATTATACAATCAGATTCTTGAATCGCTTTATTAGCATACACACTTCCATGCATTCCCATAAACTTTAATGATAAAGATTTTGTTTCATTAAATACTCCTACAGCATGAAGTGTTGTTGTTACTGGAATATTTGCCTTATTCGCAAATGCGGTTAATAGTTTAGAATAATTATTACACCCCTGACCTATACATAATACTGGTTTTTTTGAACTATTTATTATTTTACTCATTATTTCTATTAATTCCTTTTTATTATTATTACATTTTGATAATTTATAATTACTATCTACATTTAATTTTTTTATTTTACTACTATGTAAATAACTTTCTACTATCTTATTCGATAGAATACATTTCGGTAAATCTATATGAACTACACCTTTTTTACCTTCATTACTTATTCTAAAAGCTTTATCTAATATAAAAGGTAGATCTTCGGTCTTTTTTACACAATAACTCCATTTGGTAAATACTTTTGTTAAATCTACCGATGGTGCCTCCTGAAAAGCATTTGTTCCTATACTTTTTAATCCAACTTGTCCTGATAATACTACTAATGGAACACTATCATTCTGAGCATCTAACATTGGAGTTATTAAATTTGTTAAACCTGGACCAGAAGTTACAATACATACACCTGTATTACCTGTACTTTTAGCATATCCTGTAGCACTATGACCCAAATTTTGTTCACTCGTATTTATGTAATAATTTATACTTTTTTGATTATTAAAACAATCTATTAAAGGCATCACCGCACCACCCGAATATAACCACACATTTTTCACATTATTTTGAATTAGTTTATTAAATATAATTCTCCCTCCACTAATCAGTTTCATTATTTACATTATATTTATATAAATCCATTTTAAATATATTATATATTTATATATAATGACTCAATTAACTAAAAAACAACTCTATAAAATCGACAGTATAGATATGTCATCCATTAATAATAAATCTGAAGAAATACATACAGGATACTATGACGCCTCTATTGACCCATACAGACATAAATTTGTATCTAATAATCTATATATTGATTTTAATACTATTATTTGTTTTTCAATTATTGGAGCTATAATTATATTTTTATTTCAATTTTGTTTAAATAATTTAGATATCGACTTAGATGAAACATATAAAGGATTAGATACACAAGACTTTTGGTTTAGTAAACAAAATATATGTCAAAAACCCATATCTTTAATTTTCTCTTTCAAATATCCTTTTATTTCTATTATCGGTATCATCATTATAATAGCACTCATTATTTATTTATTACATCTATTTGGAGTATGGGACAACATAAGTGAATATTTTAAAGAACAACAATATTATTACGACAACAACCAACCTAATGTATTTACATCCATTTTAAATGCTATTGATTTTACTAAAGGTATTACAAAAGTTTATGACTGTGCTATTGATAGTGTTATTGATACAGATAAAATTAATGAAAATTATAAAAAAAAATATAAAACTATCTGATTATTTATTCGTTAATAATCCTATTTCTTTTAATAAACTTTCTGCACTTCTATCCTTTTCATATCTAATTAATTTACATTTTTTTTTACCTAAATTTACACCTCTCTCATTTTCTTCCGCTATAAATATACTCGGATAACCCGTTATTTCATTTGATAACGAACTTAATTCAGATATTTCTTCTATTGGATGATCAGCTACATCTAAACTTATTAAATTATTTTTATTTTTATAACAAATCTCATTTAATTCAGGTAATAATTTCTTACAATATCCACACCAATTCGCATAAATTACTATTATTACTTTTTTATCACCAGATAACTTCAAATTTAATTGTTTCATAAAATCATTTACACTTTTACTATTATTACGTTTAAAATAATTTAAATCATCACCCTCTTCTTTTCTAGATGAACCCAACATATAAAAAGAAAATAAACCTATCCCCGCAGCTACAAAACACATTATATTATCACTCATAACTATATATATATTATTTATAAAAAAAAATATATATATATTTTATATCATGAATGAAAATCATTTACTACATATGTTAGCTAATCCTAAAAAAATTAAAAAAAATACCACAAATTACCATTCTGATTCAAATTCTGATTCAGATTCCGATCTAAATTGTATTCAATCAAACTCCACTAATCAATATAATCTTAATTCTAATCCTTTATGTGAAACAGATAATCCTAAAAAAAAGGATTATTCACCACAACTTAAAAAATTTATTGAAAATTTAGATAATATTGATTCATTTATTTTAAATAATAAATATAATGATGAATTCGATATTATACAAAACTATCTAATTGATTTATTATTTTTAATTAAAAGTAAAAAATAAATTAAAATAATATATTTATATTATATAATATGTCTGAAATTTGTATTAATTCCGATAATGATATTAATAATTTAGATGATAACTTTTGTATTAATGATTTTAATTTCAAAAATTCCACCATTATTAAACCACAACCTAATAAACAAAAACTAGCTCAAAAACTCATATTTATTGATTCCGCTTTTCATGATGTCAATAATGACACTTTTACTGTAACATTTGATGAAACTATTAGAGATGTTGTTGAAATTGAATTAATGAGTTGTCACTTACCAGTCCCAACCAAGTCTGGTGAGACAACAGGAGATGATTTATATGATTATAATAAAAACAATTATTTATTATTATTTCTTGAAGATTTAGATTTACCTACTTATAAAATAGCATCTCACCCCTCTATTTCTAGATGTTTCAGTAGATTACCTGTACCAGGTAAAGCTGCTAATATATTTTTTGGTCGTATAAAACACTTCACTAATGTTATAGAATGTAAACCTATTTTACAAAGTTTAAATAAATTTAAAATTAAAATTACAAATAAAAATGGACAATCATTAAACCCATCGCTAATGTCTACTACCAACGACGACAATGAAAACAAAATCGTAAATCGATCAGTTCAACTTACTTTTGGTATTACTTACCAAACTACACCAGATTTATTTGACCATTAAAATTTAAAATTGATTTTCTTTTTTTTTTTATATAAAAATGGTGTCTAATAATCTCACAAGGTCTCTATTGGTTAAGCCTATTACTAGGAAGGAGTGGAGGGAGTCTCAGTGTTATTGTGTGTCAAATAATGTAAAAAAAAAATGTGTATGTTGAATTTCGGTGTTATATTATAATTAATAATAGAGAAATATATGGCCCTTTTACCCCTAAATTATCAAGTCCTTCTGACCCTACTATGCCTAGCGCACACGCAGAAGTTGTTGCTATTAAATACGTTCAAAAAATTAAGAAAAATAAAGATTTAAAAGATGCTACATTAGCATTAGTTCGTTGGACTACTCCTAATAATACGCGCCTTAATGATTGGATTTTAGCTGATGGAGTTCCATGTCAAGATTGTGTTAACTTTATTAAAAAAACTACAGATATTACTAAATTTATTATATCATCTTCCGCATCAAATGATCTTATTAAAGCTTCATTAGAAGATTTAGAAAAAAATACAAAAAAAAGCACAGGAAGACTATTTGGTAGATAAATTAAATTTTTTTTTGTTTTGTATATATTATGGATAATAATTTTTTATGTTTATTAGCAAGTGGCATCCTAGCTGTCTCTCTTTTATATACTAAATCGGACAAAAAAAAACCTATTAAATCACATAAACACAATAATCGCATTTTACATTCACAACTCGATAACATATTAGATAATCTAGATACTAACTCTTTTAATAGTGATCTCGAATTTCAAAAAAAACAAAAAAACAATAAAACTAACAAACAATCACATAAACCTATTAATAATTCTAATAATAATAAACTAAATCAAAATCACTCACAACAAATAATACACCCTATAGATACTACACATACTACCGATACTACCGATACTACCCATACTACCCATACTACCCATACTACCGATACTACCGATACTACCGATACTACCGATACTACCGATACTACCGATACTACCGATACTACCGAGACTACTGAAAATATAAGTAAAACAAACAATGATTCATTAGAAATAAAACAAGATATCCACCAAAATAAAAAACCCGATTTATTTACTGGTTTAATTGATACTTTAAATAAAACTACACATCATCAAATAAACTTAGAACAAGAAAAACAACAATTTAAAGAACATACAGAGATATTAGAAATAAATTATCAAATCAATAAAAATATTGATTATATAGTTAATAATTCCCATTTTGATATATTAACTATAATAAATAATCTTGGAAATGATTTATATAATGCAAGAAACTTATATGAACTAAACTTGATTTTAGATATAACAAATGAAATTATTAAACTTATTAGTAATATTAATAATCATAATACAGATCATAAAGAAGATGATAAAGAAGATGATTTAGAACCAAATAATGATTTAGTAAATAGAACTTTTTATAAATAAAATCATTTAAAAAATATTTATATGTTATATAAATATGGATTTACAAAATATTAATATTTTAGAAAATAATGATTTTGTAGAAATTAAATTAAATCAAAATAATGATTATTTAAAAAATATTATTAAAAAAAAAAATCATATAATCAAAAAATGTTTATCACTATTAGAAAAACAAAATTATGAATTAGATACAATTAAAAAAGAAAATGAAGAACTTGATGATATTAATAATAATTTATTAAAATTATTAAAAACGCAGACATAATTTTAATATTATATAGACATATTGTTAAAACATATTGAACCTACATTATATTTATTATCTGATATTAAGTTTATTATTTCAGATATATCTGTTTTAGTATATTTTTCTAAATTTTCATCTAAATCTGTATATGTTTTTTGTTCATTTATTATTATTTCCAATAAAATTACTAAATCACCATTTTGGTTTGTTTTTTTTAATTCACTTAATAACAATAAACACTCATAATAAATATGTGTTTTTTTTATTATATCATCATAATTTATATTAGTTTCTGTATTTTTTACTGTCTTATATTTCTCCATTAAAGTTTTTGTGTCAATAATTAAATTTGCTAAATCATATATATTTCCTTTATAAAATAATTTATTTTCTGCTTCATTACTATTTATATTATCTATATTTACACACCCTTGAAACTCCCCTCCTTCATATTTTTTTTTATATAATTGTAATTTATCTTTGTGTGAAAAATTATTTATATAATACTTCTTTCTATAATCCGGTAAAAAATCCTTTTTTATCTTAATATTATTACTATTATTACTAAAACCATTATAAATCACATATAATCCTACTAAACAAACTATTATCTTAAATACATAAAAATCAAAATATTCTGTTTTATCAAAATATAATAGTGCTATTAAACACATCCCTAATAATATTTTTATAAAACCCAATATATTAAACTTTGATTCATTAAATATAGATATACAAATCAACATTATAATTATTATCAAAAATATTATTATATTTAAACTACATAGTTTTTTTAAATCAGTAATTATAAATATTATTAATGATACACCTAATACTATATCAATTATATTCATTCTTCTAGTATAACTTTTATTACCCAACAAATTTATAGTATCATTAATTAATTTATCATCCCCC
>Ga0206128_1003972_pt1 | contig 11841 bp, 6 predicted proteins | sample Helgoland_Spring_7_FD_148601 | JGI IMG/M metagenome (GOLD analysis project Ga0206128, IMG submission 148601) | Pelagic subsurface seawater microbial communities from Kabeltonne, Helgoland, North Sea - Helgoland_Spring_Bloom_20160426_1 | ecosystem: Environmental > Aquatic > Marine > Epipelagic ...
TTTTGAATTAATTGCTGCTGACCCAACATTAACTTCATCAGTGCCTGCTGATAATGCAACCGGTGTTGCAGTTGATGCAACTATTGTTCTTAATTTTAGTGAAAATGTTGATACCGAAAGTGGAAACATCACCATTAAAAAAGGTAATGCAGTTATTGAAACAATTGATGTAACAGACACCGATCGAGTATCTGGTACAGGAACATCTCAAATAACAATCACTCCATCATCAAATTTTGAAGATCTTACTGAATTTTATGTCTTAATAGATCCTACTGCTTTTGATGATGCTGATGGTAGATCGTACGCTGGAATAAGTTCTACAACTGCTTTAAGTTTTACGACCACCAATACAGTACCTACATTAACTTCATCAGTGCCAGCTGATAATGCAACAGGTGTTGCAGTGGATGCAACTATTGTTCTTAATTTTAGTGAAAATGTTGATGCTGAAAGTGGTGGAACTATAATAATTAAAAAAACATCAGATGATTCACAGGTTGAAAGTATTACTGTAACAGACACCGATCGAGTATCTGGATCTGGATCATCTCAAATAACGATCACTCCATCATCAAACTTTGATAATAATACTGAATATTACGTCTTAATATCTGCTAATGCTTTTGACGATAGTAGTAATGGCTCTTATGCTGGAATACCGACTTCTAAAACTACTTTAAGTTTTACAACCACTAATGCAGTACCCACATTAACTTCATCAGTACCAGCTGATGACGCACCTAATGTTGAAAGAGACGCAAGTATTATTCTAAATTTTAGTGAAAATGTTGATGCTGAAACTGGAGACATAGAAATTTATAAAACCTCAGGCGATGTACTTGTTGAAACCATTGGTGTAACAAGTAGCCAAGTAACAGGATCTGGAACATCAGAAATAACAATTAATCCATCATCAAACTTTGATAGCCTAACTGAATATTACGTTTTAATAGCTGCTAGTGCTTTTGATAATAGTAGTAGTGGCTCTTATGCTGGAATAAGTTCTACAACTGCCTTAAGTTTTACTGTTAAAGCAATGGTGGATCCAACAACAGATAAAGATGTTATAGGAACTATTGATGCTCAAAATATGATGGCCAAAAATACTCTAACTGGATTTACAAGTTTGGTTAATGATCGACTAAGATATTTAAGACAGAATAGAATTAACAAAGATTTTACAAAAAATAATATAAAATTAGATTTTGGAAATGCAATGTTGACAACTCTTGCAAAAGTTATCCCAACATCAAGCATTTATTTAACAAATGAAATATTAACATCTCTTGTAACAGTTACCCCAGTATCAAGTATTTATTTAACAGACTATATTCCTGAAAATTGGTCATCATGGAGTGAGGGCTCTGTTAGCATGACAAAGGTAGGAGATAATAAAAATTCTTCATCCAAAGACATAGATGTCCAAAGTCTAGCTTTAGGTTTTGATACAAAATTAAACAATAATGATCTATTGGGTTTTGCAATGCAATTTAGTCAAAGTGATACTGAAGTTGGAACTAGTGGCACAGACATTGATAGTAACAATTATAGTTTATCAGCTTATAGAACAAGACCATTAAATGATGATAATTTTGTTGAAGGATTATTTGGAGTTGTATTAATTGAAAGTGATTTAAAAAGAGTAAGCGGTGCTAATACTTTAACAGGTTCTCGAAATGGAACTCAAGTATTTGGTTCAATTAATTATGGTAAAACTTTAGTTAAAGAAGATTTTAATTTAACTCCAATAGCTCGAGTTGATCTTGGCTACACTGAATTAGATGGCTACACTGAAACAGGTACTGATGCATTAACATATGGCAAACAAACTGCTGAAAATGGTTTAGCTTCAATTGGCCTAGAGATTAATGATATTATTAAATTTTCTGATAGTTCTTTAAAACCATTTGGCTCATTTCAGTATGGACTAGATTTTAGCAATTCCTCAGATGTTAAAATGAATTATGTATCAGATACTTCAACGATTTATACTTATACTCCAGGTATAAATTCTACACATTTATTAACTGCTGAAGCAGGATTTAACTATGAACTAAAAGATCATTTAAAATTAACAGGTATTTTTAAAAGAATTCAAGGAAGTGGAAGTCAGCAAACAAACAATATAAGGTTTGGCTTTCATTATATTTCTCAACGTGAAACAGAGTATGCTATGAGTTTAGATGGATCAGATGAACTAAAGACAGGACTAAATATATCTAAAAATATAAATGGTTTTGATATCAAATTAGGATCAAATTATAGCTTGATGAGTCAAATCCCTGATTATGGTGTAAGCTTAAAAATTTCAAATAAATTTTAATGAGTAAAGTAAAAATATTTTTCTATTTAGTCTTAGCTTTTATTTTTTATAAAGGCTTTGTTGCATTTCAAAATTTTGAAATTGGTGTTGATGACAGAGTAGCAGAAATAGAAGAAAAAGCAGATTTTGAAAAAGAAGGTGAAGTAATTGGTCTCATGATGTATTTGGGTGACCCACCAAAATTATATGAGCATTTATTAACTAAGAATAAATCTAGGTGTTTGGAAATGAAACAAACAGCTGAAGAGAGCTCCTTTGCATACTATGAATGTGCAAGAGTGAATGCTGTCCTTAAGGGTAGAAAAATTGTAAGGGGCATAAATAAAATTGAAGTTATAGAATAATTATTAAATTAAAATTTACTTGAAACTTCTATATTTGCACCATAATCAGGGATTTGACTCATCAGATTGTAGTTTGATCCTAATTTTATGTCAAAACCGCTTATGACTCGATTAAAATTAATTCGTGCAGTTTCATTTTCCAACTCTAAAACAAACTCCTCATTCCTATGAGTAACATATCCAGTTAACAAATATAAAGCATCACTATGACTATTCTTAGTTTGAAATCTCTCATAAAAAAACATCATAGAAAGACCTGTATCATTTAATATATCAAAACCAATTTTACCTTTAATACTCTTATCATCTTCTTGATCAATAGATTTAGTATATTTTGTGTTGGGATCTGACACATAATTTAAAGAAACATCGGAACTTGGACTAAGATCATACCCAAGATCTAAGGCCATAGAGGGTCTTAAAATGTAATCCTTTTTTAAAATTTCATTACTTATAATGAAACCTCCAGATATTCCTAACGTCTCAACAGTTTGTTTGTCGTACTGAAGAGCATTAATTCCTTTTTCACTATAATCATCTAAAGTTGTATGGCTAATATCTAGTTTAAAGTTTGGGGATATTTCTCTATTATTTTTTTTGAAAGTATTTATATAATGCAAAGACCCAAAAACTTGATTTCCGTTTCTCTCACCATTTAAAGTATTGTTGCCATCTTGTCTTATATTTTTGAAATTAAGATTACTTAACCCTAAAATTCCTTCTAAATATTTATTTTTTCCAGTGTTTAATGTTCTATAACTTGAAAAACTGTATGCATCAATATCTGTTGATGTACCCTTATCACCCACATCTACATCCTCGTGGGTATAAGTAATAGTGTAACCTTGTACAGTTTTTTCATCATTTTTTTTATCAAATCCTAATGTTATTGCTTTTGAAGCAATATCCTTTCTTGATGAATTTTTAGTGCTACCAACTTCTCCAACACTTACACTGCCCTCACTCCAAAATAACCAACTTTCGTTTATATTTTTTTGAGGCTTGTTGTAATTGATTGATTGAAAAAGTATTTCTGAAATTTTTTCTAGTTTAGGATCAACAAAATTAAAGTTAATACTTTGAGGTTTTAAATCTCCTTCCAAGCTATAACCTCTTATCCAATTGAGTCTGTTGAAAATTGGGTTGATTACATGTGAAAGTATTTTTTTAGCCGCGCTAGTTTGAGCTTCGATTAATCCTACTACATCTTTTTTATTTAATGGATTTGATATTGTGGTTCCAGTTGAAAAATTATAAGTAGTTGTATCGTTACTTTGTATCCCAGCGTAATTATTTCTTGAAATATCTATGATTGCAGTTGCATCTATCTGAACGTAATAATCTGAATTCATCTCTAAATCAGATGATGGCTTAAAAGTTATTTGAGTATTGCTTGATAGAGTTACATCAGTTTCGATATTAAAAGTTTGTACAACGCTGTTATCACTAGCTTTTTTTAAAGTAATATTTCCACTTCCAATTTTAATAATTTCACTGAAGTTCAAAACTATATTTGTAGAGCAATCTACATCTGTATCATTATCACTTGGTGAAGATGAACTTAATGTTGGGGCAGTTCCTGGAAAATCATTTTTATCCCAACTAGGGCTATTAATAAGTGTTCCGTCATTGTTATTTACCTCTCCAAATAATGTGGATGAACCTGTTCCATTATTTTCCCCATTTACTTCGTCATCCATTGACCAATATTCACTTAAAGATCCTAAGGAGATATAATCACCATAATTTTCACCTGCATATAAAGTTTCTCCTTCATTATACAATTGTACTATTTCAGCTGCAGAGAGTGTTGAACTCCATATACCCACCTCGTCTATTTTGCCGTTAAAATAATATTTTACTTTGTTATCATTATCATTTGGAATGTGAGGATATTTGTTAGTTCTACCAGCACCTATGTACAATCTTTGATTTGTGTTTTCAACAATTGGAACATTGCCATTATTTCCATTTTTTATCAAAACACCATCAACATAAAGTCTCATTACGTTCGTAGACTCTTGAAATGTAACAGTCTGCATTTGCCAGGTTCCTATATTTATGTCTGTACTGGAATTCACTTGTGCCCATGTATCATCAGTAGCTCCATCACCTGCCCAAAAAGACCATTCTTCATCAGCTGCTATATAAACCATAAAGCCTCCTCCTTCATTACCATTAATCGTTTCTGTTCGAGATGTCACTGGTGACTGGTAGTCACTTGAAGCTCCTGTTTTTACCCAAACATTTACTGAGAAATCACCAGTTGGGTTCATTGAAGCATCAAAAGGAAAGTCTACATAATTTGTTGAGCCATCAAAACTTAATGAATAATCAGTTGCAAACGAATAGTTAAATCCCCCTAAAATTAATAGGAGTACAAAAAATATTAAATAGCATATTTTTGATAAATATCTCACTATAGTTTTCAAATTTATTAAAACTTACCTAATAGAGATAAATTAGCATTATAATTTTCCTGATTTGAAAAATCATTTTCTAAATTAAACCCTAAATCAAAACCATCTAACGCTTTAGAAATTTTAAAGTTTGAAGTCATATCTTCACTAAGCCCAAACGCAAGCTTGTGCTGAGCTAACAAAAGTTAGATTAAAGATTAGGAATATTGAGAATATTTTTTTTATAAAATTAAGCATCTGAATTTATTAAAATTTAAATAATTTTTTTTTTGATAAAGATTATTTAATCTTCGATAAAACACACGCCTATATTAAGAATTACGCCCGGTTTGAGCACTAACACTAACCTAAGAACCACTAATTTGAAATGCAACAAAGCCTTTATAAAAAATAAAAGCTAAAGCTAAGTAGAAAACTATTTTTATTTTACCCATTAAAATTTACTTGAAACTTCTAGATTTGCACCATAGTCAGGAATTTTAGTAAATAAATTCATATTAGAGTTTAATTTGAGATTAAAATTATTGATGTCTTTTACGTAGCTTAATTTTGCAGAATTATTTAATAAAGGATCAAAATCAAAAGCAAACTCTGTATCTTCCTCAGAGATATGTCCAACTTTAATTAAAAAACTATCTGTGTGTGAAAATTTATCACTGTCAAGATGCTGAAATCTTTCGTAGTTTAATGAAAGTGTAAAGTTGTTATTATAAACGTTCTCGTATCCGTAATTTGCTCGAATATTTTTTTGAGAATATTTTTCAACTGTATATTGTTGAGCATTAGAACTTCCCGCATAAGAATAGTCAAAAGTAATGTCAGGTGAATAGTCATAAACAAATTCTAAGCCACCGTTATGGGACATAGTTCCAGTAGATTGTTTTACTGGATCAGAATTAAATAAAAATCCCATTGCCAAATCACCAGTTTGAAATGTTTCTTTTTCATAAATTACATTTGTCGCTGCTGAGGAAGTGTTTGTCATAAACTCAGTAAAGTCAGACAATGAAGTTAAAGCATGTTTTATTTTTAGAGACGGTGTCAGGTTAAACTTGCCATATTCACTATCACTTCTAAAATCAATTGATGTAAAAAGTTGTTTACCATTTCTTTGACCAGTTACAACTCCTCCTGTTTTAAGATCGTATTTAAGTGAACTTAAACCAACAACTGTATTAGTGTAGCCACTATCTTTTAAAGGGGTAATCAAGTAATAACTTAATGTTAATGAGGCCATCGTGGTGCTAGGACCAGAAGCAGCAAATTTTGATTTACCATCTGCATATCTAATTGCATAACCAGTATAATTATTTTTACTATTTTTTTTATCTGCTCCAAAAGTTAAACCACTAGTACGTATATCCTTGGGTTTTTCCAAATTTATCCCTGGTCCTCCTGATTTTCCATGATAAGAACCAATTGTTAAATCACCAAAACTCCAATACAGCCAATCACTTTTTTTATTTTTACTTAACTTCTCTTTAAGGGCTACTTGATAAGCAGTTATTTTTTCTTGAAGTTTATCCATCCAAGAATTTAACAATGGGTTATCTGATTTAATTGCAGTGGTAAAATTATTTAATTTGTTATTATTTATATCTTTCAGACCAATAGTTATAGACTGACCATTTTCTACTTTTTCATTAACTGAAAGTAATTTATCTGGAAATTTTTTTACCCAGTAATTTAATAATGGGTTATCTGATTTGATGGAAGCAGTAAGATTATTAAGGTTATTACTATTTCTATTTCTTTTTATCCATTCAAATCTTTTAAAAATTATTGAAGTGTTCATACTTATATTATTTTTTGCCAATTGAACTTGAGTACCTAAGCTTGATCTTGGGTCAGATACACAGGCAACTAAACCATAGTTACAAGATAAACTTACTTGCGTAACAACATGTGCAGTAAAACCACCAACCGACGGACCTTTATTACTAACAATATATAGTTTATCTCCCATACCACTAAAGGCTATTCCATAAGCACTTAGATTTATTTCTTCAGGTAAAGTAAGTGAGCCTGCCAAAGTTGCAGTGCTCGTTGAAAAAGATGTAGTCAAACTAAATTGAAAAACAGAATCTAAGCTTGTGTTATTATCGTTAGTATTATCATTTATTAAAACAAACATTGTCATTCCATCTTGGCTAAATTCTACAGCCATTCCATGATCTTGACCACTCGATAAATTAGCAGTTGTGGTTAAGGTTATGGTATTGACCAAAGTTATAGATGTAAGATCGTAGGCGGTTGACAAACTGTATTCATCAATATGTTGACCTTCTCTAGTACCATCTAAATAAATAAGTTTTTTTCCATCATTACTAAAGCTAAAGGCTGGCGATGCACCAAGGTCACTTGTTACATTATTTGAATAAGTTAAACCTGTAAGATCAAATGGTTTAGCCAATTCAAATCCATGAATTTTTCCCGTTATATTTCCTAAAAACAGTTTAAGTCCATCTTTACTGAATTTAATATCTGTACATTTAATATCATTGTTTAGTTCTAGACTTGCTTTTGTTATTAGTGGATCAGCTGCGTCCACAACCAAAGAAGCGGTTCTTAAATCGTAGGGGGTTGAAAGAGTCATCATAGTTATACATTTAAAAGTACCGTCTACTTCTTTATTGGATGAAAAAACTTTTCTACCATCATTACTAAAAGCTAAACCAGTTGGAGTTTGAAAAGCATCTCTCACAATTGTATCTCCTTCTGAGTCAGTCAATGCAGATGCCCCGGTAGCATACCCGGGTCTTACTGTGATATCAGATGTTAGAGTAGCTTGAGCTTTAGCTGTCGTCTCAAGAAAAACTATTATACTAGCTATTAAAAAAAATAATTTTAATAGTTCTATTATAATTAGTTCTTTATTTTTTCTAAAAAAAAAATTACTTAAGAGTTTTGTAGATTTTGGTTCTTTTAAAAATTTAAGCATATTTAAATTTAGATAATTTGAATTTATGATGAAGATTATTTTATCTTTGATAAAAGGCACTCCATAATCAGAGTTTCTGCCCAGTTTGAGCACTTACACCAACTGAAAAAACACTAAATTAAATTTTATATAGTATTTTTCATTATGGTATTTTTCTTAAAAAAAAGCTTCCACTGTTATGACTATACCCATTGGAGTAACACTTAGCCCAGATTTAACTAAAATTCCTGACTATGGAGCAGGTATTGAATTATCAGCAACATTTTAATCTTATGAAATTTATAAAAAACTTTATTTTAATTTTATTATTTATATTTCCCATCTCTAATTCATTTGGAGCTATGCACACTTTTGTGCAGAAAGCAGCACTTTCTGATGAGGGTAATTTTATAAACGGCATTCATTTTAATTCTGATGGAACAAAAATGTTTTCAGTGAACCAAACAAAGGTTTCAGCAATTTCTAGTGATTATACACATATAAATGAATATGATTTAAGCACACCATTTAATGTCTCTACAAAAACTTATGCGGGTGATGATGAGGTATGTATATTAAATAGTGGTGACACGACTTTGGGTCCTGTAAATAGAGTTCATGATCTAGAATTTTCTAATGATGGATTGATGTTGTTTGTGTCTAGGGGAGACACCACTAGCGATGCGGGTACTCTTGCAAATCGTGATAGAGTATTTAGATTTGATTTAACTTCCCCCTATGATGTTTCAACATGTGCATTCGCAAATCAAACTTCAGACCTTGATACTGGTACTTTACAAGATGGTAGTAATGCTGGAGATATTACTGAGGGAATTAATAACAGACTTCAAGGTATTGAGATTAATAATGATGGAACAAAATTATTTGCAATTTTTCATGGAGCGTCGGGTCAAAACACAAGATTATTAGAGTACCAACTTTCAACTGCATACGATCTAAGTACCATATCAATTATTACAGATGCAGGAATAGAACTAAATGATGAAGTATCAAACCCTCAAGGAATAAGATTTAGTCCAGATGGAAAAAGATTTTGGGCTGTTGATCATACAGATTCATCTTCAGGTAAAGATGTAACTCAAATTTCCCTTGATGTGGCCTTTTCCACTTCTTCATTTACAATAGACGGTACAGTTTCAATATCTAGTAATATTACTCAACCAAGAGGAATTGCATTTAGTGCGGCTGGTCTTAAAATGTACATTGGTAGTGACAAAGATGAAAACGATGATAACCCTGATGAAGTTGATCAAGTTTTTGAATTTGATTTAGTGTGTCCTTTTAATATTATTGAAGGAAAATGTCCTGCAATTACAGAAAATAATGTCAGAACGGGAATGGCTATTGCACAAATAGAAGTTGCAACAAGAACTATTGAGCACTCAACGGACACTGCTTTAAATAGATTAAAGTGGGGGAGAAGAAATAAAGATAATCAAAACTTAACTAATCTTAATTTAGATCTTAATTTTACCAATCCAATGCTTGCCTCTCTTACTAAAGTTGTAAAAACCTCAGCTACTACAAAGAAAAAAGAGGAAAAAAAACAAGACGTATTTTATTGGAGCGAAGGAAGTATTGCTGTTGGTAGAGTTGGAGAGACAAATGTTTCTTCATTTAAAAAGATTAAAACTGATGCAATTACAGTTGGAGTGGATAAATTTACCAAAAATAATGGCATAAGTGGACTTGCTTTTAGGTTTGGTAAAGATGATGTTGAGGTTGGAACGGCTGGAAGCAATTTAGATACGAATACTTATAATTTAACCCATTATTCCTCATCTCCAATTGAAGATGATACAAAATTTATAGATACAGTTATTGGAGCGGGTATCCTCAGCTCTGATATTTTGTCAGTCCTTGATGGTCAACGTGTAACTGCTGATAGAAAAGGTAGACAAATATATGGAACAATTAAATTAAAAGATGAGATTAAGAAAAATAATTTAATTCTAATTCCCTCTGGACAAATAGATCTTGGTTATACCCGATTAGATGGTTATCAAGAAAGTGGTAACACTGCTATGAAATTTAAAAAGCAAAATGTTCAATCAAGAAATGCAAGGCTTTCAATTGCTGCAGTTGATGAATTAGAAAATAATAAATATAAAATTCGAAAGCATGGAAAATTAGAATACAAAGCAAACTTAAATCGTTCTTCTAATATTAAATATTCTTATGTCTCTGATGCGTCAAGTGGTGTATTTGATACTAAACTAAACTCAGGTGCTTTACATAATTTAAATGGTGAATTGGGTATAGATATAATTTTACCTGATAGTTTAAGCATCTTCTTAATCTATGAGAGAAATCAAGCTTTAGGAACGGGTCATACTGATAAAATACATTTAGCGATAGGATATTTACCTAATAGAAAAACTATTTATGCTTTTAAATTAGAAGGCTCAGAAAATTTAGGATCTGAGTTTAAGATAAGTAAAAATATCAATGATTTTGAAATTGATTTTAAATTAAATAATCAAGATGTATTGAAACCAAATATTATTGATGAAGCAATGGTTAATTTAAAGAAAATATTTTAGTTAAATCTGTTTCAAACAAAATCTAAAAGCTAAGTAAACTCAACATATAAGTTTAAATAAACATTTGTCTGCAACGATAATCGTGAAATACTTTATCATGGTCATACTTTGGTAGCAGTGATAATATTTTTATATGAAGCAAAAAGCCTTCACCTTAATAGAACTCCTAGTCGTAGTAGCCATCATCGGTATCTTAGCTGCTGTAGGTGTGGTTGCTTATAATGGGTATACGGGAGCGGCTAAAGCTTCAGCTACACAGACCAATCATAAGCTTGTATCAAATTATATTCAGAATGAATTGAAGAAATGTGATTTAGGTGAGACCAATATAATGGCTAACAAAAATGCATCATTGAGATGTAACGGTCTTAGCTCAGCAAGTGTCATTAGTTATATTGTTGTATCTAGCTATTCTCCATTTTCAGATCTTAAAAATATTTATAACCCAAATTCTAATCAACAGGCGCAATCCCAAGGTGTTAGACAACATAATAGTTGGGTACAAAATTTAAATTGGTCAGATAGTGATGTTGGAACTATATGGCTAGCACCAAAAAGTAATTCTGAAATTCATGTAAGAACTTGCTTTAAAACTTCTTGCTCAACTTCTTCAAATCGAATTGAAACTATGATTTATATAGAATAATGAAACAAAAAGGATTTACACTTATAGAACTTTTAGTCGTTGTAGCTATCATTGGTATCCTTGCTGCTGTAGGAGTGGTTGCTTATAATGGTTATACAGAAAGCGCAAAGTCATCCACTGTAAAAACTTCTTGTAAAAATGTTGAAAAATTTATCAGACTTGAAACAACTAAGTGTAGTGCTGGTTTAACTGAATATATATTTGGTCAAAAAAATACTACAAGATTTTTATGTCCCTTAAGTGATCCGCAGTATAATCAAGAGGGTCGTATAGCTAAAAATGCCTTTATGAATTATGTTGGATACTCAAAATGCTCTTTTTGTACTGCGAGCAATCCTTTCAAAGACTCAAATTCAAATCTTATTGTTTTTAACAATTGGGGAAGGATAAATGATAATCATGTCGGTCACATCTATATAAGTGATAATAATACAGGTATTGATATTTATTGTTGTCACTCAACACCTTGTAAGGATAGTGCAAATCATACAAGATTGAATATAATACCTTAAATGAACCGTAAAGCCTTCACCCTAATAGAACTCCTAGTCGTTGTAGCTATCATTGGTATTTTGGCAGCAGTAGGAGTAGTTGCTTACAATGGGTATACTGAAGCTGGGG
>Ga0206128_1003979_pt1 | contig 11830 bp, 7 predicted proteins | sample Helgoland_Spring_7_FD_148601 | JGI IMG/M metagenome (GOLD analysis project Ga0206128, IMG submission 148601) | Pelagic subsurface seawater microbial communities from Kabeltonne, Helgoland, North Sea - Helgoland_Spring_Bloom_20160426_1 | ecosystem: Environmental > Aquatic > Marine > Epipelagic ...
CTGTTTTTGGCGGGGGTTATGAAACCTGGGGTATTGAAGAAATTAAAGAAAAATTTGAAATTGAAGACCCGCTACAAGTCATTGATTTTTTAGGGATGAAAGGCGATGCTTCTGATAATATTCCAGGACTTCCTGGTGTGGGAGATAAAACAGCCAAAAAACTACTTGCTCAATATGGGAGCATGGAAAATTTATTGGCAAATACGCACGAGCTGAAAGGGAAAATGAAAGAAAAAATCGAAGCCAATGCCGAGCTGGGACTCCTTTCTAAAAAACTAGCCACTATTCTGTTGGATGTTCCCGTTGAATTTGATGCCAAAAGTTTTGAACTCAGTGCCCCAGATACCGAAAAGGTAAGTGCCATTTTTCAAGAGTTGGAATTCAGACGTTTGATTGATAATTTCAATAAAACATTTGCTGTAAAACCCCCTGAGAATGAGGCTTCAGAACCAAAGGCTTCCACACCCAAACCCGCTGCAAATCCAACACCTGAAGCAGGTGCAGGGCAATTTTCATTGTTTGGTGGAGAGGATCCTTCAGCCGCTGTTGCTACACAAAACTACGGAAGGGAAACCGCAACTTCTGTCCCCCACTTTTACCAAAGTGTTTCAGGAGATTTAGGGTTAAAACTTTTTATAAAACAACTCATGAGCCAGACGTCAGTTTGTTTTGATACCGAAACTACGGGGCTCAATCCGCTGACCGCAGAACTCGTTGGAATTGCATTTTCTTGGGAAGCACATAAAGGGTTTTATATTCCATTTCCAGAATCATTTGTGGAAGCACAACAATTGATTGACTTGTTTCGACCGTTTTTTGAGGCCACTCACATCGAAAAAATTGGGCAAAATTTAAAATACGATTTAAAAGTATTGCACAAATATAATATGGAGATCAAAGGGCCTTTGTTTGACACCATGATTGCACATTATTTGATCAATGCCGATATGCGTCATAATATGGAGGTGCTCGCTGAAACTTACTTGAATTATACGCCTATTTCCATTACAGACCTTATTGGAAAAAAAGGGAAAAATCAGCTTTCGATGCGCGATGTGCCCCTTGAAAAACTGACTGAATATGCTGTTGAAGACGCTGATATTACCTATCAACTCGCCAGCCATTTCAAAAAAGAATTGACCGATGCAGATACCCTGAGATTATTTAATGATATCGAAATTCCTTTGGTAAAAGTATTGGCAGCAATGGAATTGGAAGGCATCAAATTGGATGTCGCATTTTTAGAGTCGCTTTCAGAGGATTTAAATGCTGATATTGCGGCTCTAGAATCAAAAATATATGAAGCTGCAGGAGAAGATTTTAATATCGCATCGCCAAAACAATTGGGCGTTATTCTATTTGAGAAATTAAAACTGGTTGAGAAACCTAAAAAAACCAAAACAGGTCAATACAGTACTGCAGAAGATGTCTTGTCCTATTTGGCAAAAGACCACGAAATTATTCAAAATGTATTGGATTATAGAGGACTTGCCAAACTAAAAAGTACCTATGTCGATGCACTGCCCGAACAAGTCTTAGAACGTACTGGTCATATTCATACTGAGTACATGCAAACGGTGGCTGCCACTGGACGATTGAGCAGTAACAACCCCAATCTTCAGAACATTCCCATCCGAACCGAACGCGGTCGTCAAGTCCGAAAGGCTTTTGTTCCAAGAAGTGAGGAGTACATTCTTTTAGCAGCGGATTATTCTCAAATTGAATTGCGAGTTATTGCAGCGATGAGCGAAGAGGAAACCATGATTGAAGCCTTTAAAAACGGAGAGGATATTCATGCCTCTACCGCCGCAAAAGTATTTAATGTGCCTTTGGAAGAGGTCACAAGAGAACAGCGTGGTAATGCCAAAACGGTGAACTTCGGGATTATTTATGGGGTGTCGGCTTTTGGGCTGAGCAACCAAACCGATTTGAGCAGAACCGAGGCCAAAGAACTGATTGAGACCTATTATGAAACCTATCCAAAACTTCGTAAATACATAAGTTCACAAGTCGATTTTGCAAGAGATAATGGGTATGTAACCACGGTTTCAAACCGACGTCGCTACCTCAAAGATATCAACTCTCGAAATGCGATTGTAAGAGGTGCTGCCGAACGAAATGCTGTGAATGCCCCCATCCAAGGCAGTGCAGCAGATATTATTAAAATTGCAATGATAAACATCTACAATAAACTGGCAGAAGGCGGATTTAAAACCAAAATGCTCCTTCAGGTGCATGATGAACTGGTTTTTGATGTTTACAAACCAGAGTTGGAAACCATGAAAACCTTAATCAAAGAAGCAATGGAAAACGCCTATAACTTAAGCGTTCCCTTAGATGTAGAAATGGATATGGGTGTCAATTGGCTAGAAGCCCATTAAGTTTACAGCTCTAAAGCTTTTTTAACATCTTCATTCATCAAGAATTCTTGTGGATTTTCCAAGGCTTCTTTCACCGCAACTAAGAATCCAACCGATTCTCTTCCGTCAATAATTCTGTGGTCATAAGATAAGGCGACATACATAATCGGACGAATTTCTACCTTCCCATCAATGGCTACAGGACGTTCTACAATGTTGTGCATTCCAAGAATGGCGCTTTGTGGTGGGTTGATAATCGGTGTTGAAAGCATGCTTCCAAAAACCCCTCCATTAGAAATGGTAAAGGTTCCCCCAGTCATTTCATCGACGGTGATTTGACTCTCACGGGCACGAATGGCAAGGCGTTTGACCTCTGCTTCTACCCCACGGAACGATAAATTTTCTGCATTTCTAATAACTGGCACCATGAGTCCTTTTGGTCCTGAAACGGCAATACTGATATCACAAAAATCGTAGGATATCATTTCTTTTCCATCGATCATAGAATTCACAGATGGGAATAATTTTAAGGCACGTACAACAGCGAGGGTAAAGAAACTCATAAACCCAAGTCCTACATCGTGTTTTTCTTTAAAGGTTTCTTTGTATTGTTTTCTCAATTCGAAAATTGGAGTCATGTCCACTTCGTTAAAAGTGGTTAACATAGCTGTTTCGTTTTTGGCAGTTACCAAACGTTCCGCTACTTTTCGACGCAACATAGAGAGTTTTGAGCGTGACACACCACGTCCTTCTACATTTACTTGTTGTCCCATGGATGGCACGGCTTTGACAGCATCCTCTTTTGTAATCCGTCCATCTTTTCCAGTGCCTACAATTGCCCCGGCATCGATCCCTTTTTCAGACAGTATTTTTTTAGCAGCAGGACTTGCAGATCCTGTGGCATAAGTGGTATTTGTAGCGGCTTCAACTTTTGGAGTAGCCACAACTTCTGGAGTAGATACAGGCGCTTTTGGTGCGTCGCCACCTTCTGGTTTTGCAGCACTTGTATCAATCAAGCAAACCACAGCACCAACCTCCACAGCATCGCCAACCTCCGCTTTAAAGGTTACAGTTCCACTGGCTTCTGCTGGCAACTCTAGAGTTGCTTTATCGCTATCAACCTCCGCAATCGCTTGATCTTTTTCTACATAGTCACCTTCTTGAACTAACCATTCTGCAATTTCAACTTCTGTGATGGATTCGCCTGGTGAGGGCACTTTCATTTCTAAAATCATTGTGTGTTTATTTTAGTTTTTTTCTTTGGTTATCTTTTGTTTGATCAAAAACAAAATCTATGACTTCTTTATGGCGTCTTTTGGAGCGTGTTGCACTTCCTGCCGCTGGAGCACTGTAACTTCGTCTTGAAGCCACACGCCAATTTTTTGCATCTTCGATATGCATTAAGATGTGTGCATAAGCACCCATATTTCTGGGTTCTTCTTGTGCCCAAACAATCTCATCTGCATGCTTATATTTTGAGAGTACTGCGTCAATTTCATCTTCTGGAAGTGGAAATAATTGTTCGATCCGAACCAGTGCAACATCGGTTCTTCCCAAGGCTTCTTGTGCTTCCAATAAATCATAATAGAATTTACCAGTAACAAATACGAGTGTTTTAATGGTTTCCGCTTGAGCCGATGCATCATCAATGAGCATTTGAAAGCTTCCATTTGCAAATTCTTCTACTGAAGACACTACTTTTGGGTGACGCAATAAACTTTTTGGAGTGAATACGATTAATGGTTTTCTGAAATCTGCTTTTAATTGACGTCTCAATAAATGGTACATATTGGCAGGAGTTGTGCAATCGACAATAAACATATTGTCTTTTCCACAAAGTTGTAGGTAGCGTTCCATTCGCCCTGAGGAATGTTCAGCACCTTGCCCTTCATATCCATGTGGTAATAGCATCACAATACCGTTTGGTGTTTTCCATTTATCTTCTCCACATGAAACGTATTGGTCAATCATAATTTGAGCGCCATTACTGAAATCTCCAAATTGTGCTTCCCAAATTGTAAGTGTATTTGGACTTGCCATGGCATAGCCATAATCAAACCCCACAACTCCGTATTCAGATAATAATGAGTTATAAATATTAAACTGTCCTTGGTTTGGACTTATATTTTTGAGAAGAATGACTTCTTCTTCACTGTCTTCAACTTTTACTACGGCATGACGATGCGAGAACGTTCCACGTTCGACATCTTGTCCAGAGATACGGACATTAAATCCTTCTTCTAATAGAGAGCCATACGCCAAATGTTCCGCCATGGACCAATCGAGTTTATCCTTTTCAAACATTTGTTTTCGAGCTTCAATTAAGCGCGAAATTTTTCGAATAAACTTTTTATCTTCTGGCAGCGATGATATCTTTTTGGCTATTGAAACTAATTTCTCTTTTGGATACGTAGTGTCTATTGTATCTCGCATTTTATTTGCTTTGGCTCTTGGGAAATTTTCCCAAGCCTGTTGCATAAACGGCGTAATGACGGTCTTATCTTCTTTTCTTGAGGTTACTAATTCCGTTTCTAAAGACGCCTTATAGTCTTGTTCTAACTTTGAAACGTAGTTAGAATCAATAATGCCTTCTTCAATTAATTTTTGTGCATAGATATTGCGTGGATTGTCATGACTGGCAATGGCTTTATACAGTTTTGGTTGTGTAAAACGTGGTTCATCGCCTTCATTATGACCATATTTTCGATAGCCTAATAAGTCAATAAATACATCACGCTTAAACTGCATTCTAAAATCTAATGCAAATAAAATGGAGTGAACCACAGCTTCGGCATCATCGGCATTGACATGTAATACTGGCGATAGCGTCACTTTTGCAACATCGGTACAATAGGTAGAGGATCGAGCATCGAGATAATTTGTGGTAAATCCAATTTGATTGTTGACCACAATATGGATGGTACCGTTGGTTTTATAGCCGTCGAGCTGTGCCATTTGTACAACCTCATAAACAAGTCCTTGCCCTGCGATGGCAGCGTCGCCATGTACCACAATTGGCAATACTTTACTCGTATCTTCGGGGTTTAATTTATCTTGTTTGGCTCTTGTAATACCTTCAACAACGGCCCCTACTGTTTCAAGATGTGAAGGATTTGGTGCAATGCTCAAATTAATGCGATTGCCATTATCCGTTAAGCGATCACTAGTCCATCCGAGGTGGTATTTTACATCGCCATCAAAAACTTCTTCTTCGTAATCTTTTCCGTCAAATTCACTAAAAATATCACTGGCTGATTTTCCAAAGATATTGGTCAGTGTACTCAAACGCCCACGGTGTGCCATCCCCATTACAAATTCCTTGACTCCATAAGCAGCCGCTTTTTCAATAAGGGCATCAATGGCAGGAATTAGAGATTCATTTCCTTCCAATGAAAATCGTTTTTGACCCACATACTTTGTGTGCAAAAAGGTTTCAAACGAAACCGCTTCGTTTAATTTTTTGAGGATATGTTTTTTTTCATCAGCAGAAAAACTTCCGTGATTATCGTTGTTATTAAGTTTATCTTGAATCCATTGACGCTCATTTGGTCTTCGGATATACATGTATTCTATCCCTATCGCATCGCAATAAATAGCTTCCAGGTGCTGTTGAATTACGCGTAAACTTTGAGGGCCAATGCCAATGATATCACCTGAATTTTAAACGGTGTCTAAATCTGCTGATGAGAGTCCAAAATTATGGAGTTCTAAAGAGGGTGTATATTTTCTTCGATCTCTAACAGGGTTTGTTTTGGTAAACAAATGCCCACGGGTACGGAAATCGTCAATAAGTTTTACAACTTGAAATTCTTTTTGGACGTGTTCTGGAATTTGAGTCTTAACGCCTTCTACAATATCATCAGAAACCTCAAAACTTTCAGTTCCAAAGTCATAGCCTTGAAAAAAGGCTTTCCAACTTGGCTCAACACTGTCTGGATCTTGTTGATACTGTTCGTATAAATCCGCAAAATAGGCGGTATGCGCGGCGTTTAAAAAGGAATACTTATCCATGAATTGATCATTCTATTTTTTCTTCAGAAAAATATAGTTCAAAAATACGACTTTTCAGGAATATGAAATATCAAAATGATATAAATATGAAGATATTTTAAAGAAATGTAGATTCTTCAAAAAAGTTGGTTTTTTTAAACTGTATAAAACTTAAAATATATTTACAAAATTAAAAAGGTAAATACTTGTCTTAACTTAAACATCTCGAGTCATAAGCTGTGTCCCGAAACTCTCTAGGATCTGTTTCTTTGGTTCTGAAATGTTTATCGTTTTCAGAATCTCAAAAGCTTTTGTGGTATAAAATGAAATTGCCTTTTGAGTCGCTTCTGCAGATCCTGAAGCTGAGAAAATCTGTTTAGTAACTTGTATCTTTTCACTTGAATTATTAGTCTCTGAGCTAAATAATTGCTTCAAATGTAGTTTATCCTTTTCAGACGAAAACTCTAAAGCTTTTAAATATAAATAGGTTTTTTTATTCTCAATAATATCGCCTCCTACTTGTTTTCCAAATGTTTCTGGATTTCCAAAAGCATCTAAATAATCGTCTTGTAGTTGAAACGCAATCCCTAGGTTTTTTCCGAATTCATAACAACGCTCCTGATCATCTTTAGAGGCATTAGCAATGATTGCTCCCATTTTCATAGCAGCTCCAACCAATACCGCTGTTTTGTATTCAATCATTTTAAGGTACTCCGAAATTGAGACGGTATCACGAGTTTCAAAATCAATGTCGTACTGTTGACCTTCACAAACTTCTAAAGCGGTTTTACTAAACAGTTTTGCAAGTTTTTGAAAAATGTTTGGGGGATAATTTTCAAACAGTTGATACGCCATAATTAGCATGGCATCTCCTGATAAAATTCCGGTATTCAAATCCCATTTTTCATGTACGGTTTGATGGCCTCGGCGCAAAGGTGCAGCGTCCATAATGTCATCATGAATGAGCGAAAAATTATGAAATACCTCAACGGCTAAAGCAGCGTCAAGCGCAGTCTTGATTTCACCATCAAAACAATCCGCAGTCATTAGTGTCAATACAGGGCGTAAACGCTTTCCACCCAAATTCAAAATATACTGAATAGGTTCGTAGAGGTTCTTAGGCTCTCGTATTGTTTTGTAAGCTTCTAAATACGCTAAAAATTGTTTTTGGTACGTTTCAATGGATTTCATTATACAAAAATAAGTGAATTCCTAAAACTATGTGACAATGTGAAACTAATAAATGTTAAATCTTTGCAAAACTTTGGAAACTTTAATTGTTTTTTGAGTTTCCTGTTGTAAATTCGCGCCGTGTTATGAGAGAAAATATTATATCAAAATCTGAAGAATTATTTTTATCGCTAGGGTTCAAGAGTGTTACAATGGATGACATTGCGAATGCTATTGGTATTTCTAAAAAAACCATTTACGCTCATTTTTCAAACAAAACAGAGCTTGTAGAAGTGGTTACTTTTTCTGTTCTTGATCATATATCAGAAGGCATTGACAGAATTAATGCCGCCTCTATTAATCCAATTGAAGAGCTGTATGACATCAAACTATTTGTGATGAATTACTTGAAAAACGAAAGAGTTTCACCTCAACACCAGCTCAAAAAATATTACCCCAAAATTTATGACCGCTTAAAAATAAAACAATTTGAAAAAATGCACTCTTCTGTTGAAAACAGTCTAAAAATGGGAGTGAATACAGGATTGTTTAGACCCGATATTGATATTGACTTTATTTCAAGAATGTATTTTAATGGAATGACTGGGATCCGAGATATTAGCATTTTCCCAGAATCCCTTTTTGATAAAAACTATCTTTTTGAAAGTTACCTCGAATATCATTTACGTGCCATTGTTACCACAACTGGATTAAATCTACTTAATAACTATATAAAATCAAACCTAACTCCAAATGCTTCCTAAACTCACACTTTTTTTATTAATAACGACTTCGTTGTTTTCTCAGCAAGAGGTTTCACAATTCTCATTAAAAGAGGCCGTTGATTTTGCACTACAAAATAATTCTATGAGCAAAAACGCCGCTCGTGATGTAGAAATCGCCAAACTCCAAAAATGGGAGACAACAGCAACTGGATTGCCACAAATTAAAGCAGCAATTACTTATAACAACTGGTTAAAACAACAAATTTCATTGATCCCAGCAGAGTTTTTTGGTGGGAGTCCAGGTCAGTTTTCCGAAATTGCTTTTGGAACTAAACAAACAATGAACGGAACTGTTACTGTTTCACAAAAACTGTTTGACGGATCCTATTTAGTGGGCCTCCAGGCAGCCAAAGTATATCTTGAGATCTCAGAAAATGCCAAAGAAAAAACAGCTATTGAGCTTCGTAAAATGGTTGCCTATGCCTACGGAAATGCGTTGCTTTCTGAAGAAAACTTAAACATTGTAAACTCAAATATTAGGTTGTTAGAAAAAAATTTGAGCGATCTTATAAAGGTATATGAAAATGGGTTCATTGAACAGGAAAGCATCCAACAATTACAACTGACCTTGGCCAGTTTAAAAAGCAATCAAAACTATATCAAACGCCTAAACAAAATTGCATATCAAATGTTTAATAATACTATTGGTCTTGATTTGGATACTCCTGTTGAGCTGACAGATAACCTTGGTCAATTGATTGCGATGTATGCCTCGCTAAAGCCTTTAGAATCTATTCTTGAAGTAGAAAATGTAGTGGATTACAAAATTGCCTTCAATGATTTAAAAAGCAAGGAACTGCTCCTTAAATTAGAAAAAAGTAAAGCATTGCCTACCTTAGATGTATTTCTGAATGGCAGCTATTCTGGGAATAATAATCAATTCAATTTTTTAGATAAATCTCAAAATTGGTTTGGTGCATCTCTGTTTGGTGTTTCAATGAAAGTTCCTCTTTTTAGTTCTTTTGGACGCAGTGCATCTACTAAAAAGGCGCGCCTTAATTTAGAAAAATCGAAATCACTTTTAAAAGATACTTCAGAAAAAATTAAGCTAGAAATTTCTCGTGCAAAAAGTGAGTATGAGTTTGCGGTTGAAGATCTTGAAATCAAAAAAGAGGCCCTTGAACTTTCAGAAAACATAGCCAAAAAGAATGAAATAAAATTCTTTGAAGGACTGGTTACGAGTTTTGATTTATCTCAGGCACAACGCCAATTATATACTGCACAAGAAGACTATTTATCATCTTTTTTAAATATCCTTGTTAAGAGAGTAAATTTAGAAGCACTTATTACCCCAACCCTTAAAAATTAAATAATGAAACAACTCCATAATTTTACACTGATGAAACATCTATTTTCACTACTTATTTTATCACTTGTGCTCTCCTGCGGCACTTCGGATAAAGAATCACAATCCTTGACCGACTTAAAAACCAAAAAGGCAGCTCTTAAAGAACAAATGGACCGTATGGGAACAGAGCTGAAAGAAATTGAAATAGCGATTTCAGAGTTAGATACACTGAAAAAACTTATGAGTGTAACCTCTATCAAGGCAGAAGTCAAAGATTTTAATCACTATGTAGAAGTACAGGGAACTGTGAAAGCCGATCAAACCATTGATCTTCATGCAGAAATGGGCGGTACTGTAACGGCTATTTTGGTTAAAGAAGGGCAAAAAGTTTCAAAAGGGCAGCTCCTAGCAACCTTGGATAGTGATGTTATAGATAATTCTGTTTTACAATTAGACACACAACTCGCCCTAGCAACAACTACCTTTGAACGTCAAGCCAGACTATGGGAACAGAATATTGGAAGTGAAATTCAATATCTACAAGCAAAAGCCCAAAAAGAAGGTCTAGAAAATAGTGTGAAAAGCTTGAAAGCACAAGCACGAAAAATGAAAATAATCGCTCCATTTTCAGGGATCATTGATCAGATTTATGCCAAAACTGGAGAACTCACTTCGCCACAAAAACCTTTCCTAAAACTTGTAAACCTGAATAAGGTTTATGTAGAAAGCGAGGTCACTGAAACGTATTTAAATTCCATAAAAAAAGACACCAAAGTTCTGCTAAATTTTAGATCTATTGGAACCTCTGTTGAAGCCTCAGTCTCTCAAGTTGGGAATTTTATCAATCCAAGCAATCGAAGTTTTAAAATGCGTATCGATCTTAAAAACCCTAATAATGAGTTAAAAGCAAATTTACTTGCAGACATTAAAATAAATGACTTTAAGGCGAATGGGACTGTTATCCCAACGCGGCTTGTACAAAGAGATCGCGATAATAAAACCTTTGTTTATACTATTGAACCTAAAGAAAACAATCACAAGGTTATTAAAACGTATGTAACAGAAGTTATGAATTACGACAACCAATCTTACATATCTGACGGGCTTGTTCCGAATTCGATTTTGGTAGATAAAGGCGCACGACTTGTAAATAATAATGAAGAAGTAACTCTTGTACACTAGGAAACTATGAGCGCAAAAAAAATAAAAGAATTTAAACTTTCTTCTTGGGCGATCTCAAATCGCATGACCGTTTCAGTGATTACATTTATCATTGTATTGAGTGGATTACTTTCATACACAGGAATGGCGCGTGAAAATTTTCCAGAAATTATTATCCCACAAATTTATGTTGCAACTCCTTATCCTGGAAATTCGGCACTGGATGTAGAAAAGCTAATTACCAAGCGGTTAGAAAAAGAAATAAACTCAATTACTGGAGTTGACAAAATTACGTCTAATTCCATTCAAGGCTACTCTAGTATTGTGGTGGAATTTAGTTTTGATTTTACGCCTACTGAAGCACTTCAAAAAGTAAAAGACAAAGTCGATGTAGCAATGGCTGATCCAGACTTTCCCAAGGACTTGCCTTCTGAACCGAGTGTTTCGGAAATGAATTTTAGCGAGCGAATTCCAATTATGAATATTAACTTGTCTGGCGAATTTTCGATGGATCAACTTAAAGAATATGCGGAATATTTAGAAGATAAAATTGAAGAGCTTTCGGAAATTTCGAGTGTTGACATCCGAGGAGTTCAAGAAAAGGAACTTGAAATTGCGGTAGATTTGTATAAAATGGAAGCTTCAAAAATTAGCTTCAACGATATTGAAAATGCAGTTGCATTTGAAAACATGAGTATTTCTGGGGGAGATATTCTGGAGAATGGTATTAGAAGAACCGTCCGTGTTTTAGGCGAATTTAAGGATCCCTTAGCGGTTAAAGATATTATTGTCAAACAAGAAAAAGGTAACATCGTTTACCTAAGAGATATTGCGGATGTAGATTTCAAAGAACAAGAAAAAGAGAGTTTTGCTCGTGAGTATCTACAGCCTGTGGTCATGTTAGATGTTAAAAAAAGAGGCGGGCAAAACCTTCTTGAGGCTTCAACAAAAATTGATGCGCTTTTGGAGGATGCCGCTGCAAATGTATTTCCTAACAATTTAATTATCTCCAAAACAAACGACCAGTCTAATGACACTCGAACAATGGTTTCAGATCTTGAAAACAGTATCATTAA
>Ga0206128_1003981_pt1 | contig 11827 bp, 8 predicted proteins | sample Helgoland_Spring_7_FD_148601 | JGI IMG/M metagenome (GOLD analysis project Ga0206128, IMG submission 148601) | Pelagic subsurface seawater microbial communities from Kabeltonne, Helgoland, North Sea - Helgoland_Spring_Bloom_20160426_1 | ecosystem: Environmental > Aquatic > Marine > Epipelagic ...
GGACGTACACCCGTTTCACCGACACGCTGGCCCATCATATATTCCCAACGCTTGAACTGCTTCCAGCCGTGTCCTTTTTCGTAAGGTTTACCGTCAAATTCGGCATTAAATTTTTCGACGACAGTATGGAAGTTCACGCGGTAATCCTGCATGGCTTCCACCCATGTCATGTTTTCAATCTCGCTAGTAGTCAGCGTGTTAGACGCGCGGTCTTGAGCAGTGGCGAAAAGGGCAGTGGCAGAAAAGGCAAACGATAGTAAAAGTTTACGTAGCATAGGGATGTGTTAAGGACCCTAAAGCTACAAAAATTGGGCCTTACTTTTCCTCCGGATGCGCAGTAGACAAAAGGCAAAGCTCATTGAGCTGTGCTTCGTCGATGGTTGCCGGGGCATCAATCATCACATCGCGGCCCGCATTATTCTTCGGGAACGCAATGAAATCACGGATGACCTCAGCGCCTCCAAGTATGGCCACCAATCGGTCAAAACCAAAGGCCAAACCACCGTGTGGTGGCGCGCCATATTCGAAGGCACTCATCAAGAAACCAAACTGCTTCTCTGCTTCTTCCTTGCTAAATCCTAGCAAATCAAACATGCGGCTTTGCAAGGCTCTGTCGTGGATACGAATAGAACCCCCGCCGATCTCGTTTCCGTTTAATACAAGGTCGTACGCATTGGCACGAACGTTTCCTGGATCTGTATCAATGAGGGCGATATCCTCGGGCTTTGGAGAAGTAAACGGGTGGTGCATCGCGTGATAACGCTCCGTTTCGTCGTCCCATTCCAACAACGGGAAGTCCATGACCCATAATGGCGCAAATACCTCAGGGTTTCGTAGGCCCATTTCCTCTGCGATGTGAAGACGCAATTCAGAAGTTGCCTTGCGCGTCAAACGCTCTTCACCTGCCAAAATCAGGATCAAATCGCCTGGCTTAGCATCAGCAGCCTTCGCCCAATGAGCTTGCTGCTCTTGTGTATAGAATTTATCTACTGAGCTCTTGTAGGTACCGTCTTCATTGACTTTACAGTACACCATGCCCTTCATGCCGATGTCTGGGCGCTTCACCCAATCGGTCAACTTATCAATCTGCTTACGCGTCCATGAAGCGGCGCCCGGTACGGCAATACCCAACACAGTCTCGGCTTGGTCAAAGACCATGAAACCGAGGTTTTGAGTTAGCGCATTTAGGTTGGCCAATTCCATCCCGAAACGGATGTCCGGTTTATCATTTCCATAGCGCTCCATCGCCTCTGCATAAGTCATGCGCGGCACACTATCAATTTCAACACCTTTCACGTCTTTCAACAAGTGAAGCAACAATCCCTCGAACGTATTCAAGATATCTTCTTGCTCTACAAAGGCCATCTCACAGTCAATCTGTGTAAACTCCGGCTGACGGTCTGCACGCAAATCCTCGTCACGGAAACAACGCGTAATCTGGTAGTATTTGTCGTACCCGCTCACCATCAAGAGCTGCTTAAAGGTCTGCGGGCTCTGCGGCAATGCGTAGAACTTGCCCTCTTGCATGCGCGAAGGCACTACAAAATCACGTGCGCCCTCTGGCGTAGATTTGATCAAGAACGGGGTTTCAATATCCATAAAACCTTGCTCGTCCAAATACTTGCGTACCTCGATGTTCACTCGGTTACGCAGCGCCAAATTGCGCTGTAACGGACCGCGACGTAAATCCAAGTAGCGGTACTTCATGCGAAGCTCTTCGCCACCGTCGCTCTCTTCTTCAATAGTAAAAGGAGGCGTATTTGCTGCGTTCAATACGACGAGTTTGGCACTCTTAATCTCCACATCACCGGTAGGCATGTTGGCATTCTTGCTGTGACGCTCGATCACCTCACCTTCAATTTGCACCACCCACTCGCGACCTAAACTACGTGCTGCTTTTAATAGCTCAGCGCTCCATTCCTCATTAAACGCTACTTGCGTAATACCGTAGCGGTCACGTAAGTCTAAAAAGGTCATGCCGCCCAATTCACGCGAGCGCTGAACCCATCCGGCAAGGGTTACTGTTTGTCCTATGTGTGATGCGCGCAATTCGCCGCAAGTATGAGATCTGTACATCTTTGGTGGTGTTTGAACCGCAAAAATAGCCAAACTTGTGGGCCAATTCCCTATTTTGCGTAGAAGATGATAGACCTTAACGATCACAATGTTTATATGCGTGCTGCTTTAGCGGAAGCACAGGTTGCTGCAGAAGCAGGAGAGGTGCCTGTTGGAGCTGTAATTGTTGCCGCTGGGCGGATCATAGCACGCAGCCATAATCTAACAGAATTGCTCGTAGACGTAACGGCACATGCTGAAATTCAAGCCATTACTGCAGCAAGCAACTATTTAGGTAATAAATACCTTCAAAAATGTACGCTCTATGTTACACTTGAGCCCTGTCCCATGTGCGCGGGAGCCTTATTTTGGTCACAAATGGGTCACGTAGTGTTCGGCGCGAGTGACGAGAAACGAGGCTATCAAAAACACGGCGGACCATTGCATCCGAAAACTAAAATGACCAGTGGAATTCTCGCGGATGAATGTGCCCAATTACTCACTGATTTCTTTGCAAACAAACGACACTAAACCACGCCATGATTCTCAGCACAATAGATATAATTGTTCTCGTCGTACTACTACTTTCAACCGTTTTGATTGGGCTGTATTTTGGTAGAAGCAAAAAGAAAACATTAAGCGAATACTTTCTGGGCGGCCGCTCCTTACCCTGGTACATAGCGGGAATCTCCATGGTCGCTACAACCTTTGCCGCGGATACCCCTTTGGCGGTGACTGAACTTGTAGGGCAGTACGGAATTAGCGGTAACTGGTTGTGGTGGAACTTACTGGCCGGAGGGATGTTGACTACGGTCTTCTTTGCCCGTATGTGGCGTCGCTCTGGACTTACTACTGAAGTTGAATTTATTGAATTTAGATACTCCGGACGTCCTGCCGCTTTGCTTCGTGGGTTTAAGGCCGTTTACTTGGGCGGCATCATGAATGTGCTGATCATGGGCTGGGTCAATGTTGCTATGATTACGCTCCTAGAAGGGTTCTTTGGGATGACCCACGAGTCGGCCTTTATTTGGACAGGTGCCGCACTGTTGATTGTGGTCTTTTACGTAAGTTTTTCCGGGCTAAAAGGCGTGGTTTATACTGATGTATTCCAATTCGTCTTAGCCATGTCGGGCTCCATTGCCCTCGCTTATTACGTTCTAAAAGCCCCTGAAGTGGGCGGTCTTGCAGGCCTTCGCGCGTCGCTTCCTGAAGAGACGTTCTCCTTTCTTCCTTCCGTAGGGGATGGAGGTAGTGGTGGCCGTTACCAAATCTCATTAGCCTCTTTCCTTGCTTTCTTCGGAATGGTATGGTGGACCTCTTGGTACCCGGGAGCGGAACCTGGGGGAGGCGGTTACAGCGCGCAACGTATGCTCTCAACTAAGGACGAGCGCAGTTCTTTTTTAGCGAGCGCGCTATTCCAAATTGGCCACTACGCAGTGCGTCCTTGGCCATGGATTATCGTCGCATTAAGTGCGATCGCTTTGTATGGCGGACAGCACAATCTCGCTGAAGAAACACCCGGTTTCATTAACTACGAATGCCTTACGGGCATCTATGACTGTGAGCCGTTAAACGCTGCGCAGCAGGCTGAATACGAACAATGGGTCGCCACATGGGAACCCGTTTATGGAGACCGCCTTCCGGAAGCACTAAAGTACCAGCAAGATTATAGATTCGGCTATATTTTTATCATGCGCGACTACCTTCCAAAAGGGGTTTTAGGCATGTTATTGGCTTCATTCTTCGCCGCTTATATGTCTACCATGTCCACCCAATTAAATTGGGGAGCCTCCTATTTGATCAATGACTTCTATTTGCGTTTTCTCCGTCCTAATGCACCGAGACGATTAAGCCTACGTATTTCTCGAGCAGTAACGCTGCTGCTTGCGGTCTTCGGCTTATTAATCACTTCTCAAATGAACAGCATCGCTGGCGTTTGGCAGTTTATCATGGAGTGTGGAGCGGGGTTAGGTTTGGTGCTGATTTTACGTTGGTACTGGTGGCGCATCAATGCATGGGCGGAAATTACCGCGACTGTAGCCCCGTTTATCGCCTATGCCATCGCACATTACGGATTAGCCTGGGCGTTCCCAAACAGCTTTTTCTTCACCGTTGGCTTTACTACCCTCGCATGGCTCTTAACGATGTACATGACTTCACCAGAATCCAGCAGTACACTGGTCGAGTTTTACGCTACTGTGCGACCTGGCGGCGCTTGGAAGCCTGTTGCTTGGAAAGTTGCGGACAACCCAGAAATGAAAGACGGACCCTCCACTCCAGTGCTTTTATTGTACTGGGTAGGTGGTATTGCCGCTGTCTACGGTGCGTTGTTCCTTGTAGGCGCACTCTTGTTTAAATGGTAAAGTAGCAATCAAAAAAAATCCCCCGGGCGCGCTGCGCCCGGGGGATTGTATTTCTTGAAAAATCGTCGGCTTAGAGCGTACGCTTGACCTCTGTAAATCCAAAGGCTTCCACGATATCTCCAACCTTGATATCATTGAACTTTTCAATATTAAGACCACATTCGAAACCTTGACGAACTTCTTTTGCGTCGTCCTTGAAGCGCTTAAGTGAACCAAGTTTCCCCGTGTACACTACAACCCCATCGCGGATGATACGAATATCATTACTGCGCTCAATTACGCCGTCAGTAACCATACAACCTGCGATCGTTCCAACTTTCGAAATCTTAAACGTTTCTCGAATCTCAGCTGAACCTTTGATCTCTTCTTTGACCTCTGCGGAAAGCATGCCCTCCATGGCGTCGCGAACTTCATTGATCGCGTCATAGATGATCGAATACATGCGGATTTCCACTTCTTCCTTCTCAGCAAGCTTACGTGCTTGAGCAGAAGGACGAACTTGGAAACCAACAACAATGGCTTGAGAAGCAGTAGCTAACAATACATCACTTTCCGAAATCTGACCCACACCCTTATGGATGATGTTCACTTGAATTTCCTCAGTAGTTAATTTCTGTAATGAATCCGAAAGCGCTTCGACCGAACCGTCCACATCACCTTTAAGGATGATATTGAGCTCTTGGAAATCTCCAACCTTTAATCGGCGACCAATTTCCTCTAGCGTCATCTGCTTCTGCGAACGAACACTTTGCTCACGCTGCAGCTGCAGACGCTTTTGTGCAATTTGCTTCGCCTCTCTTTCGTCTTCCATGATGATGAAACGATCACCGGAAGTTGGTGCACCGTCCAAACCTAAAAGGTTTACTGGAGTGGATGGACCCGCCACTTTGATACGGTTGCCGCGCTCATCGAGCATTGCTTTCACCTTACCACTATGTTGTCCGGCGAGCACATAATCGCCCACTTTCATGGTTCCCGATTGAATCAATGCCGTACACATGTACCCGCGTCCTTTATCCAACGACGCTTCAACGATGGTACCGCTTGCATTTTTATTCGGGTTCGCTTTCAAATCAAGCATATCCGCTTCCAGAATAACCTTATCCAGGAGCTCTTCGATATTCAAACCTGATTTTGCAGAAATCTCTTGACACTGAACATTACCGCCCCAATCTTCAACGAGGACGTTTTCTTGTGCCAATTGCTCTTTAATCTTGTTTGGATTTGCAACCTCACGGTCAATCTTGTTGATGGCAATAACGATAGGAACACCTGCCGCTTGCGCGTGCGAGATGGCTTCTCTCGTCTGTGGCATGACCGCATCATCAGCAGCTACTACGATAATGGCAATATCCGTTACCTGAGCACCACGAGCACGCATTGCCGTAAAGGCTTCGTGACCCGGAGTATCCAAGAAGGTAATGGTCTGACCAGTATGTACTTTTACACTGTAGGCACCGATATGCTGTGTAATACCACCTGCTTCACCTGCGATAACGTTAGCTTTTCGCACGTAATCCAATAAAGATGTCTTTCCATGATCAACGTGGCCCATTACAGTCACGATTGGCGAACGTGGTTTTAAATCTTCTGCTTTATCTTCTTCTTCAAGGAAGGTTTCCGTGACTTCCTCATCGACGAAATTGACACTAAAACCAAACTCCTCAGCCACCATTTCGAGCATCTCTGCATCCAAACGTTGGTTCATGGTTACCATAACACCGACGCCCATCAATGAACCAATAACTTCGTTCACTGAGGCGTCCATCATGTTCGCGAGCTCAGTAACAGTAACAAATTCTGTTACCTGTAATACCTTGCTGTCTTCAGCTGCTTGAATGTCGGCGAGCTCTTCTCTTTCACGACGTTCTGCACGCTTGTCACGACGAATTTTAGCGCCCTTATTCTTCTTACCTGAAGTGAGCTTTTCAAGGGTCTCCTTGATTTGCTTTTGAATTTGTTCGTCTGTTAACTCCTGCTTTGCAACAACAGGTTGTTTGCGACCGCGACCTGGTCCTTGTCCAGGACCTTTTTTCTGAGGACCGCGTGTATTGTTACGGTTTTTTGGGTCGTTTTGCGCTGGAGTAGCTGCTCCAGGTCCCTGCTTCTTAATTCTTGCTCGCTTCTTTTTGTTCTCTTTAGGCTTTTCGACGGGAAGCACGATTTTCTCTCCTGTAAACTTAGGACCGTCAATCTTGACATACTTCGTCTTGATTTCTTGGTCTAAAGGTGTGGGTGGTGTTTCCTCTTTTACTGGTGCCTTCTCAACTGGCTTTGGAGCATTGTGTGCCCCTGCGCCAGACGACTTTTTCGTGGGTGCCACTTTTGTCGGCTTCTTAGGTGCTTCCTTTTTCTTTGGCTTCTGAGCGTCTAGATCAATTTTACCCATGACCTTGGGTCCAGAAGCATCTGGAGTACTAGCTTCTTGGGGTTCAACGGGTGCCGCCTTCGGTGCTTCTGGAGCTGCTGCTTCTGGGGTTGACTCTTCTGCAGTCGCAGGAGTTTCCGCCGCTACTGGCTCAGGTTTTTCCGGAGCTGCCTCAACAGCAGGAGCTTCTTCAGCGGGCTTAGGCGCAACTTCAGCCACAGGTGCCTCAGCTGTATCCTTCGTTCCTCTGAGGATTTCTTTTTCCTCTTTTACTTGTTGACTCACCTCTTCAGAACGCTTCTTCCGCGCAAGGTCGTCGGCAAATGCCGTCATCAAAACCTCGTACTGATCGTTCGTGATTTTATGGTTACGGTTGTTCGGAATTTCATGGCCGTGTTTGGCCAATTCCTCTACCGCACGGTCTAAGGAAATGTTAAGCTCTTTTGTCGCTTTACTTAATCTGACGCTACTCATAGAGTGTCTTTAGGTGTTTTCTTTATTCTTCGTCTTCGAATTCTTTCTGAAGTACTTTTATGATGTGCTCTGCTGTTTCGGTTTCCAAATCAGCACGTGAAACCAACTCTGCTTTCGTTAATTTCAACACGCTTTTCGCAGTATCACACCCAATCTTTTTCAATTCAGCGATAACCCATGCTTCAATCTCATCAGAGAATTGATCCAATTCGATATCGTCTTCAATTTCAATGTCGTCACGGTATACATCGATCTCCATGCTTACCAATTTACTGGCAAGACGGATGTTTGTACCGCCACGTCCAATAGCTAAGCTTACTTGATCCGGTGCTAAAAAGGCTTCAACGCGACCCGCTTCCTCATCAATATTTAGGCTGGTCACTTTCGCAGGGCTTAGTGCACGCTGGATGTATAACTGTAAATTTGTCGTGTAATTAATTACATCAATATTTTCGTTGCGCAACTCACGAACGATGGAATGGATACGGGATCCCTTCATACCGACACAGGCTCCTACAGGGTCAATTCTATCGTCGTACGATTCTACCGCAACCTTTGCTTTTTCACCAGGAATACGAACCACACCTTTGATGGTGATTAGGCCGTCGTATACCTCAGGAATTTCTTGTTCGAACAACTTCGCCAAGAAACGCTCGTCTGTCCGCGACATGATCACAACAGGCTTTGTACCGCGGAATACCACTTCCTTGACTACCGCGCGGATGGAATCCCCCTTGCGGAAAAATTCACGCTCGCCAATCATTTGGTCTTTTGGTAAAATGAGTTCGTTTCCTTCATCATCGTAGACAATCACTTCACGGTGACGCACGTGGTGCACTTCACCTGTAATGATCTCACCTTCCAAATCTTTGTAACGTTTGAACAATTCAGAGCTGTCGTGCTCTTGAATGCGACTGACTAAGTTTTGACGGAACGCCAAAATGAATCGGCGGCCCAAATCAATCAATTTAACCTCTTCAGAAACTTCTTCGCCTACTTCATAATCTGGCTCAATTTTCAACGCTGCACTGAGTTCGATTTCCATGTTATCATCCTCAACAGCACCGTCTTCAACTACCGTACGGTTACGCCAAATCTCCAAATCCCCTTTATCGGGGTTAACAATCACATCAAAGTTCTCATCGTCTTCGTACTTTTTACGCAACTGATTGCGAAAGGCCTCTTCGATGAATGCCATGAGTGTAATTCTGTCGATATTTTTCTCCTCCTTAAACGCGAGGAAGCTCTCAATAATCGCCTGATTTTCCATTGTTTATATCTGAATAATCCTATTTAAACTTAATTGCCACTTTTGCTTCGGTAAGCGCCGTGAATTCAATTTTTAATTCTTTGTTGGGTTCGCTCTTCTTTTTCTGTGGTACGCTGAGCACAATGTACTCTTCGGCTACTTCAATGAGTTGACCTTCGTCTTCCCGATCGTCGTACTTCACTTTCAAAAAGCGTCCTTCATTCTTTTTGTATTGACGCCAAATTTTTAAGGGCCGATTCAAATCTGGGCTACTCACCGTCAAATTAAAATCTTCTTCATCGCGATCCAGTAAAGACTCCATCTTGCGATTGATCATCTTAATCTGCTCCATCGTTAGTCCGGAATCCGCATCAACGTAAGCCACAATAACATTATTTGGTTTGATTTCAAGATCAACCAAAAAGGCGTCGTTTTCCTCTACCGCCGTTGTCAATGCTGTCGCTACTTTATCGTATTCCATAAATTACCGCCAATAAAAGAGGGGACTCGAGGTCCCCCTTTTGTACGTCAAAAAGTTTCGACAAATATAGCGATTTATTTTATTGACAGCACATTGTGAATAACCACAAGCCTAAATACTTACGTTTTTTCGATTTTGAGTGATTAATACGCTCTCAATCGATGCAGATTAAGCATTTTTACTACCTTAGAAGTTCGCTTACATGTTAAATATGAACAAAACCATTAGTATTCTCGTAGTGGACGACCACCCTATTGTACGAGACGGCATTAAAACCATGCTGGAAATGGGCAAGTTTGAATCGTATTCGTTCCAAGTTAAGGAAGCCGGAAACATTCTAGACGCCCTAAAATTGGTCGATCAACAGTCTTTTCATCTGATCATTACGGATTCCCAATTGGGCAAACATTCGGGTGCTGATCTCATTAAATCAATCTTGCGCCTGGCCCCAGAGCAATCCGTTTTAGGGTTCTCTGAATCTGATGATATGAACGTAGTTGAGCAAATGCTCAAAGCTGGAGCTAAAGGTTTCATTAGAAAGAGTGTTGATACAAGCGAGCTCATTAAAGCCATCACGGCCATTATTGACGGCAGATTGTATTACGCCCTAGATATTGCAAATTCGCTCATTGAACGCAGGATTTTAGGCAAGACTTTCGCTGAATTTCACAGCAATAACCCTGCTGTAGCGCGCTTGAGTAAGCGGGAGATTGAAATACTCAAATTCATCTCCGACCAATTAACCAATGAAGAAATCGCGAAAAAGTTATTCTTGTCAAAACGCACGATCGACAATCACCGCCAAAACATCTTGAATAAATTGGGAATGAATAATACTGCTGGTTTGGTTCGGTTCGCTGTAGAGAACGGCCTTCTGCACTAATTCCTCATACTCCATTATAAAAGCAAAGCGCGCCCAATGGGCGCGCTTTTTTTTGCCAAAAAATCCCCCGCGGCCTGCGGCCGCGGGGGATTAGATATTAATTAAAAAGGCGCTGTTTACTCAACGACAACCTTTAATGTTTTCGTGGCGCCATTTGCATCAGCGATGTTTACATAGTACATGCCGCTAACCATGTTGTTGCGCTCTAAAGTGATATTGCCTTGTACGTTATCGAAACCAGCAACCACACGGCCAGTGATGTCGAATACACGAACTGAATAACGACCTACATTCCCTAAGGCAATGGTTGCGCTTTCGTTCATAGGGTTAGGACGAATGCTTACACCAGAAAGCGCATCTTCTTCGACAGCGATGAATGAACACTGACCAAAGATGTGTTGTACCGTATCTGCACTACCTGAACGAGCGAAAAAGCGATTGTATCCACCTACACCATTATCTACCCCACAAGCCATAGGTACCGGCTCGTGATTTGAAGTATTGGTTGGATCTCCGTTTGAGAAACGGTACTCCATAGTGCCTGGACAGTAGTTTGCTTCAGTAGCAATGTATTGACCAGGGACAGAATGGGGAACCATAGCTACAGCATTTGCATCCCATTGCGTAAACGCGCCCATCAAATAAATAGTGTCCGCTGGCGTAAATGCCGCTTGCGTAAAGTCAACAATGAACGTGACATCGGCCGTAGCTGGAACGGCAGTACAAGGGCCGTACGTATCGTTACCGAAACAACGGGTTGCCACTACTGAATCAGAGCTAACGGTAATGATTTTGTTACCACCGCCTTCCCAGTTGGTATTGCCGTTTTCATGGAAACGTGCCTTGAACTGAAAATCACCTGAATCAACATCGTTGTATGTGATTGACCAAACACCGTCGCCATCAGGATCAGACATAAGCTCTCCGCCCCACCCATTGATAGGACCGGCAAGTGTTACTGAGTCTACTGTTCCACAAGCTGCGATTGAACTTACGTCAACGTTGACAGTAATATCGTAGGTAGATACTACCATACAAGGGCCACACATCGTATAACATACCTCGTAAACACCGCTAACAGTATCCGTGTAAAAACGATTGTCACCTTGATTAATACCCGCTGTCGATGCCTGACATGTAGAAGGTACAGACTCAACATCGCTCCAAGTATTCCCGTTTAAAAACTTAAAGTAGGTAGAATCCGATTTACCTACATAAGCAATGTAGCGGTATACGCCGTCAAAGTTGACCATCTGTGTTTTAGCAGGATCCCAGCCTTGAAAGTTACCTGCAACGTGCGCAGAATCTGCGCTTAGTGTTTGCAACGAGTAATCTACTTTAAACTGAATAGCTTTCTGTCCTGCAGGAGCAGCACCAGCAAACATAACAGCTGGGAGCGTGGTATCTGAAGAGATTACCGCCCAACGGTTACCGTTACCGTTTGTCCCAACGTTTACGGCAGAAGGAACGCTTTCGTCGTCGCCCCAAGCATTACCGTTGAGGAACTTGTATTCCAATTGGCCACCAGAAACGCTAACCGTAGTAGCATAAACAGAAGTTGACCCGACTTGTGTTAAAGAAGTCGTAGATGGCGACCAGCTCTGGAAAGAACCTGCCACGTGTACACCATTAGAATTCACAGATGCAGATCCTAGATCTACCTGGAAGGTAACGCTGTACGTTTGAGCAAATGCAGTTACGCCCATGAAGAGGACAGCTGCTAAAGCGTAGAGTTTTTTCATAATTATGATAGATTGATTATTAAATGTACTTCGTACTCCTCAAAGTTAGTCTAAAGAAATACAGCTGTTAAGCCAGTTTTGGCCGGTTTTTAACCATATTATTGCATATTTCCGCAAGAAATGAAGAAATCTGCTCTTATAACCGTTTTCCTCACTACGCTGCTAGTTGCCAGTTTCTCAGTAAAAGGGCAAACGGTGCAGCGCATGGACCC
>Ga0206128_1003988_pt1 | contig 11811 bp, 12 predicted proteins | sample Helgoland_Spring_7_FD_148601 | JGI IMG/M metagenome (GOLD analysis project Ga0206128, IMG submission 148601) | Pelagic subsurface seawater microbial communities from Kabeltonne, Helgoland, North Sea - Helgoland_Spring_Bloom_20160426_1 | ecosystem: Environmental > Aquatic > Marine > Epipelagic ...
AAAAGCCACAGAGAACTCCTGGAAAGACGAGTGGATAACACTTTTGTTCAGTATTCCCCTTATTTTGGCGTTTTGTGGGGATTGGGGTAATGCTATTGTGCAAGATGGTTTTGCCGCTCTATCTAGTATGCCAGGTTGGTATCAATATAGCCTTGGCGGTATCGTGAGTGCATCAATTGGTATGCGTGGTGTTAGTAAGTATTTTGGAGGTAAGAAATGAAAGAGAACTTTGATAAATGCTTAGAAATGCTTCTTTCTCACGAAGGAGGGTTCGTAAATCATCCCGAAGATCCTGGGGGTATCACAAATTTGGGAGTTACCAAAAAAGTGTACGATGAGTGGACTGGTCGTGAATCAACTGAACAGGAAATGCGTGATTTAACTCCAGAAGATGTAGCTCCGATATACAAGAAGAACTACTGGGATCGAATTAAAGGCGATTCGCTTCCATCGGGCTTAGACTGGTGCGCGTTTGATTGGTGTGTAAATTCTGGAAAAAGTAGGCCATCTAAGGCTATTCAGCGTGCGGTTGGTGCTACTCAAGACGGAGCCATAGGATCGCAGACAATAGGTCTTATTATGGAAAAAGATACAGAAGAGATCATAAATTATGTTTACGGCGTTCGACAAGACTTCTATAAAAGTTTAAAAACTTTTGAAACCTTTGGACGAGGTTGGACGCGCCGCAACAAAGAAACATTACACCAAGCGTTGGAGATGATCTAAATGCCTTTGCAACTTTTAAAATACAACCCAGGTATTGTAAAAGATATTACAAAATATGCGGCAGGAAAAAATGGGTCTTACTGGGTAGATAGTGATCTTGTTCGTTTTAACAATGGATATCCTGAAAAGATAGGTGGTTGGCAGAAAGATATAATTAAAGCGTTAGATCCTTCTGGAACCATTACATCTACTGAAACTTCTATCGAAGGTATTGCTAGAAGAATGGTTTACTGGAGGGCAAGCTCTGATGGTGAAGATAGACTTATTGTTGGTACTCATAATCATTTGTTAATTGTCGAAAACGGCGCACTTTACGATATTACACCACTTCGTGATGAGTCAAATACTGCAACTACAACTGGAGAAGCATTAGATAGTAGTGAAACATCTATTGATCTTGTAAGTGTTACAGGATTTACGACTACTGGAGCTATTAAAATAGACAGTGAAATTATTACATACACTGGAATTAGCTCACTTACACTAACTGGTTGTACTCGTGGTACAAATAGCACATCTGCGGCGTCACATAGTAATGGTGCAGTAGTCACTCAAGTTTTAATAAATCCTATTTCTACAACAAACGAAAGTTCTGTTGTAACAATTACAGATACTGCTCACGGCGCAGTCACTGGGGATTGGGTGGTTATTTTTGGTGCTACAGCAACAGGTGGCATATCAGCCGATAATTTTAACGATTACTATGGATATCAAATTACTGTAGTAAATCCCAACACATACACAATAACCTTACCATCTGATGCCACATCAACTGTATCTTCTGGCGGTGGGTTAAATGTTGTTATTGATTATTTAATTGGCAACGATGCTGGGCTTGGCTCACAAAGTTCTGACCCAGCTCTTGGTTTTGGTGTAGGTGGTTGGGGTGAATCTGCTTGGGGTACTCCAAGAGATATTTCATCTGCCGATGTTAGCTTAGATAACAGTTCTTGGAATATTGACTTGTGGGGAGAAGATGTCCTTGCGACAGTTCGTAATGGTGCAATATATTATTGGGATACTTCGGCAGGGGTTACTAATCGTGCTGTACTTGTATCATCACTATCAAGTGCTAATAGTGTTCCAAATATAGCTCGTACTACTGTTGTTAGTTTCCCAGATAGGCACTTTATAGCAGGCGGATGTCAGGCTTATGTTGTGGGTGGTGGCACTGGAAATGTAGATAATATGTTGGTCAGATGGTCAACACAAGAAGACTTTAGCGTTTGGAATCCAACCTCAACAAACACAGCAGGTGATCAGAGGCTTCAAGTTGGAACTAAAATTATAGCTATGGTATCCGCTCGTGAAGAGACAATCATATCTACTGACGAGGCAATATATGGCATGACATTTGTTGGTGGTGCTTTTGTATTCTCGTTTAGATTGCTTGCGACAAACGCAGGAGCGGCTGGATTAAATACAATGATGTCTATTGACGGAAACGTCTTTTGGATGGGTAAACGTAACTTCTTTAGGTATGATGGTATTGTAAAAGAAATACCATGTTCTGTTCAGCACTATGTATTTGATCGTATGCAAACTCGATATATTGATAAAGTTGTCACTGGACACAATAAAGAATTTAAAGAAATTACTTGGTTTTATGTAAGCAATGAAAATACATCTGGAACAGTAAATCCTGAAAACGATAGTTATGTTACTTACAACTATGCTGAAAATGCATGGACTGTTGGGTCAATGGATAGGTCAGTATGGTCAGATAGTTTTGGGGCAAGAACTGTTCCATTTGCCTTTGACCCTGATGGATATCTTTACAACCAAGAGACAGGCACTAGCGCAGATGGATCTGCAATGAACAGCTACATAGAAGGATCACCTCGTGAAATTACACAAAATGGTGAAGATTTGTATATGGTAGATAAAGTAGTTCCAGATGTTACTATGAGTTCTAGCACAAACTTATTTTTATACATGAATACAAAAAAATACCCTAACTCTCCTGAAACTGTAAAAGGCCCATTTACTATTACGTCTTCTACAGGAAAGGTAAGTACACGCGCTAAAGGTCGTCAAATAGGTTTAAAGTTCCAAAGCACAGGCACGACAGACGATTGGACGTTAGGAGATTTTAGAGTTAATTCACGTCAGGATGGTTTAAGATGAGCCAAGGGTCACCACTTTCAGTATTAAGATTGCCAATGCCACCTGAAAACTACCAACAAGGATATATGGCACGTTTAACTAATACTCTTGAATTAGAACGCCAATCAACTTACTTTGCGGCATCTACTGGTCTTCAAGTGGCTGTAGAACAAGCAGAAGCAACAGCGTGGTTTGTATCATAAATGGCAAATAATTATAAAAATGCATTACTTGATTTAACAACAAATAGTGAGACAGTATTATATACTTGCCCAAGTGCTACTACTGCTATTTTTAAGTCGTTGTTGGTGTGTAATGATAGCGCAGACAACGACACTATAACTGTTACAATAACAGATGCAGACACAAATGTATTTTCGGTGTATAGTGTAAAAGCAGTATCAGGGCCTTCTAGTGAAGAGTTAGTAATTAACGCTCTTGTAATTGAAGAAAATCAAATTGTTAAAGTTACGGCGGCAACTGCTGATAGGTTGCATGTAGTGGCAAGTTTATTGGAGATAAATTAATGGCTAGAAGTCCAATTATTTTAGAATCAAATCTAATACCAGGTAGTTATGGTGCTTTGCCACCTAATCAATATTACACGTCCCCAAGCTCACCAGCTTTAGAAGGTGCTATTGAAAACGAAGATGGGACGTTTACTGCCAAAACTTATCAGCTTCAATCTAACAAACCTACTTTTGATCTAGATATAATGCAAAACGTATATGGCACAAAATACATGCCAATGTTTCAATGGGTTAGCCAAAAAGAGACAGGCAGTGTAACATTTGATCCTGAAGAAGATATGATTGATCAAGAAGAATACGACAGGCTTAGAGATGAGTTCAATAACGAACACGGAATGACGCCAGAAGAAGCTATGAAACAAGAAGCTATAACTATGGGTGTTCAGCTTGCAGGTGGTATAGGTGGTCAAATTGGTAGATCAGTTGCTTCAAATATAGGTGATGGTCAATCATTTGACCTTGCAAGTCTTGGTGAAGGTATTAGTGATTTTTCTTCAGACTTTGAAATTAAAAATATTTTTGGCCCATCAGAAGGAACTTCTAGTTCTAAAGTTAGATATAGTCCTGATTCTTCAAATCAAAAATATATTGATTTTAAAAAAAATAATCCAACTTCTACACTTAAACAAAAACAAGTTGCTAAAGAAAATTTAAACAAGGGTTTAGAAGTCGATGGCACAAAACCAAAAGTAGAGGGTGGAGCAAAAGTAGCTCCTGCTGTTGGTAATACTGGTTACTTGTCTGGAGTAGGCGATAGGCTAAGTTCCTTTGGTAAAAATTCAACTGCGGCAGGTAGAGCAAATCTATATGGCTCTGCTGGAGCTGGGTTAGGTACTGCCGCCGCTATGTTAATTGGTGGTGCATCTCTAAAGGAATCGGCAAAGGCTGGAGCTAAAGTAAGTGCAGGAATGTATATTGGTACAGCTATAGGTGGCCCTATTGGTGGATTTATTGGTAGTGTTCTTGGTGGTCGTGTGATTTGTAATGAATTACAACGTCAAGGTATTATGACGCGCAAGCAAGTTGTACTAGATTATCGTTTTACTCGTGATTACTTAACACCAACGCACGTTAACGGATATCATATCTGGGCTGTGTGGATGGTTAAGCAAATGCGAAAAGGACGTTTAGTTAACTTCTGGACGCATGTTGCAGGTCATCGTGCAAACGAAATCGCTTACATTTACGGAGATCGTGACAAACCAGATTATCTTGGTAAAGTGTATCGTAAAATTTTAGAACCGATTTGCTGGTCGATTGGTTTCTTTTGTAAAAAAACAGACTGGTCAGTTCTATATAAACAGAAAGAGGTCTAATATGGCTAGAGAACCAATGCCTATGCCAGATATGTCTGGCGCAAATATGAACGCTGATAAGCCAATGCGAAATCTTACACCAGAGGCAACAAAGAATTTGCTAAAACCTGATGAAGATATCGGCGCAATGCTTGTAGCTCGTCTCTCAGCTATGTCTGATGAAGAGTTGACTATGTTAGATCAAGTTATAACTCCAGACGTGGCGCAAGTTCTTATGAAGCTACTTCCAGAGCTTGCTGAACTTATTGCGGCTGTTGAAGGTGAAGAAGGTGGGCGTAACTTAGGTCAACCTCAAGGGCAACCACGACAAGCACCAACTCCACAAACGGCTCCACAAATGGGCGCGTTAGGTGATATGGGTTGATAATCAGAAGTGCAACAGTTCTCGATATATCTGATTTGTATAATATGTTAAGTGTTATGCATTCAGAAACTGTCGAGACTGTTTCACCTATTAATCCTGAGATACTTACATCTGCTATAAATAGAGCAATTCATAGAGGTGTAGTGTTAATCGCAGAGATTGATGGAAAGATTGTAGGATCAATTGGTGGGGCTGATACATCCGACTGGTGGTCTACTGAAAAATATCTAGCAGATATGTGGTTTTTTGTGTATAAGGAGCATAGAAAATCGCAGATAGCTGTAAAATTAATTAAAGGCTTTATGAAAATTGGTAAAGACGCTAATGTAAAAGTAAAGTTAGGCCATGTCTATTCGGGAGATGGTGAACGCAAAGATAAATTTTATGAGAGGTTAGGCTTGGTTAAAGTTGGCTTTCTTTACACGGAGGCTTAAATGGGCAGTTTTTGCACACCATCATACACAGAGTTACCATCTTCAAGTGAAACAGTAGCTGGTACAGAGATACCAGCATGGGTCGCCGCCGCAGGTCGAACAACATTTGAGCGTGCCGCAGAATTAGCAAACTCTCCTTACCCACAATACGAAGGTGCAAGAACTGCAACATATGGTGGTGATCGACGCACTGAAGAAGAGCGTATGGGTGCTGATATTTTGAGACGTGGTGCTGAAAGTTACATGCCTTATATGAACAAGGCATCTGGAGTAGCAGATACTTTAGGTCGTGGTTATGATGCCATGTCTCAAGATGAATTACTGGGTAGCCCATTTAAAGGTGCAAGCCGTGAGGAACTTTTAGGAAACTATTCAGGTGCAAGTCGTGAAGATCTTTTGGGCGACTATCGAGGTGCAAGTCGTCAAGATCTTTTAGGAAGCTATTCAGGTGCAAGTCGTGAAGATCTTTTGGGTGACTATGAAGGGGCGACACGAGAAGAATTACTAGGAGGGGCATTTAACCTTGATTCTGCACAGCCTTACATGGACATATATCAAGATGCCATGAATCCTGCTGTTCGTGAAATAGAAGAACAAACAATCCGCGCACAAAATGAAGCTAGAGCCAGAGCTTCTACAGGTGGTGGAGGTTTTGGTTCACGTTTAGGGATTATGGAAGCTACAACTGCTGGAGAAGGCGCACAAGCCGCAGGAGACTTACGAGCGCAAGCCGCACGAGAGGGTCTTGGATTTGCCGCTAGTCGATATGATACTGACAGAGCGTCACGCTTTAATGCAGAAAACACAATGAGATCTGGATTTGAACAAGACAGAGCCGCAAGATTTGGCGCGGAAAATGCAATGAGATCTGGCTTTGAGCAAGATAGATCAGCAAGATTTGGTGCAGAAAACGCATTGAGATCTGGTTTTGAACAAGATAGAGCGTCACGTTTTAATGCTGAAAATGCAATGCGTGGTCAGTTTGAGCAAGATAGATCCGCAAGATTTGGTGCAGATTCCGCGTTGCGTAGTCAATATGATGCGGATCGTCAGGCAAGATTTGCTTCTGATGATGCCGCTAGAAATGCATATGAAACAAATGAAGCGTCACGCATTCAGCAAATGAACGCATATCAAAGCATGGCTCCATTAGTGCAAGATTTACAAACTCAAGCGGCGGCTGGATTAATTACATCAGGTGAAGCTCGTAGGCAACTTGACCAACAGGCACTTGACTTGGCATACGCTGATTATCTTGACCAAAAAATGTATCCACAAGAAATGCTTAACTTCACATTAGGTGCATTGTCTGGAACGCCATACAATACAATTAATCGTAGTTATACTCAAGGCTCTCAGATGAGTGCAAACCCATCTCTTTATGGTCAAACTTTAGCTGGTATGGGCGGATTGTATAGCGCATACAAAATGTCACAAACGTAGAATAGGCAATTGATATGGTCGAAACAAAACTAGGTGTATCTGGTACAGATGTAAATCAGTTAAGTGGTGGAGCATTTGGTAATCTCTTCTCACAAGACATTGCCAATCAAGCGACTTCTATTGCCAATCAATTGTACCCACAACTTCCAGAACCTGATCCTTGGGAAAAAGCATTCCAATTCTTTTCAGAGATGGGTCGTCAGGCATCACAGCCTGGTGCAACTGTATTAGGTTCTGCCGTTGGTTCTATGCAAGCTCCACTAGATTACCTGAATGCCAAGAAGAAAGAAAAGGCAGAATCAGATCGAGCTAGAATGCAGTCTACTATAACTTTAGGAACTACACTGAAGGGTAAGGATAAAGTTACATATCGTCCAGCAACAGATGCTGAATTAGCTCAATATGGAGCGACTGCTGGTCAAATGGGTAGTGATGGTAAGTTTTATGATTTAACTGACAAAACATCTAGTACATTCAAAGAGCGTAAGTTTTACAAAGTAGGTTTCCCTGCGGCTGTTGCTAAAAACAAAGTAGATGCAGATGCATTTGAAGCTGATGACACTTGGTCAACTATACCACCTGAAGGTTGGGAAGATGACACTTCTGTAACAGAAGTACAGTCAAGTAAAATACTTGATGGTGGCGTAGTTGTTACTGTTATGAAAGATGGAACTACTAGAGTTCTTGATGCGTCTGGAAGTGAACTTGAAGGTGATGCGCGTGAAAAAGCAATTACAATAGCAGAAGATCGTGGAAGTGAGCTACAAGGAAAAAGAGCTGGTGAAAGACGTGCCGCAACTGTTGCAGTAAATACATCTCTCAGTGCATTTGATCAGGTCGCAAAAAGTCGCGCTAATATTTCTAACCTTCAAGAAGCTAAAAGACTTGTTGTGGAAGAGGGCGCAAACACTGGTGTTATTGCTGATAAGTTGCCAAATTGGAAAGACTCAACAATTGCTCTGGATACTGTCAAAAACGAACTTGGTCTGGATGTTATAGGATCTGTTACCTTCGGCGCACTAAGTCAAGGTGAACTTGATTTGGCTCTAAGAACAGCACTTCCAACCAACAAAAGTGAAGCTGGTTTGGTTGAATGGATCGATAATAAAATTGAAGCTCAAAGAAAACTTCAAGATTACCTTTACAATCAAGCTATATTCTTAGCTGATGGTGATAAAACCATTGGTGATTGGTTAAGATCACAAAAAGCTGAAAAAGAAGAACGTGAGCGCACTGAAGCAGAGCGTAGGCAATCTGGAACTAATTATAATTTTACCACTATGCCAAAAGAAGAAATTCTTCAAATTGATATTGATACATTAGATTCTGCTCAATTTGATAAGTGGGAAAAACGCATGGATGAATTGGGGCTATAGTAATGACTGAAGAAGAACGCCGTTTAGAAGCTAGAAGAAGAATAGCAAAGGCACGTCAAAAACAAGCATTACAATTTTCAAGCGAAAATGATTTACTGCCACCAAGGGCAGATGATCCTAGTTATTCAGGTGAACAACCTTCTAAATCAGAAGGTGCTAAAACAAATTTTCGTACTGAGTTTTCACAACCAGGCATAGATTTAATGCGTCAGTCTTCTTATCAAGGCGGTGGAGTTGTAGATGTTCCTGATGAAATGCCTTTGTATAACGACGAAGGTTTTAAAATTAAGTTTGCACCAGCTATTCAAAAAGCATTAGAATTTGTTGGTGATGTAGGTGTATTTGGATTAGGTGCTGTGGAAGCTGGGGCAGGTTATGTTGTTGGTGCAGTTGCTGATATTATGGTTGAAGCTGGTGTAGATCCTAGTACAGCCAATCGGTTTGCTCGTGATGTGATGGCTATGCCAGAAGCATTTGCTGGTTCTCCATCACAATTAATCCGTGGCGGCAAAAAAATAGCTAAGTCTAAATTAGATGATACAGTTGAAACATTTACACAAAAAGAAAAAGATGCATTAAGAACAGAAGGTGTATACCTTGGGGATGTACCTATTGAAAATCCTTTAAGTGCTAAAGAAATTGGTGAACTGTTAAAAGTTGCCTCGGCAGGAACTACTAAATCTCAAGCGGCAATAGAAAAATTAGCTAAAGAAGCTAAAACAAATCCAGAAGTACAAGCATCGGCAGAGCGACTTGGTATTGATTTACCACCTGATGTTTTAAGTGATAATCCACTTGTTAAAAATGCCGCCAGTCTTACACGAGGTATAAAAAACTCAGAGGCATCTGCTCAGTTTGAAATTATGGTTAGGGATGCTTCTCAAATCGCAGATGAAGCTATATCTGCACTTGGAGGATCTCCTGACATTGCATCTATTTCTGATAAAGTTTTTAGAAATTTAACTACAGCGCGAGAATCTCTAGAAAAAATTGCTGGTGATTTATATGGTGCTGTTGATTTACAAGTACCTAAGTCTACATTGGTATCTGTAAATAATAGTGTAAAATTATTAAACACTACTATAGAAGAATTAGGTGGAATCAAAAACTTAAATCCAAAAGAAAAAATACTCTTTGAAAAAATAACAAATCGAGACTCACCACTAACTTACGCCGCTCTTATTCGTTTAAAGCAAGACATTGGTACAGCAATAGGTAAAGGTAAGGGTGAATATAAAAATATTAACTTAACATCATTGAAAAGAATATATGGTGCTTTGGCAGAAGATCAGTTGCTTACAGTAGAAAAAATTGGTGGAGAGGCACTTCGCTCTCAATTACTTTTAGCCAACCAAGCCACAGCAAAGCAAAAAGCATTTGAAAAAAATATTACAAAAAGTTTTGGAGAAGACTTAGAGGGAAGTATCGCTTCTAGTTTAAGAGTTGCTATAACTCAGGCCAGTAAAGGTGATGTAGGAAATCTAAATAGAATTTTAAAATCTATACCTAAAGATTTACAAAAAGAATCTCTAATAACTGCTATAAATGTTTTATCACTACCAGGTGGGGCAACCGACTTGCCTTTTGGGTTCGCTGAATATGCAAAAGTCATGAAAGGTCTACAAAAAAACAAGCCAATTTATAAAAAAATTGTAAGTGTTTTAGGTGATGGTAGTGACCAATTTTTAAATGATTTATTAAATGTTTCACAACGGATTACAGAAGCTCGTGGTCGAATTGATCAAACTGGCAAGGCAAACCAAGCATTGATATTAGAAGGCTTAACATCTGAAACACTCGCTAAAAAAGTTTTAGATAGTACACTTGGAAAAAGAGTTATACAAGGTGCGGCTACAGGTGGCGGTATGGTAGCTGGTGGGCCTGCAGTTGGTGTTGCCAGTGGCGCACTTACTGATATTTTAATGTCTCTTGGAAAAACAGATAGAGTTTCTGCGGCTGGTAATTTATTAAATAGTGCGGCATTTAAAAGCCTTGTAGATGCAGACTTTTCAGCTAATCAAGTTGCCCTTCAGTCAGCTTTAAATAAACTTGAAAATTCTCCAGCATTTAAGAGATGGTTGAGAAGTGTTGAGATGGAACCATCCGCTGGTAAAAACTTTCTTCAGACATCAATAGTTGTAAGTGGTGAAAGTGGTGTAACGCCAGAGCCTGTAGTTGAAGAAGAAGTTGATGCATCATTATCACCTGCATTGCAAAGTCTTATCAAAACTACAGACCCAAGTTTGTTAAACCAGATAAATTAAGCCGCTATTGCTTGCGACTTATGATCTTTAATGGCCTGTAATATGTCAACGACTTCAGACCATGAGTCTGCAAAGTGAGTTTCAATAACCCCAAGATCAACGTAATCCCCATCGCCTTCAGCGTAACCACCCAACCAGTATCTGCGTAGACCTTCAGAGTAATAATGCTCAATCTCAATCTCGATGCCCAACTCTTTGGCAAGTCTTCTAGCCTTAGATGCAGTCGCACCTGAGTTTGGGTTCTTTGGCTTCTTAGATATTTCAGGTATTTTAATCTTACCTGAAGCTGTCATCAACTGAAGCTCATAAACTTCAGACACACGAGCGCGGCGTTTTACCTTCTTATCTTTAATGCTCACGATATCTTTCGTAATACCACAAACATATCGACGCCCTTGAACGAGTTGCCAATGATGTCCTGCAACAATCAAAAACACACGTTCGGCATTGCGATGCTTTACAGAACCTTTTAACCACCCAGCAAGTGTAACGCCATTGGTTCGGTTAAGACGCATACCATATGATCTTGATTTAAATTGAATGCCACATGCATTGAAGGCATCTCTAATCTGGCGAGTGCTAGTACCCTTTACACTTCTCACACCACTAAGGTGGCGGACAAGTCTTGCCGCCTCCCCAGTAGTCATTCCAGTAATTGCGCTGACAACTGCCGCACCACAGTAGCGGTTTACATCCGCTTTTGTAGTGCCGTGGTTGACTGGCTTGATTTTTAATTTAGCCATTACGCCCCCTCCACACTAGTGAGGGCGCGCTGTATCTTCAAGCCTTTGAGAAGCATCTCTTCAGCGTCCGCCTTCTTACCTCTTCTTAAACGCTCGTAAGCCCAAGAAACCCAACCAGCGGCATCCTTAGATAGTAGCTCTGGCTTTGGCTCTGATGGAGCTTGTGGCTTAGACTGAACTTGTTGGCTGATACCACCAACTTTATTATCGTTGAGCCAGTTAAGCAAATCTTGCTTAGATGTTGGGACATCAACCTCAACCCATTGTCTTGGCGAATTGCGACGAGCGTCAGCTTGAGTGCCAAACCATTGACCCGAATTACTTTTGTAAAGTCTCATAAAACTCTCCTTTTCTCTCTACATACATTATATAGCATACTAAATGTAGTATATCAAGGGGAAAGTTTTGTTTGTTTTCAATGACTTAGAAGGCTTTTTGGGAACAAACTAAGTTGCTGTTGAATATGTGCATGTGTTTTTGCACTATTCTTGCCACCTCTGGACGCCCCT
>Ga0206128_1003995_pt1 | contig 11794 bp, 9 predicted proteins | sample Helgoland_Spring_7_FD_148601 | JGI IMG/M metagenome (GOLD analysis project Ga0206128, IMG submission 148601) | Pelagic subsurface seawater microbial communities from Kabeltonne, Helgoland, North Sea - Helgoland_Spring_Bloom_20160426_1 | ecosystem: Environmental > Aquatic > Marine > Epipelagic ...
AAAAAATAGGCCGATTTGAATAGGCGTAAATAGAAAGCTGGCTTGCCTTCATACCGCAATTGAATGAATTCTAATTCTGTTAGGATGTTTGACCTGCGCCAAAGCATTGCGAAAAAGAAAGTTGTAAGAGCACCGCCAAAAATGAACGACCACCAAAGCCAGTTTTTCGCAATACCACCTTGTGAAACTAATTCAGAGACGGCTAGGGGAGTGTCAGCTGCGAAAGTTGTTGCAACCATTGATAAACCCGCTATATACCACGGTAAATTTCTTCCGCCTAAGAAGAAATCAGACATGCTCTTTCCTGCATTTTTTCTGTAATGCAGCCCTATGCCCAATGAGAGCAAAAGAAATCCGATAATAATTGACCAGTCTAGAATTGTAAGCATAGCAACAGATACAATAGTAAAGGTGTGATGACCTTATTAGGAGTTAAAACACGGTTAGTTTTTAACACCTTATCAATGACTAACATGATGCTTTTACATTCGCATGGTTGACTAAACCCTATTATATACAAGTAATTCTTCCGCTCGCATTGCGAGGAACCTTCACTTATCGTGTTCCAGAGCATTTAATTGATGAGCTTGAAACAGGGAAAAGAGCGGTTGTTCCATTCGGGAAACGCAGGTACTACGCTGCTTTAATTTACCGAATGAATGTGCAATTACCCCAGGGAACTAAGGCTAAAGACATCGCTTATGTGATGGATGATGTTCCTGTTGTGACGGATGATCAATTGCGTTTTTGGGAGTGGATGGCTCATTATTATATGTCAGGATTGGGTTCAGTAATGAACACAGCCTTGCCAAATGCAATGAAAATTAGTTCTCAAACTGCCGTTTCATTGAACCCCGAGTTTGAGGAATATTTGGAGTTTTCGGAAGATGAACGAATGATTGTTGCTCAGCTTTCAACAAATGAAAGCATGACTGTGAATCAGTTGGAATTATTACTACCAAAAAAAGCAATTCAGAAGGCAATTGACTCTTTGATGAAACAAGGGGTGATTCTGATTTCTGAAGAAATGAAAACTGAATCAAAGCCTCAAATGGTGGAGCATGTTTTGTTTTCTGAAGCTTTTGAAAAGGATGCTGAAATCTCTTCGTTGTTAGATAAATTATCAAATGCTCCGAAGCAGTTTCAGATAGTTATGCGGTTTCTCGAAATGCGGGGCGATGGACAATCTGTGGTGAAACAGAATTTAATCAAAAGGGCAGAGGCATCTCCAGCGTCTTTCAAATCATTAATTGATAAAGGTGTTTTTGAAATCGAAGAAGTCTTGAAATATGGAATGGATATTTCTGAAGGTCAAGACTTTGCCTTAAATGAATATCAAGAAAAGGCATTATCACAAATCAAAGAAGCATTTGAAACCAATACCACTGCATTGCTCCATGGGGTAACGAGTTCTGGTAAAACACTGATCTACACCCAACTTATAAAAGAAACAATTGCTGAGGGAAGACAAGTCCTTTACTTGGTTCCTGAGATAGCTCTTACTACCCAATTGGTTGAACGGCTGAAAGTGATGATTGGAGAAGAATTGTTTGTCTATCATTCTCGCTTTTCTAATCGGGAGAGACTCACCACTTGGATGAGGCTGCTTGATTCAGCTAACAATGAAATTATTATCGGTGCGAGGTCTTCACTTTTTCTTCCTTTAAATAATGTAGGTTTAATAATAGTTGATGAAGAACATGAAAGCTCTTTTAAACAGCATGAATCGTCACCTCATTATAATGCCAGAGATGCTTCTATATGGTTAGCTCATAAAACTGGAGCAAAGGTGCTTTTAGGTTCTGCCACTCCAGCCATTGAGTCCATATACAATGCAAGGCATGGTAAATCAGCGTTGGTGCAATTGGATAAACGGTACGCGGATATTCAAATGCCCCTCATTCACCTTGTTGATATGACAAAGAGCAAGAAGGCTGATGTTCAAAACGCAAGTTTTAGTGGTGAGCTAATTGAGACAATTAAAGCCACTTTGGCTATGAAGCAACAGGTGATTCTATTTCAGAATAGAAGAGGTTATGCTCCATTTTTATTGTGTGAGGCTTGCGGATGGAGTGCCGAGTGTGTCAATTGTGATGTTAATCTGACTTACCACAAGTTTTTTGAAAAAATGCTTTGCCATTATTGTGGCTATAACATTAAGCTTCCAAAGCATTGCCCTAACTGTCATTCTGCTAAAATGACTGTGAAAGGTTTTGGAACGGAAAAAATAGAAGATGAACTGGAAATTATCTTCCCAAATGCCCGAATGGGTAGAATGGATTTAGATACCACCAGGAAGAAGAATGCATTTCAAAACATCATCACTGCCTTTGAAGAAGGCTCTATAGATATTTTAGTGGGAACACAAATGGTAACCAAAGGACTTGATTTCACTAATGTGGGTTTAGTGGGTGTTTTAAGCGCAGATAGTCTATGGAATAGACCAGATTTTCGCGCTTTTGAACGCGCATTTCAGTTATTGACGCAAGTATCGGGAAGAGCAGGGCGAAAGCATAAGCGAGGGAAAGTATTGATTCAAACATTCCGACCTGAGCATCCTGTGTTGCAATTGGTAGTTGATAATAACTATGAAGCAATGTATCAACATCAATTGTCTGAACGCCAGCAATTCTCTTATCCGCCTTATGTCAGAATGATAATGTTCCAAATGGCACATCCTGACGCGAAACTCGTAAGAGAAGGAGCAGTTCATTTCGGATTATTGCTGCGTAAGCACTTTTCAACGAAAGTTCTAGGTCCAGAAGAACCAGTGATACCTAGGGTTCGCAATAATTATTTACGACAAATCTATCTCAAGTTAGATGTTCAATTTTCGATTCAAGAAAGCCGAAGGATTATTTGGAGTTGTATCGATGAAATGGAAGGGCACCCTGAATATCGGAAGATCAAGGTCAGAATTGATGTAGATCCTTATTAGGCTAATTGTTCTTCAAAAAAAGACCAAAGTTTGTCATCAGGACAAGGAGCAGTCAATTCGAGTAATTCCTTTTTTACAGGATGTTCAAATTTTGATAGCCTTGCATGAAGACTAATACTTGCGTCAGGGTTTGATCTGGATGCACCGTATTTTAGATCACCTTTAATAATGCAGCCCATATCCGCCAGTTGAGCTCTTATTTGGTGATGCCTGCCAGTTTCGAGGTTTACTTCTATTAAATGATAACGCTCGCTGCTGACTTTAAGACTGTAATTTAACACCGCCTCTTTATAGCCAGAAGTCTCTTCTTGTTTGACGTAAGATTTGTTTTGCTTTTCGTTCTTTTTCATCCATCCAATAAGTCTTCCTTGGGGTTTAGTCGGAGCTTTTTCCGTTATTGCCCAATAAGTTTTTTGAATGGCCTTACGTCTGAAAATATCACTCATCCTTGAGAGAGCTTTACTTGTTTTAGCAAATATTACAATTCCACTTACCGGTCTGTCTATTCGATGAGGTGCTCCAAGGAATACAGCTCCTGGTTTTTTATCTCTCGCTTTAATGAGATCTTTAAGGCTCTCTAATAGTGGTGTGTCACCTGTTTTATCGCCTTGAACAAGCTCACCCGACCTTTTATTGATTACAATCAGATGATTGTCTTCATAGATTATTCGATGTTCTAGATCCGACATTTCGGCAATTAATATTGCTCGTTTTCATTTGGAAAATCCTTGCTTTTTACATCGTAAATGTAATCGCCAATTGCCTCAGTTATGGTGTCATGAAGATTACTGTAGCGCCTTAAGAACCTTGGAGAAAACTCTTTATTGATGCCAAGCATATCATGTAAAACCAAAACCTGACCGTCAACTTCGTTTCCCGCTCCAATTCCGATAACGGGAATTGAAACCGATCTAGCAACTTCTCCGGCCAATTTTGCAGGTATCTTCTCTAATACGATTGCGAAAACCCCAGTTTCTTCCAAAATTTTAGCGTCTTCAAGTAAAAGGTTTCTTTCTTCCTCTTCTTTGGCTCTTACAGCGTAGGTCCCGAATTTATATATCGATTGTGGGGTTAGACCAAGATGCCCCATAACTGGAATTCCAGCAGTTAAGATTCGGTCTATGGATTCTTTCACTTCGCGTCCGCCCTCAAGTTTTACTGAATGTGCTCCGGCTTCTTTCATAATTCGGATGGAAGAAGTGAGTGCTTCTTTTGAATTCCCTTGGTAACTACCAAATGGTAAATCAACCACAACTAAAGCCCTTTTTGTTGCCCGAATAACAGAAGAAGCATGATAGATCATTTGATCCAAGGTAATAGGAAGTGTCGTTTCGTGACCTGCCATTACATTGGATGCAGAGTCGCCAACTAAAATAACGTCTATACCCGCGTGATCAACTAGACTGCCTAAGCTGAAGTCGTAAGCAGTGAGCATGGTTATTTTCTCACCATTTTGCTTCATTTGTTGCAAGACACTAGTCGTGATTTTTTTAACACTGTTGCCCACTGGGGATAACTTATCGTCTATCTTTTTCATATTGCTTGCCGTTGACCATCAATTTCAGACCGAAAATATATTTAAGATGTCAGAAGTTGATTAGGAATGTATTTTTGAACCTTTCAAACGCAAACGTAAAAGAATTTTATGTCCAAGCTTCGCTCATTAGCTATTCTGTTTCTATCTATATCCCTTTTTTCATTGATAGGTTGTGAAACTGATATTGACATTATTGCTCCTCAAAAAGACGTAACAGTCATTTATGGTTTGCTTGAAGAAGCAAAAACGGAACATTTTATTCGAATCAATAAAGCTTTTATTGGAGAAGAGTCGGCCAATGTTTTAGCAGCTACATCAGGTGCCAACGAATATTCAGAGGAAGAACTTCAGGCTGTAGTTATAGAGCTCAATAAACAAACAGGTGAAGAGACAAATCGCTGGATATTGCAATCAACCTACTCGACAGGCAAAGAAGAGGGTGTTTTTTTTAGCGATAGTAATAAGGTGTATTCTTTCGTTGCTGATCTTAACTTAAACAGTCTTTATAGAATAGAATGCACAGTAAATGTTGAAGGCGAAAACACAAAAATCGTCTCAGCTGAAACATCGCTGATTGGCAATGGAGTGTCACCAATAACTCTTGTAAAACCTAGATTGGCTAATACAACTTCAGAAGATCGCGCTGAGTTGGATTTCGTGTCTAATGGAGAATATAGAAACACATATGAGATCACTTGGCAAAGACCTGCAGGTGGAATGAGTTTTACCGCCTATTACAGGTTCTACTATACCGAGGTGGATTTGGCAACTCAAGTCAGATCTAGGGACAGTTTATTGTACACCATTGGCACGAAAAGGATATCCACTTCTGATGCCGACAACACGGGGTCAATTGATTTCACAATGAACCCTGAAGAGTTTTACATAAGGATGAATACTGCATTTGATGACTATAATTTTAGTAATCCGACATTCGACCGAATAGCGAGCGATACTTTGGAGTTTTTCATGGAGGTGGCTGATAATACTTTAGCTACATATATAGAAGTGAATCAGCCGTCTACTGAAATTGCCCAAGAGAGTCCTGATTATACGAATGTCAATAATGGCATCGGGATATTTGCGAGTAGATATTTAGCTTCAACACGAATTAAAAAATCCCCTGACAATGTCAGGTCTGGAAGGGTTTTCAATTCCGCGTCATTAGAAGAATTGCTCTATTCAAATCAAGTGAACAGTGTGACCGTTTTGGAGAATGGCGAAGAAGTTCCAGACAGTCATTTAACTTCTGAAAAGGGTTTTAAAGTCGCTGGTGGAAGGTGCAACGATCTAACCGAAACTTGCAGATAAGTGACATGATGTCACGCCATGTGACACATTTTTTGTGGCTCTCATCTTGAAAATCTGACATTCCTGCATTATTTCTAGAGATGTTTTCAGTGGCATAGGCTTTGACATATGCTGAGAAAATCTGAATAATAGAAAATCAAAATAAGATGGGAAAGATCATAGGAATAGATTTGGGAACAACAAACAGCTGCGTTGCTGTAATGGAGGGTAATGAGCCTGTTGTTATACCAAATAGCGAAGGAAAAAGAACCACGCCTTCCGTGATTGGTTTCACGGATGGAGGTGAGAGAAAAGTTGGTGATCCAGCAAAGCGTCAAGCGATAACCAATCCAACCAAAACAATTTATAGCATAAAGCGATTCATGGGAGTGAGCTATGACGAGGCCAAAGATGAAGGCAGTCGTGTTCCTTATGAATTGGTTAAAGGTGATAACAACACGCCTAGAGTCAAGATTGACGATAGACTGTATACGCCACAAGAAATTTCAGCGATGGTTCTTCAAAAAATGAAGAAAACTGCTGAGGATTACTTGGGTCAAGAAGTTACGGAGGCTGTTATTACAGTTCCTGCATACTTTAATGATTCGCAGCGTCAAGCAACAAAGGAAGCTGGTGAAATTGCTGGTTTGAAAGTTAGAAGAATCATCAACGAACCAACTGCAGCGGCATTGGCCTATGGACTTGACAAGAAAGGTCAAGACATGAAGATTGTGGTATTTGACTGCGGTGGAGGAACGCATGACGTTTCTATTCTTGAATTAGGAGATGGTGTTTTTGAAGTGAAGTCTACAGATGGTGATACTCACCTTGGTGGTGATGACTTCGACCAAGCAATTATTGATTGGTTAGTAGCAGAATTTAAAAGTGATGAAGGAGCTGACTTGAGCAAAGACCCAATGGCTTTGCAACGTTTGAAGGAAGCTGCTGAAAAGGCTAAGATTGAATTGTCTAGCACAACCACATCAGAGATAAACTTGCCATACATCATGCCAGTTGATGGTGTGCCAAAGCACTTAGTGAGATCATTATCAAGATCAAAATTTGAGCAGCTTACTGAAAGTCTTGTTCAAAGAACTATTGAGCCATGTAAGAGCGCAATGAAGCAAAGTGGCTTTACCACTGATGAGATTGATGAAGTTATTTTGGTTGGTGGTTCTACAAGAATTCCTGCTGTACAGGATGCAGTGAAGAAGTTCTTTGGAAAAGAGCCAAGTAAAGGTGTAAATCCTGATGAAGTAGTAGCCGTTGGTGCTTCTATTCAAGGTGGTGTATTGAGCGGTGATGTGAAAGACGTTCTTCTGCTTGATGTGACTCCTCTATCATTAGGAATCGAAACAATGGGTGGTGTTACTACTAAGCTTATTGAATCGAATACAACCATTCCAACTAAAAAGTCGGAGACATTCTCTACCGCGAGTGATAATCAGCCATCGGTTGAGATTCATGTGCTTCAAGGAGAGCGTCCAATGGCGAAAGACAACAGAACAATTGGAAGATTTCATTTAGATGGTATTCCACCATCACCAAGAGGTGTGCCTCAAGTCGAAGTAACATTTGATATTGACGCTAATGGTATACTAAATGTATCAGCTAAGGATAAAGCAACAGGGAAAGAGCAAAGCATTCGAATCGAAGCTTCTTCTGGATTAAGCCAAGAGGAAATCGATAAGATGAAGCAAGAAGCAGAAGCAAATGCTGATTCTGATGCAAAAGCAAAAGAGACCATTGATAAATTGAATGGAGCTGACAATTTGATTTTCCAGACAGAAAAGCAAATGAAAGAGTTTGGTGATAAGTTGCCTGAAGATAAAAAAGGACCAATTGAAGAGGCTTTAGCAGAGTTGAAAAAGGCTCATGAAGCGAAAGATCTTGACGCAATTGATGCTTCAATGGAAAAGCTAAACACTGTTTTTCAAGCAGCTTCACAAGAAATGTATGCTGATCAAGGAGCTCAAGCTGAAGGAACTGCAGACGCAGGTCAAGAAGGTGAAAGCAATGATGAAGAAGTCACTGATGTTGACTTCGAAGAGGTGAAAGAAGAAAAGTAAGAATAGGTAGTAGGGTAGGTTAGTACGCATCTGCGTGCATTAAGGAGAGGGTCGAGCAATCGGTCCTCTTCTTTTTTTATATAACATTAGATCAAACTGCTAAGTTCGCTGTTAGAAGTAGCAGAGATTTCTACTTATTATATGAGCAAAGCACTAGCGAGATTTATTGTATTACTGGTAATTGTATTTACAGGAATTGCAGGTTACCAAATCACCACTTTAGAGTTTGATTACGAATTCGAACATTTTTTTCCTTCAGAAGACACATCCCTTGATTTCTATTTAGAATACAATGAAAAGTTTGCCACTGACGTAGACTTTGTTTTATTGGCGCTTAAAAATGACGATGGAATCTTTGATAAAGAGTTTTTATTAAAGGCGAAGTCTCTTCGTGAAGAACTGTTGACGGTAGATGAGGTAAAGCGCATCATTTCTCCATTTGACGCCAAAGATTACGCCATTGGCCCATTTGGACCCATAGCAATTAGCCTCTTACACCCTGAAGATGAATCAAGGTATAACGCTGATAGCACTAGGATTTATAAATTTCAAAAAGAAGTAGGTAGTTTGTTTTCTGAGGATGCTAAGAGCATATCCATGGTGATAGAAATTGAACCAAATCTTTCAAAGGTTGAAACAGACACGGTTTATTTCAAGTTGAAAGAGGTGCTAGATCGATATGAGTTTGATCAGATGCACACAGCAGGAAAAGTCATTGGACAAGCATACTACATTGATCAAATAAAGTATGAGTTCACTCTGTTCTTCATACTTGCGGTGCTTTTGGTAGTGCTCATTCTAAGTCTTGTTTATCGATCAATTTGGGGGGTTGTCGTGCCGTTGCTTATTGTAGTTTTATCAGTGATTTGGTCCTTAGGCCTTATGGGATTGATTGGCAAACCGATCGACATCATGACCGCACTTCTTCCTTTAATTCTTTTTGTGGTCGGTATTAGTGATGTCATTCATTTGTTAAGCAGGTATTTCGAAGAAATCCGTAATGGATTATCTAAGGATTCAGCCATAAGAATATCTTACAAGCAAGTTGGAATGGCAACATTTCTTACATCTTTGACTACTGCTTTGGGGTTTCTTACGTTGCTTACAAGTGGTATAAGGCCTGTGAGGGAGTTAGGAATATATGCTGCCATTGGAGTTTTCATAGCGTTCATTTTGGCCTTTAGTTTACTCCCATCGATATTGGCGTTGAATCCTGTTCCAAAATTGGCGTACAAGGAACCATCTAGTCTGTTCTGGAATAAACTGGTAAGGAAAATGTTTCTTTTTTCAATGCGCAATCAAACGACCGTATTAGTTGTGTCATTAATTGTTGTAATCGTATCTGCAATCGGTATTTCTAATATTAAGGTAGATAATTACTTATTAGAGGACGTTGGACCAGATGATCCAATGCGAAAAAGCTTCATGTACTTTGAAGAAAACTTTGCTGGAGCGCGTCCTTTTGAGCTCTTTGTTTCTGTTAAGGATTCCTCATCAAATATGTTTGATAGGGCTGTTGTCAAAGATTTACAGCGCATAGATTCTTACCTCAAGGATGAGTATGAAGTAGGGTTTCTTCTTTCACCTCTGAATGTATTGCGCACTGCAAACCAGGCTCTTTCCGGTGGTCACGATACTGCTTATGTTGTGCCAACAAGTGAATCTAGATATAATTCAGTGTTAAGGTTAGTTTCAAGAATTCAAAAGCGCCCAGAGTTTAATGCTCTATTGGCCAATGAATTTAGAGAGGGCAGGTTTACGGGAAAGATGAGCGACTTGGGAGGTTTGCAAACAAAAAAAATGAATGAGGAATTGGTTGCTCATTTTGACAAATTCCCATTGGAAACGATTGATTTCAGGCTCACTGGAATGGCATTGTTAATCGATAAGAACAATGAAACCCTTTCAATGAATATGATGAGTGGGCTCATCTTTGCGTTGCTTGTTGTGGCTATCATTATGGGGGTTTTATTCAAGTCGTTAAGGATGGCATTGATAACCTTGATTCCTAACGTCTTGCCGCTAATGGTTATTGGAGGTTTTATGGGGCTGACAGGCATTGACCTCAAAGTATCTACATCAATAATCTTCGGCATCGCTTTCGGAATAGCTGTTGATGACTCCATTCACTATCTCAGTAAGTTCAAGTTGGAGCTTTCTAAAGGGCGTTCCGTGATATGGGCACTGAGACGAACTTCTATATCAACGGGAAAGGCTATTCTGCTCACAAGTCTGATTCTTTGTTCTGGATTCTTGACACTTTCGAGTTCAAGTTTCACAAGTACGCATTATGTAGGGCTACTCATCAGCATCACACTGGCAGTGGCTGTCGTGGCAGATTTGATCTTACTGCCAGTTCTATTAAGAAAGATATATAAAAAGTAAATTTGACCGTTTAGGCAAATTCTTTTTATTTAGAATAGATATTAAGAGATTCATCTTGACAAAATAAACAAGAACTAATTCGTAAATCACTTCGAGATAAAATGATTTACGCTATGTTTGTTCCAATCAAATCAAAATAAACATGAAAAAACTATTCCTTTTCGTACTTCTAACTGGTTTTGCTGCAAGTGTATCTTTTGCAGGAAACTATAAATTAAGTGACAATGCTGTTGAAAGTGCTTTTGCTGCTGCAGAAGACATTACTTTTTCGGCAGAAGCATCTCCATTGGCTGTTTCAATGTTGAATGACGATGAGCCTACTAAAACGGGTTATCTTATTCGCGCTTATTTCTGTGGATCTATTGGCTTACACAGAAGCTACATGGGTACTGGTGGTGAGACAATGTGGTACAAATACTTGTGTATTCCTGTATACGGAGGTATTGTTGGATGTGTTGACTTTTGGGGTGTAATCTTCAAAGGAGACGAGCAATTCAACAAGTACAAAGACAATCCTAAATTCAGAGTTTGGGGTAACTAAGCTTGGTTAAAAATTTGAAAAAGGCTCAGTCATTGACTGGGCCTTTTTTGTTTTTAGTGAAATTGATAATCATCCCTTTTAATTGATCATTGTATGCTCGTTTTCTTTGGTAGTTTCTTTTATTCGCTAAGTACTCTGATCTTTTCTGTCCTCCTATATAGAACTGCTGAAACACACCGTAGCCTAAAAGTATTCCGGTTACATAATACTTCGCAACAAGTACTCCATAAGCGGCTATACCAATACCCGAAAGCACCATTATTGAGGTGAAAGCAGCGTCAAAGAAATAACCGGAATATAACTGACCAGTCCCAGGCAAGAGTTGAGCCCAAACCTGAGCTTTATCAAGATCTTTTAGCTTAGGGTGATTTTTCACCTGATACGTTTCATTGATCCGGTCGTTAAAATCATTCATGACAGCAGTGTCTTCTGAAAAATGGTACTTGCCCCAAGTATGCAACTGCTCTTTGGCTTCTGTCCATTCCCGTGTTTCATTCAATGCAAGTGCATACAACGGTTTGGAATTGATGGAATATTCTATTGGAAGGAATTGCTGAATCATCTTGAACTGAGCGATGCTTTCTTCAAAATTCTTATTGAGATAGGAATAGAGTGCTGACTTATACCGAGCCTCATATTGCAGAGAATCACTCAAGCCAAAATAGTTCAAGCGAGAAAGGGTAGACTCACTCTGTTCTATTCTTCCTTTTTCCAATAAGCAATCTGCTTTTTGCACCAATGCTATGGTGCGCGTTATATTATTGGTCGCAGTATACGCTTCATATTCATAAGCAATAATCGCATCCTCAATTGAACCAGCAGCCCTTAGACTATCTGCTGATCTGAAAAAAACCAGTTCGGTTGGACTAGCGGAAAGCCCTGCGAACGGGAGTATGCAGATCAAACTCAATATTGTGATCAAGTTCTTCATAAAATTCTTGTTCTTTAGCATAAACACTTAATACACTTCCCCAAACATTTCCTACATAGAAAACTCCAAATAGGGCTCCTAGAGCAATAAATTGTAAACTTTT
>Ga0206128_1003998_pt1 | contig 11790 bp, 10 predicted proteins | sample Helgoland_Spring_7_FD_148601 | JGI IMG/M metagenome (GOLD analysis project Ga0206128, IMG submission 148601) | Pelagic subsurface seawater microbial communities from Kabeltonne, Helgoland, North Sea - Helgoland_Spring_Bloom_20160426_1 | ecosystem: Environmental > Aquatic > Marine > Epipelagic ...
GACCTGATAGAAGAAGGAGACTATCTTGTTCTTATACGCGATGCACTTTTACGAGTAGATTCTTTACTCCATCAGTTTTTCTTACCTCACCATCAAGATGCTCGCTATGTGTAAGCGATTGTAATGGCAAATTTATCAAATTTTTCTCCTGACCTTCTTTATCCCTTGAGCTTTATTCGTCGGGCTCGCGGGATTCCGAAATTATCTTTTGAGGAAGTGGACCCCCAGGAAATACCAGATCCCTATTATTCTTTATTAGTACATGAGGGAGACATGACATCCCGGTTGGAAGCATTTCATGAGGATGAAATTAAGGTCCGAAAGTTAAGTTCTTCCAGTGATGGAAAAGCTTATTTTCGAGAAGTTGTACTGCACGCGGAAAACGCTCAGAAAGCGACAGAATATGGTGCAATTGAAATTACCCTGCAGAACTTGGAGGAAGAACTGAGAACAGCAGTAATCGAGGCTCAACGACCCTTGGGGGCGATTCTAAATGAAGCCCGCATTCCCTACTCCAGTGCGCCTCGGGCGTTCCTGAAAATAGTTCCCGACAATGCAATTGTCGACGCATTTGGCTCCGTGGAAGCGGATTATTTATATGGTAGAAGTAATGAAATTACTTCTTACAATGGCGATATAATAGCTCGCATTGTAGAAATATTACCCTCTCTTTGATTAGTTTCTATATTTGTAAAAACAGAAAACCTGACTTGAATAAATACTATCATGATATCCCTTAAAAAAAATTATGATGCAATCGTTGTGGGAGCTGGACCTGCTGGTTCCACAACCGGAGCACTGCTTGCAGAAAAAGGTCGCGACGTATTGATCGTGGAAAAAGAAAAATTCCCTCGATACCATGTGGGAGAATCATTAATGCCATTTTGTTACTTTCCGCTGGAAAGATTGGGCTTGATTGATACCTTGATGGAGTCTGCAAATCCCCGAAAATACTGTGTCCAATTTGTTCGACAAGACGGCTTTCTTTCGCAGCCCTTTTATTTTTTCCAGCACTTCGACCATCCATCCTCTACCACTTGGCAGGTTTGGCGTTCTGAATTCGATAAAATGATTCTCGACAAAGCACGATCAAATGGTGCTACAGTCATGGAGGAAACGAAAGCCAAGAATTTGATTAAATCGGGCGATCGAGTGGAAGGTATTACAGTCGAGTCCGAAGAGTTTGGATCATTAGAATTACGGGCACCAATTGTAGTAGATGCTTCGGGCCGGGATTGCTTTGCTGCACATAAACAAAAATGGAAGATTCGTGACCCGGAGCTTAAAAAGATTGCACTGTGGACATATTATAAGGGTGCTAAGCGCGACCCCGGGTTGGATGAAGGCGCAACCACGGTTGCTTACCTGCCCAACAAGGGATGGTTTTGGTATATTCCATTGAGCGGTGATATGGTCAGCGTCGGGATTGTGGCGGAGCGGGATTATCTTTTTAATGGATCGACCAAGGATCACGAGGAAATTTTTCAGCGTGAAGTATTGAATAATGAATGGATTAAGGAACATTTGGCCGAAGCCGAACAAACCGGGGAATATCGTATTACCGGAGAATACTCTTACCGTAATCGTTACTGTGCAAGTGAGGGCCTTGTATTAGCTGGTGATGCACTAGGATTTTTAGATCCAGTTTTTTCTTCAGGCGTTTTCCTGGCCTTGAAAAGCGGTGTCATGCTTGCCGATGAAATTGATCTGGCTTTGGATGCCGGCGATCTTTCTGCCAAAAGTTTTGATCGATACGGAAAACGAATGCAATCCTCCATCGAGACGATGAGAAAAATTGTCTATGCATTCTACGATCAGGATTTTAGTTTTGGAGACCTTGCCAAAAGAGGGGATCATTTACGTGCTGCCCTTACTGATTGTTTGATTGGCAATGTGGACGATAATGAATTCCGAGAACTCTTTGATGCCATGTCTGACCTTGCCGACCTTCCCGAGCCAGTGGAGCATGGTTTGACGACTGCTTCCTCGTGAAGCTTGCTTTCCTTACCCCGGGAACGGGGAATTACTACTGCGGTGTTTGCATGCGTGATAATTCCCTCGCCCGTTGCTTGATTGATGCTGGGCATGAGGTTACCATGCTTCCCACTTACCTGCCTCATTTTTTGGATGAAGAACCTGCAGCCGATGAGTTACCTATTTTCTTTGGTGGAATTAATGTCTACTTACAACACAAGTTCTCTCTCTTTCGCCATACCCCCGCCTGGATGGACAAGGCACTTGACAGTAAGTGGCTGCTAAAGAAAGCCGCAGCGAAAAGCGGTATGACATCCAGTAAAGATTTGGGTGAAATTACGCTCTCTACTTTTCGGGGAGAGGATGGGCCTCTTGTTAAAGAAGTACGCAAGGTGGTGGACTGGTTTCACGCTCACGGAAAACCAGATGTTATTCTTCTCTCCACGATCATGCTTGCCGGGATTGGTAAGGTTCTGCGTAGGGAACTAAACATTCCCGTTTTTGGATTTTTACAGGGTGAAGATTCCTTTCTCGATTCTCTGCTTCCAGAGTACAGAAACCAAGCCTGGAAACTTCTTAGAAACGATGTCAGGGAATTGAATGGTTGTATTTCACCAAGCCGATATTTTGGCGAATTTATGGCGACCCGGTTGGAGTTGGAACCGGCAAATGTCCTGCATCATCCAAATGGGATTACCACAGATGGATTTTCTTGTAATGAAAATGTGGTTTCCCCCCCAACGGTTGGATTTCTTGCCCGTCTTTGTCCGTTGAAAGGATTGGATATTTTAATCGACGCATTTCTTATTTTAAAAAAGTCTAGTAAGCATACTGACTTGCGGTTAGAAATCGCAGGTGGAATGACAGGGGAAGATGAGCCTTTTGTTCAGGAACAAAAGGACAAACTCGAGAATGCCGGTCTTTCTGCATGCAGTACTTTTCGACCCAATATTGAACGCGATGAGAAACTCAAATTATTAAGGGGGCTCAATGTGTTTTCCGTTCCTTCGCGCTACCCCGAAGCGTTTGGGCTTTATGTAATCGAAGCGCTGGCGGCAGGTACTCCGGTTGTGCTTCCAAAAAGTGGGGCATTTCCGGAAATTGTGGAGGATACGGGTGGGGGAATTATTTATGAGGAAAATAATCCCAGTGACCTCGCCATTGCACTCGATCAAATATTAAAAGATTCAGAAGTTTCAAAAAAAATGGGAATTTTCGGTCGTGATGTTGTCATGGAAAAGTATTCCAACGAAAAACTGGCAAAATCTTTGGTCGATAATATTCTCGCCCCTGCAATAGCGACTTCCTAATACTGAGAACATGGCAATTGAATTTTCTATCACCCGACGCGTTGAATTTAGCGAGACTGACCTGGCCGGCATCATGCACTTTACCAATTTTTATCGCTGGATGGAAATTTGCGAACATGAATTCCTTCGCAGCGTGGGATTATCCGTGGACATGGAAGATGAGAATGGACGCTTTGGTTGGCCTCGAGTCAAAACATCCTGCCGATTTAAAAGACCTCTTCGTTTTGAGGAGGAAGTGGAGGTGAAATTAATCATTACCGAAATTCGGGATAAATCAATTTCCTACGCCTTTCAATTTTGGAAGGATGAAAGCGGAAAACGGGTAAAAGCTGCAGTCGGAGAAGTCGTGGCTGCATGTGTTAGTTTCGACCAAGCATCGGGGTCAATGGCCCCGATTATGATTCCGGAAGTAGTTCTCGAAAAAATAAATTTTCAGTCGTGAAACTATATTTAAAACAGATGAAAAAAGGATTGTTATGAATTTTTTATATTATGCATTAATTACAGTTGTTTGTTGGGGAACCTATGGTGTTTGCATGCACATTGGCTCAACCAATATGGGAGATAAGGAAAACGGACGAATCATGGCTTTCTTATGGGTCGGGTTGGCATACTTCCTGACCGCAGTGGTCGCACCTCTGATCATTCTTAAGCTGAAAGGGGGTAATATTGCTTTTTGGGCGTATCCGACCAAGGGTTGGCAATGGTCACTAATTGCCGGGACTCTTGGTGCAATTGGAGCATTGGGGGTATTACTTGCTTTTGGAAAAATGTCTTCTCCTGCTTATGTTCCGGTCATTATGTCGATTATTTTTGCGGGTGCACCCATGGTCAATGCAGTGGTAAGCACTACTAAGGAAGGAAATTGGTCCTATGTGAAATGGCCTTTCGTGTTGGGGATTGCGATGGCTGCCTTTGGTGGCTACTTGATTACCAAGCATGCACCCAAGCCGCCGAAGGTGCCCTTAGATACGGTCGCGACTAAACCCTCCTAAGGTTGAGCCATGGAACAATCGGCTGATTTAAAATCTGCTGATCAACCAGATACAATTCGCTGGCCAAAATTTCAGGCCATGTTGGGTGAATTGGTGGAAAAAAATAGTTTTCAACAATCTCATTGGCCTCAAATTAAGAATGTGAGTCAACTGAATGGATTTGTCCAGTTTCAGGAGCAGTGCCCTTTTACCACCAAGGATATGTTGGCCAAAGACCGGATTGATAATCCGCCCTACGGAACTAACTTAACCTACCCCTTGAATCAATATACCCGTTTCCACCAGACCAGCGGAACTTTGGGAGTCCCAATGGCTTGGTTGGACACGCCGGGTGATTGGCAATGGATGTTGGGAAATTGGGACTTGGTATTAGACAATGCAGGGGTACAAAAAGGGGAAAAGTGTTTTTTCGCTTTTTCCTTCGGTCCTTTTTTAGGCTTTTGGACCGCCCATGATGCGGCTACTAAGAGGGGTTGCTTGTGCATACCGGGTGGAGGTCAAAGCAGTGAGCAGAGATTAAAAACGATTCTTGAGCAAAAAGCGGATCATCTTTTCTGCACTCCTACTTACGCTCTTCGATTACCCGAGGTTGCGGAAGAGGCCGGAATAGATTTATCGGATAATCATTTACGCTCGATCATAGTTGCGGGCGAAACGGGAGGAAGTCAGCTGAGTTTCCGGGAGAAAATCGCAACACAGTGGCATGGGGTAAAGGTAATTGACCATTACGGGATGACTGAGGTGGGCCCGGTGGCCTATGAGATTCCGGGTGGGCAGGGTGGATTGCGTATTATTGCAGATAGTTACTTCCCTGAAGTCGTCGATTCAAAATCTGGACTCCCGGTTGCCGAAGGTGCATTAGGGGAACTCGTTCTTACTACCCTTGGACGAACTGGCTGTCCTGTTTTGCGCTACCGAACGGGTGATTTGGTAAGATTGGAAACCGGGATGGACCAGCAAGGAAATCCAATATTTGATCTGATTGGGGGAATTTTAGGGCGTACAGATGACATGGTTGTGGTACGCGGAGTAAACCTGTACCCGGCATCCGTGGATGCGGTAATTCGAAGATTTAACCAGGTTCGTGAGTATCGCGTATACAAAGAAAATACTGGTTCAATGGTTGAAATAAAAATTAAAGTGGAGGCGGAACCCGAAATTGCAAAATTAGTGGAAACGGAGTTAAAGGATGCTTTCTCTCTTCGCATTCCGGTTCAATCGGTGGAGGAAGGAAAATTGCCCCGTTTCGAAATGAAGGCAAAAAGATGGGAATAGAATCAATTTAAACGTATCAATTTATGGAAACATTTTTACAACTTACTAATATATCAAAATCCTACCCGTCTCCCGAAGGGGAAGAAAGAGTGGATGTTTTTGGCGAAGTTAATCTGGAAATACCCAAGGGTTCATCGGTGGCCATTGTCGGACCTTCCGGGTCGGGTAAGAGCACGCTTCTTAACTTGATTGGTACTCTGGATAAACCCGACGGTGGAGAAGTATATGTGGATGGACGGTCGACGGGAAAGTTTACCGTGGCAGAGGCGTCTGAATTTCGTAATCAATCAATCGGATTTATATTTCAATCTCATCACCTGCTACCTCAATGTACCGTGATGGAGAATGTAATGGTTCCCGCATTGGCCGGATTTGGCAACTTAACGGGAAAGGAACTGCAAAAAAGGGCGATGGAACTATTGGATAAGGTCGGACTTTCCCACCGGGTGAATCATCGGCCGGCTGAAATTTCCGGCGGTGAAAAGCAACGGGTCGCAGTGGCGAGGGCTCTAATCAATCAACCGGACTTGCTTTTAGCGGACGAACCTACCGGGGCCTTGGACAAGATGAATTCAGAAAGGCTGATTGAATTATTGGTTGAATTGAACCAAGCTCTTGCGCTGACCCTTTTGATGGTTACTCATTCTCCAGAGATTGCCAGGCAGATGAAGACGACCTACTTGATGGACGAGGGAAAACTGACCGAGTTTTGAAGATGAGTTTTTGGAAAATAATTGCCAAAAATCTCCTTTATTTTCGCAGGCAAAATCTGGGCGTCGCATTGGGTGTCGCGTTGTGTGCAATGGTTTTAATTGGAGCATTGACTGTGGGAGATTCAGTCCGTTCTACTTTATCTAAGATAGCCGAAGCGAGAATTGGCAAAGCAGACATGGCCCTGTTGGCAACCGACGGTTTTTTTCGTGACGAGTTAGCAAATGAAATTTCAACGGAATTGGAAGGTGGAACTGTGGTGGCACCGGTTGTGGTTTCCCGTGGAACGATTTCTCTGCCCGATGGATCGGGGAGGGTGGGGAATGTACAGGTTCTTGGTGTGGAGGAGAGTTTTTGGCAACTAGCCCCGGATATCGCACATTCTCCAATAGGATCGTGGGCGGATCAAAAAAACTGGCCGGAATGGGGAGCGGGTAATTTCTTCGCCAATGAACGGTTACATAAACTCTTGAAGGTGGCAGGGCAGGGCAGGATTATTTTACGCATTGAAGAACCAAGCCTTTTCTCGAGGGATGCTCCTCTGTCGGGCGAGCGGGATAACAAATTCGTCTCTTTTAATGGTAAATTGTCAGGCCCCGTTTCTTCGGACGGATTTGGTCATTTCGGGATTCAGGGAAACCAGCGAGAACCTCTCACATTATTTGTCCCTCTTCAAACACTACAGAAGAGAATGTTTCGTTCTTTTGATGAAGAGAATGGAAAAACTGATTTTGCCAATTTCCTCTTGCTGGGCAGATCAGACAAGGGTGTAATTGATGAAAATTCTACCCGCTTCGCTTTGGAAAAATCGTGGACTTTGGCCGATGCAGGGATCAGCGTAAAACTTTTACGGGATACCAGTGCCTTCTCAGTTCGTACACGGCAAGTCTTTCTCAATCCTTCTTTGGAAAAAGCGGCTCTGTCAATCGATTCAGACGCCACTGGTGTGCTCACTTATCTAGTCAACACCATTGAAACGGAAAATGTAGACGGCAATGGTAGTGGGTTGATCCCGTATTCAATGGTTAGTGCAGTCGATCCGAAGAAAGTGTTGTTTATGCCGGATGATTGGAGTGAAGATGAGATCATCCTAAATCAATGGGCAATTGATGATCTCGGTGTAAAAATAGGAGATTCAATTACATTGCGTTATTTTTCTGTGGGTAAGCGTAGAAAACTGGTGGAGGAGAGCAAAAAGTTTATTCTTCGTGGAGTATGCCCCAATCCGCCAAATGTGGTAGAAGGGGAGGAGAGTGACTGGACTCCGCAATTCCCAGGTTTATCAGATGCAGAATCGTGTGGAGAATGGGATACCGGAATTCCAATTACCCATAAGATTCGTCCAAAAGATGAAGAATATTGGAATCAGCACAGGGGAAGCCCGAAGGCATACATCTCACTGAAGGCGGGACAAGAACTTTGGACGAATCGATGGGGTTCTTTGACCGGTTTACGGTTTTCCCGCGAAATTCATTCTCCAATAAAGTTTGAAAATAAACTTAGAAATGTAATGACTGCAAATCAGGCAGGTCTGATATTTCAATCTTTGCGTGCAGATGCAAAAGCCGGAACTGAGTCTCCAGTTGATTTTGGACAGTTATTTTTATCATTTAGTTTTTTTGTCATTATTGCTGCCTTAGCGTTAACGGGGATGCTTTTTGCTTTTTCAATTGAACAAAGGAATCGGCAGGTCGGGCTACTTCTTGCCGTCGGGTTATCACCCCAAAAGGTTAGACTGCTTGTTCTTGGTGAAGGGCTTTGCGTCTCCATCATTGGAGTATTGATTGGGGTTGGACTGGCTGTTCTTTACGGGCAGTCAATGGTAAGTTTATTATCGGGCGATTGGAACGGAGCCGTATCCGGTACAATATTTGAGTATAGTGTAGATCCAAAATCGATTTTAGGGGGTGGAATTTCTGCATTAATAATGTCGATTATTGCAATGGCATGGTCCACGCGTCGGCAGTTGAAATTTGAACCGAGAGAGCTTCTTTCAGCAGGAGAAAATTTGAATCAAAACAATTTGAATCACAAAAAAAGAAAATGGAGCCGTTCTCTCTGTCTTTCAATGATCTTTTTTATTGGAGCAATTGGATTGGTCGCGATTACGGATTTCTCAGCACCGGGAGCTTCGGAAGGTTATTTTGGAGCGGGAGCAATGCTTTTACTTTCAGGAATTTTGTATTTCCGTTATTATTTGGTAAAAAAATTCGGGCAACAAATAACAGTACTCAAGGTTGCAAAAGATTTATCGAATCGAAATATGGGGAGAAGGACTGGACGGAGTCTGGTCACCATGGCATCGATGGCGGCAGGGACATTTTTAGTAGTCAGTACCGGAGCGTTTCGCAAAGGTCCGCCAGTGTCCCCAGAAGATCCTTTATCCGGCACGGGAGGATTCTCATTGCTTGGTGAATCTGCGTTACCGATTTATGATGATCTAAATGGTGTGGAAGGACGGGAATTATACGATTTGAATACTACTCTTTTACAAAATACACAGGTAGTTCCAATACGTTTTAGGGAGGGAGATGATGCCAGCTGTTTAAATTTAAATAAGGCGGTCAGACCCAGGATTTACGGAGTCAATCCAAGCGAAATGGCGGGCCGATTTTCTTTTGCTATTGGAGATTGGTCGCAACTGAATAAAATACTCCCAGATGGCAAAATACCAGCGGTGGTGGACCAGAACACAATGATGTGGGCTTTAAAAAAAGGAATTGGAGATGAGATCGAATTTCTCGATGGAGAAGGAAGAAGCTTTTCCGTCCAATTGGTTGCAGCTGTGAAGGGTTCAATTTTACAGGGAGCTATCTATTTACCAGAAGAACAATTTGTAAAAAAGTTTCCTCAACAGGGAGGGTATCGCAGTTTTATGATCAGTGTTCCTCCTTCTGAATCTCAAATGATGCAAGCGTATTTAGAGGAAAAGTTTTCGAATTATGGATTGGAGTTCACCGAATCAATTGTTCGCCTGTCTGAACTGCAGAAAGTGGAGAATACTTATCTCTCAATTTTTCAGGGGCTTGGTGGTCTTGGTATGTTATTGGGCACAGTTGGGTTGGCCGTGGTGGTGGCAAGGAACTTGACGGAAAGAGGAAAAGAGTTTGCCGCAATGGAGGCATTGGGTTATCGGCTTGTACATTTGAGAAATCTTGCTTTTTCAGAACACTTCACCCTTGCACTCTGGGGTTTGGGTGTCGGATCATTCTCGGCAGTTCTTGCAACTTCCCCAGCGATCTTCGGAAAGGTGGGCCAATTTCCTGGCATGGGATTTATCTCCTTTTTTATTTTATTAGTAGTTCTCAGTTTTGCCTGGATTAAATTATCTGCTTATTTTGTTTTAAGGAAAAGCCAGATTGTACATTTACATGATGAGTAAGGTAAAAAATTAAATTAATTATGAAAGAAGGATTTATTTTTATATCATTAATTACACTAATTAGTTCTAATCTTTTCGGAATCCAAAATCCTGAATTTGAGAAGTCGAAAGGAAAAGGCTCTTGGATGGTCGAGTGGAGCGAAAATTTTACAAATTTATCGATCGGAGTGGAACCGGAAAACTTGTTTATCCTGGATGGAATTTTTTTGGTTAAACGACATGAAGAAAATAAAGTACTTGAACTATCAGGTAGTCCAGTTGGAGACTTTGGTTTTTTATTTGGTCCTAGGGTTAAGGGGAGGGCCATGGAGTTACAGTTTTCTTTTCATTCCGTAAAACAAGGTCGAAGGTTCCCGGCAATAGCAGCAGCAATAGGAGGAATGCGTGGCTATCGTTTCCGTTGGAATGCATCTGCCCGAAAAATACTTTTATTTCGTGATGGGGCATTATTGGAAGAAAATCTTATCCCTTGGGAAAGTAGTACTTGGTGGCAAGTTCGCTTTCAAGTTCTTCCTCAGAGTCTGGGCCAAAACTTAATCCGTTTGAAACTTTGGCAAAAAGGAACCGACGAACCTAAAGTCTGGTTCATAGAGCATGAAGATCAATTCTTATTCAAGGGTGGGAAATGTGTTCTTTGGGGTTTTCCTTATGCAGGAAATGCAATTCATTTTGACGATTTAAATATCCTTTCCCTTTTAAAATAGTAACTCTATCAATAAGAATATAATATAGGTCAACTTAGAGTAAATCATTCCTCAATACTTTGTATTTAGCCATCCCGTTTTTCATCGGATATCCTTGCCAAGCTAGACTATCTATAAGATAATTTACACCGTGCCAAATTTCAATCGTGTCCTTTTTCTATCGCTAGGTAGTGTATGCTTTTTGTTCATTCCTTTCTTTTGGCTAGCGTTAGTATATGATTACAAAGCCCTTGAGAATGTTATGGTGAGTTTATCCAAAAGTCATTTTGTGGGTTATCCTGTTCCTGAATTATTCGGTGCTAACAAAATTGATTCTGTCGTTAGTCAAGTTTTTCGAGTAAAAATATTCCTTTCTCTCTTTTTACTTTCATACTCATTATTTTTTCTTGCCCTTTATTCAGTGGAAGAAAATAGCAGGCGGTTCAAACTTTTATTTAGGGGGATTTCAATCCCACTATTTGTTTTTGTTGTCGTATTTTGGATCAAGTTTACAAATGAAGATCATATTATTACTCACGATGAGAAGACCGAGCTTTTTCTAGCGACCACTATTAGTTTAGTAATCTCGATATTTCTTTTTGCTTACTCATTTCGTTCTAAGAAGAAGAGTCCACTCAAATTCAGTAATAATTTGCCAATTATAAAGAAAAGCGTGGCGGAAAATACAACTTCAACACCTGTAGATCCATCAATTAGCGAATTGGAAGTTGAAACAAATTCAGAAAGTAATGACATCGATTCTGAGAGTACCATTGATAAAGAAACACTTTCTGAGCCATCAGATTTAGGCAATGAAGAAGGGGCAAAAAGCTTGGATCTACCTAAGGATAATGATGTGAATAAGGGAAGGGATATAGAAGAAAATATTATAAATACATCTGATCAAAATCTAGAAGAAGGTGGAGGTGCTTCAGAACAAGTTGAACCGTCTTTAGTTGAGCCTGAAAGTGAGGCAAAACCTAATGAAGATTCTGTCTCCGGTGAAAGTTCAGAAGCAATTAATAAAAAAGTATAGAAAACAACGAAACTCCTTAAATGAAAAAAATTCTGCAATATTTTTCAATATTTTGTTTTTTAATATTTTGCTTATTTATTCTCGAAAGAGCATGTTATCGAATGGTAGAGGGATACGCAAATTGGCGACTTCATTTCGCTTGGGGCAGTCCGAATAATCCGCATAATAATAAATTTCTATCTAAGCTTCCTCTTGATCACTTTGCCTTACAACCCACTGCCAATGCGCAAGTTGGTCATTTGGGGTATTGGGTGGGTCAAGAAGACGGGTACACCAGGAAAATTACGAGCTATACTCGTCCCTTACGTGATCTTTATGAAAATTACATATTAAATGCTTTCGAACCGCTTTCCAACTTTGAAATTCGAGATTACGAATATGTCAAAGGTGCAGTGTTGCCGGGTTTACAAAAACTTGCTTCAAT
>Ga0206128_1004007_pt1 | contig 11769 bp, 15 predicted proteins | sample Helgoland_Spring_7_FD_148601 | JGI IMG/M metagenome (GOLD analysis project Ga0206128, IMG submission 148601) | Pelagic subsurface seawater microbial communities from Kabeltonne, Helgoland, North Sea - Helgoland_Spring_Bloom_20160426_1 | ecosystem: Environmental > Aquatic > Marine > Epipelagic ...
CAAGATGCCTAGTGTTAGCAAAATAAATGACATGTGCGAGGAGTATCCTGCTCTTAAACAAGCGTGGGATAATTTTAGAACAATATACGAAATGGTACACCAAGACTGGATTGACGGAAAGTCAAATAGTTGAGTCAATTTAAGTATATTACTAGCTTCGACGAACTAACTTGGACCATAGATTATACTAATGGACATATTGTACGTTGCAAAATTAGTTGGGATGCAAGACCAGAATTAGTACATTGGTTTAAAACTTCTATGCAAGGCGATGTAAGCTGTTGGAATGGCACCAGTGGCGCTGATTCTGATTCAGCATCTACGCTTCGAAATATCATACCAAGTGACGATCGTTGTTATTTAATATTTGATAACGAACAAGACCTAGAAATGTTTTTGTTAAGGTATTCAGATAAAGTTGAAGCAAAGTACTTTGGTAATAATTTTACTAAAATTTGGCTAGATAGTAGAAGAAAATAAGTATGTATATGGCGAACTTTACCAAAGCTATTGTTAGATTGACTAATAAAGACAACTACTCGGATGTGTACGATTTAGAGTTCGATCTTGTACAATCTAATTTTCTGCACAAATGGATTAACAGATACCTAGAAGCTAAACAGTGCCAGTATAATATCAGCGAGCCTTGGGCGTTTTATAACCTAAACGACCAATGGACACCCGAATATACACTTGAGTTTTTAAACTATCATATCGAACAGTGTAATCTAATGTCTCCCGGTATGTTTGACCGAACATTGGATAGTTTAGACGATCAAGATACACTAAATCAAATACATAGTGTGTTTGAATTACACCACGGAAAACTAGACGAATGGCTGCAAAATCCATTGCTAAAAGATAACCCCAATTTAAGGTCTCATCTTAGTCACGTAAATCAAGCTGTACATCGTTGTGAAATGCTCGATACCGAGCTTAAAGGAAAGTTAAGAATAGTTTATTTTGATCTTCCAAAGACACAAGTGTTTAGTAACGATGATTATCAGTTGTTTTCAAACCAATCAGAGTTTGGTGGTATGTATACACTGTATGCAGATGTTGGAAAAAATGTAGAGTCCTTGGCACAAGACAACGACGATCATCACCACGACTTTGTTCCAAACTTGCACTATAGTGTAGATTGCGCTGTTAAATTCTTTGACGAGCCAGCAGAACGCAAAGACAAAATTTGCCAAACGTTTGTCAAACAAAACCAAGAATATTTCAGTAGCAAGGGGTATTATCCAGGAGACCCAAGATTAACAACTGGATCAGTTAAGATAGCACAATTGATATATCAATCAAAGCAGGAAGTACTAGATCGCTTGCGTGATTATAATTATATACAAGATTTAATATTATATTGACATATGTATTAAAATGTACTATAAATAATTAAGAGTGGACTAAACAGGGATCGACCCACTATAAATATTCCGCCCCCTCAACCAACGAGGAAAAATATGGCTTACTATAGCACAAAAACTTATGGACACAACATTGGCTTATCAGCAGTGTTCCGTCAACCTAACGCAGATCATTCACATTGTCATCTACTACACGGTTACAGTTTAGGATTTAAGTTTACATTTGGGTGCAGCGAACTAGACAATAAAAACTGGGCTGTAGACTTCGGCGGATTGAAGCCACTCAAGTCTTGGTTAGAAGATACGTTTGATCACAAGACTGTCATTGATAGAGAAGATCCATTCCTATATAAGTTTGCAGAACTTGAGAATATGGGGTTAGCAGAACTCACAATACTAGACGGAGTGGGTGCAGAGAAGTTTGCTTACCATGCCTGGAAGTTTGCAGATCAATTAGTACGTGAAATGTCAGATGGACGTTGCTGGTGTGTAAGTGCCGAATGTATGGAACATGGTGCTAACTCGGCTATCTACAAGGCATAATAATGAATCAGTCTGAGAAAATTATTGTAGCATTTAATGGAGGATCTTATGGATCTTACTTATTGTGGTTATTATGGACATTAACAACCGACAATGATATTGTTGCTCCGTTTATAAAAGAAAAAAGTAATTCGCATAAGTTTTATGAACAGGCCAAAGGTAATGTTTTGAAATTAAACCCAAATGATTTACTTAGCGAAAAGATTAATTCAGATGCTAAATTTATTATGGTTCATCCAAAAATATCAGCCGAAGATAATGTAGCCGATTCTTTGGATACATTAGTTAATGCATTAGGCAAAACAGTATTAGTTTACCCTACTCCAAAAACTTATTTGTTAAACATCAATAACTCTTTCTCAAAAATTTACGATAGTTTTTGGAAAGGATTATTAGAATCCATTGATATTAAAGACATATACACCAATTACCCAGACATGGATGGTATACCACCAGAACAGTTGCCATTATGGTTAGTTCGCGAGTTCCTGAGTCTTAATATTTTTGATAGCTGGGAAGATCAAGTGGATTGGTACTTGCCCGACTATTATAATAACAAACAAGTTCATATTGTAAAAATCGAAGATATTCTTTACAATGTCGAAGATACACTAACAAAAATTAAAGAATTTTATAATTTACAATGGACTAAGCCCATAGATTCCATTATGTCTTATCACAAAACAAATATGAGTTTGCAAAAAAATCTAACTCAAGACCAAATCTGTAAACAAATACTAACCAGCTTTTTTGCAAACACCGACTTTAAATGGAACAGCAATGATCTTACACTAATCAGCGAAGCATTTGTACAAAAAAGTTTAAGGGACAACGGATACGAGTTACAATGTTATAATTTAAATGTGTTTCCGACTAGCGTTGCCAAGTTAAAAGAAAAGTTGTACAAACAATCAAGAAAAGGATAATAAATCATTGGAGGAAAGTAATTGACACACAAGGAATCATATCGTAAACTAAACGATAATAGCTGGCTTATTACTGTACAAGAAGATGGAAAAGACAAAGAGCTATACATTGAATTTCCCCCTGATGCTCTTAACCAAGCTGGCTGGGACGAAGGCGACACATTAATATGGGAAGAACTGCCCAGCGGAGCGTGGCAAATAACAAAAAAAGAAACAGAAAGCAAAGACAAATGATAGAAGCCCCAGTATTTGAAAAAGGCTACCCTAGTTATGAGGCAGTTAATAGGAAACCCAGTATGAAACTTAGATATAGCGAAGCATTTTATAGTGTGCAAGGCGAAGGCAAGTTTGTAGGAGTACCTAGTGTATTCCTACGCACTTTTGGTTGTAACTTTCGTTGTATGAATTTTGGGCTCAGCAAAGATGAACCTAGTCGTGCAGAGAAACATGCCAACGGACAACGTTACAACGAAGAAGTAAAAGCATTGCTTGATACTGGAGTACATGAAACTACAAAAGAGTTTAACGACTTGCCTATTATCCACACTGGTTGCGATACATACGCAAGTATCTATCCTGAGTTTAAACACTTTAATAAAGAAGCAACAATCGACGAAGTAGTCGACCACTTGCTATCTCTTACACCCAATGGTAAATGGGTACAAGACAACGGACAAGATGTACATCTTATTTTAACTGGCGGAGAGCCATTGCTTGCTTGGCAACGGCTATATGTAGAACTATTCGAACACCCACGTATGGAGGACTTAAAAAATGTTACATTCGAAACAAACACTACACAACATCTACACGACGATTTCTTTGCGTATCTCAACAACCAAGACAGATTTGAAGTCACTTGGAGTTGTTCCCCAAAACTTAGTGTTAGCGGAGAATCTTGGGAAGATGCTATTAAACCTGATGTTGCTAGTGTGTACAACCTTGTTGACGGTAGTAACATTTATTTTAAGTTTGTTGTCGCTGATGAAGATGATTTTACTGAAGTTAAAAAAGCTGTCAGTGCTTATCAAAATGCCGGGGTACAATGTCCAGTATATCTTATGCCAATGGGTGGACGTAGTGAAGAATACTCCCTTAATGTTAAAGACGTGGCTGAAGCGTGTATGGCAGAAGGATGGCGATTCACTCCAAGACTCCACATCAGCTTATTCGGAAATGCCTGGGGGACTTAGTGAAAACGAACAACTACGTAGGGCAATGAAAACGCCCGTTGATTTAGAAAAACTCAGAAAACACCTTTAAATTATAAATGAGAAAAGAATTATAGTGCCATCTAACTATTTAGAAAATTTAAGATTTGTTCTCGTTTTGGAAAACCTATTTGACCAAACAGTTAATCCAGAAATATCTGTTGGATTAAACAATGATCAGTCTCATAAATTTATAGTAGATAAAAAACACAACGAACTTGTATTTGATGAAAAAATCTACAGTGCTGGCAAAAACACGCTAACAGTCAAGGTAAAAGAGCTGGAGGAAAACTCGTACGAGTTAAACAGTTTCATAGTCAGAGACTTGCGCATTAACGGAATATCAGTAAATCGGTTGTTGTATCAGTGTACATACTATCCCCATTATGACGACGATTATGCTAAGTCTGTGCCTGACTTACCTCAGAGTATACAAGGCGGACTATATATTGGAAATAGAGGATCTTGGCAATGGTTCTTTACTGCACCAATTACTGAAAACTCATCAATGAAACTTGGACTCTGGTAATTACAAATGATATACAATGATGCTGCACTAGATTTATTTTGCAACAAGTACGCTAAGGATCTTATTCTTTGCTGCTACGGCAACGAAGCCGAGAACTATGCAGAAGACTTTGAGTTTAAAGAATTTCATTTAAAAAAATACCATAACAATATTCTAGCTAACAAAAAACATATTGAAAATAAGAAAATTCTAGAAATAGGTTCTAATTCTGGTCTTTGGGCAATACTAATGTTGTTAAATGGAGCAACACACGTTACCTGTGTTGAGCCAAGACCGCAGTTGTGCAAAGGATTACGGCAGTTTTGCGAGTTGCACAATTTTCCAATTACAGTGATTAACTCAACGCACAAATATATCTACACTACTGCAGAACAGTTTGATACCACATTACTAATGGGTGTTGACGATCTTATTCCGGATATCATGAGTTTTTTAAACACACTGTGTAATGTAAGCAATCATTTAATTCTAAAAACAAAAAACCACAATAGTATTGTGCAAGATAACTGTGCCAAACTAAAGTTAGAAAACAATTTAGCTCTGCGAGACGGCATCAATATCAACACAGATATCAGTGAACTGCCAGATTACGGTGAGCAAACTACTATTGAAGATTTTGTCAATAATCCAAGTCTTGGTAGGTTTGTTAGATATTACTACGGAAAAAACTATTTTGATACATTATTTGATTATCTTGAATGCAAAGTTGAAAATTTTTATATGTACAACAACGAAGCACTTTCACTTGATCCTAAAGATGATACATTTAAAGTATACAGCGTAAATTTACGACAGCAAGTATAAATAAACACGAGTAACGCCAATGGTAACCATTGACGTCAAACCAAACACTGACGGCGCCTAGAAGCATTATCAAGGTAGAGCCCTTGTAACGCCGGTATTTGTATGTAGGAAACTACTAACTCGTTCTATTAAAAATTGACAAAATCGTGTACAGTGTATACTGTATTAGAAAAGGAACGAGTAACGGTGATATTTGCAACTACCATTGGGATAATCCTAGGAATTGTCAGCGGACTCATTCCGGGTGTGGGCAACTTTGTACTAATGCTATTGGTTTGGCCGTTCTTGGGCAGTTTTGGCATAGTGGAATTGTTGCTAATGTACACGGCAATGGCTAGCATCAGTCAATATATCGGTAGCGTTCCTGCTATTGTATATGGTATACCGGGTGAAAGTAGCAGTTATCCAGCAGTCGCAGAAAGCAAGCGACTAACTTCAGTAAAACAAGTAAGCCAAGCTATCAGTGGCAGTGCGTTAGGCAGTGCTGTTGGTAGTTTACTTGTGGTTGGATTATGCTGGGTTTTTGTAGACTACACCGATATGATCAAATATTTCTACAATACAAAGATATTGGTAGCACTATTAGTGACAGTAACTTTGGTAATGATTTTCACTGTTAACAACCGTTGGTATGTCAATGTGTTGTTAATTGCCGGTGGACTATTATTGGGCTTGATTGGTTATAACAGTTACCTTGGCATAAAGTTTGCTACATTTGATAACATGTATCTTTATGCTGGATTGCCAATGCCAGTAGTACTGATTTGTTTGTTTGCTATTCCGCAGATGCTACATCATTTTAATGACGATGTTAGCAAGGGTCTAGCAAAAAGTTATGAACTAGGACGTATCTATGTGCTCAACCCACTTGCTATGTTGGGCAGTACATTGATTGGATTCGTTGGAGGATTGATTCCTGGATTAACAACTGTATTCTCAAGTACGGCAGCATACAATGTTAGTATGTTGTTTACTCGAGATCCTGTTAAACGGATTGTTGTTAGCGAAACAGCCAACAATGCAGGTGCGTTTAGTATGCTATTACCACTGTTGATCTTTGGAGTACCGCTGATTGGCAGTGAAGCAATACTGCTATTCCTAATGGAACAAAAAGGTTTTAACCTTGTACAATTTAAATTTAGTGACTTTTTGCCAACGCTAGCAGCAGGCCTTGTAGTAGTGAACCTTGTTGGGTTTTTACTTGCTTGGCCGTTGAGTCGTGCGGTGCCATTTTTTTACAAATTTAATTTAAAAATCGTAATGAGTTTATTGATTGTAATGCTATTCTGTGTTACACTGTACACAGGTTATACAAATTATAGCACGGCATACTATGTGATATGCTTTGCTGTGCTAGCACCAATTGGTGTTATGCTAAGAAACGTAGATTTTTTGCCACTGGTATTTGCGTTTATTATCCACAACAAACTTATAGATGGCACATTTAGACTATATCAATTGATACAATAGGAGAAATAAATTGATTAAAACACTACTAATCGCAGCAACAGTTGCCTTCACCGCAACAGTATCATTTGCGTCAGACTTAACTATCCTAAACAGCGGTAGTAAAACCGGTGGATTTAGTATGCAGAGTACAGCATATTCACAGGACCTTGCTAGTGCTTATAATGTTACATTAGTTAACCCTGGTGATCGTTGCGTAGCACTAGGCAGTTTGTTGCCAAACATTTCAGGTCCGATCCTTATGCCGTGGGCAAGTGACTACGAAGCAGTAGGTCGTGATGGCGGATGTGTAACATTTGATATTACTAACGCACAAGTTTTACGCTACGATAGCGCACCATTGTATGTATGTACACGAGGCGGCAGTATCAAAGCAGACAGTGGTCGTGTAGCACACACAGTACCAGTAGATGGTCCACTAGCAACACTTGTGCGTGAGTTTAATACAGAGTTTGGCACAGACCATCGTCCAGTTGTATACGATGGATCAGGCGATGCTCGTCTAGCACTTATTAATGGCGAAGTGGATTATGCTCTACTAAGCCAAAAGCATGTGCTAGTTGTTACAGAAGCAGACGCAACAATTACATGTGAACAAAGCCTATCAAGCGCAGGGCCCAACAGTCTGCCAGCAGAAACAGGCAATCAAAAACTAGCATTTGGTTGGGACATGCCATGGTTAGGTCTTAACATGACCGAAGCAGAAGCACGTGAACTACAGCGTAACATGATGATGTCACACTTGGATTGCTCAAGCGCAATTGGTACTTGGACAAAGTGTAACACTGTGTATACAACCAACTGGAATCTTACAACAGACGAAGTTGTAGGACGCTGGGAACCAATGGTAAAGAGTCAACAACAATGAAAACAACAAAACCAATAGGATTTACTATTCCAAAGGATCGTATTGATCCAAAACCGGCTGTTCCAGATTCAATTCTGGAGCAGCACCCTTGGCACTGGGATCCAATGAAGCCGGATCACACAGACCGGGAAGACAGTTATATGGGCAACCTTAACGTAGACTTTGACTGGGAAGACCTAGCACAGTATGCTATCAATCGTGCCAATACTGTCAGCAATGGACAGCCAGAAAAGTTTTGGCACTACGACTATGATACTGAGACTATCTATCATAGCACGGACAATGTCAATGACGCCCCTATTAGAGAACAAGCTCTGCTAGCACTACGCAACAATACACACACTGCCGAAAACTCACAGTACTTCAAATGTGCTAACGAAGATTTCGGCGAATGGGAAGAACCACTGCGCAAGTTGTTCCCAAATCTAAAGCCGGAAACAATGGGTGTTAGTTTGTTTATTCAACCACCGGGGCACACTATTTGGAGTCATGTAGATACCTACAGTAGTTTTATTAGACGTGTAGGCGGTGAGCCAGACTACAGTAGACTAAGACGCTATATGGTGTTTGTACGTCCGTGGGATTATGGACATTTCTTTCATTATGGCAATCATTGCTTTAATCAATGGAAAGCGGGAGAGTGTTGGGATCTAACACCGGGGGTTTATCACGGTAGTGCTAACGCAGGTGTAAGTCCTAAACTAACTATTCACTGGAGTGGGGAACTTAAAGACGATGCTTAAAGAAGAATTTACACGCAACAAATATACTGATTTTTTAGATAATAGAGATTACGATCTAAAAAATCACTACGAATTAGCACCTAAAGTTAAATTAGATATCAATCCTGACGATTGGTTTGAATTTATGGAAAAGAACTGGTACACAGGGCTAACTATGCACTACGAACCAAGGCATAACTTAGACGCTACTAGTAATGAACAAGTTGAAGTAGCTAACCGTCATGGTTATCACAGCGGAAATACTCTAAAACGTGACTGGGGGAAAAATAACCCGAACCACGACGAACAGTTTAAAGAAATGCTCGGAAGAAGTAACTTTGATCGAATCGGAATGGATCCTGCTACTAGTATGGTTAGGTTATTGTGCTTTACACCCGGTAACATACTTCCAGTACATTGGGATGGATTTGAAGGGTGGGAAGCCAAGTACCCGGATATCAAAGGCAAAACTCCTATGCGCTATATTGGTTTTATTAGCCCATGGAGTTATGGTCAGTATTTACAAGTGCATGATAATTTTATTACAAATTGGGAACCAGGTGACTTATATAAGGTACCAGCTGGGGTGTTACACAATAGTGGAAACGGTGGCATTGTACCTAAAGTTACTGTTACATTTACAGGATTAATTGATGAATAACATTGTTCTCATTGGAGCTAGCAGTTTTCTTGGAAGTCGTATAGTAGAACTGTACGATCCAAGGATCTGCAATCTCCGCTTTGAGGACAACGAACAAAACTGGATCAATTATGGTAAAGAAAATGCAGACGCTGATGCAGTAATACTACTCAGCAGAGCCTGCAGGAAAACTTCGCCTAGGCGAGATAGAGAAACAATGCTCAATGAAGTGTCTGGTGTATCAAAAATATTACGTGCATTTCCAGACACACACTTTGTTTTTGCTAGTACAAAAGTTGTATACGGACTTACCGATAACAGTGTGCAACTTACTAGTAGAGACAGCATTATTGAAAACATTTTCAATTCTGTAAACGGGGAGCTGGTAAATACTATTGCAGACTTTCCGGAAATTATGTTCACTGAACAAAGTCTAAACGATCTAGAACTAGAACATCAAATATATGCACACACTAAATTATGTGTCGAACACTTAATTAAGTACTGTGCAAAAACTTATACCATATTTCGATTATGGGACATTACTAATTAGGAGAATGACATATGTCACTACAAGAATTTGAACCAAACGGATACAATCCAAGTACAGGTATCTACGTTAGCCGTGAAATTTTCACAGGTAACTGGGAAAATGAAATCGAAGCACTTGATTTCACACCACGTACAAAACTAATGACAGAAGATGCCGATCTAATGGCATCAGACAAAGCCAAAGGTATTCAAGATAATTACCTATACAACACTTTTAAAAGTGCTAACGGTCAGAGTAACTTCCATGACCAACTAAAAGACTTTTGGAAAGAAGAACTACCAGAAGACTACAGCTACACCGATAGCTACCATAATTCGCCAAAGCTAGCAGCAATCATTGATTACTTCCAAGTTGAAAAATCACGTTGCCGCATCTTCCAACAGCAACCAGGTGTTGAAATGCCAGTACACACTGACTTCGACAACCAAAAAGGCACAGAAGGTGGCGAAACAGTTCGCATCTTTGTACAACTTAACGATATGCCAGGCGGCGCATGGTTCCGTTGTAAAACAGCAGACAGTGATGTAACTGTTAACCTACAAAAAGGTCAGTTCTTGGTATTTTACCCAGACGCAACAGGCCACGGTACATGTAACGTAACTGACATTCCACGTAACACATACATGCTTGTATGTAAGCGTAATGCATGGATTGACAGTCTAGGTCAAGACAAAGAAGCCAGTATCAAGTTTGTTGACATTGATGCCATGGTAGAAGAAAAAACAGCAGAACTAGCAACTGCCTAATTTATAACTTTTAGCTTGCGCCGACAAGAGGCGCAAGCACACTATTTCTGGATTTGCACAATGACATTGAAATTAACTGATCATGACTTTCTTGGCTTGATCTGCGACTCGCATAGTCGTACAGAAAGAGAAAACAAAAAATATTATTACACAGTTAATGACTACAAGATCGATAACGTCTTTCTTGTTGCGTGGTACGAACAAAACTTTAATACGTTCGGCAACTTTGTGTCGCCAGTTAATATTAATAAAATAAAAAAAGTACTAGAAGACAAAACAATAGATCTAAACCACAACTACGATCTAGACTATCTTAAAGAACTGAGAAATAACAACGACTACTTACAATTATGTTTAAGTGGTGGAGTTGACTCATGTAGTATACTTGTTGACTGTATCGAGAATGACATTTTTATCGATGAATTAATTTCAGTATACAGCGGTGACTCAATCGATTTACCCGAAAACGATGAAATAAAAAACAGTGCAATAAAATACGCAGAACTGTACAAAGGCAAGTACGGAAAGTTTACTTTGCACCATTCCAGTAGAGAATTTTTAAAAAATTACTATAAAGAACCTTTTGTGTTTTTTAAGACACCAGAACTAGGAGGACAATTTCCTTTTCTCAGACAGCTATGGCACACATTGGAAAAAGCACCCGGTCCTCGGATACATGGACCAAACAAACCGCAGTTGTTGTTTTATAAAAACAGCTGGTATGTTGTTTGTTTTGATGCAGATTTCAACGGGCACAGTTTCCTTGATCAGTTAGTAGTGATGTCGCACGATCCAGAAAATATAAAAAGTTTAATCAAGACAGCCAAGATATATAGAAACCATTTGTTAGAAAATAACAAAGTAAAAGAAAACCAAACACAGTTTTTTAAACCACCCAAGACTATCCCGGCTGAATATTATGGAAGAAAGTCATTGCTTTTTAACAGTAAAGATTTCAGCAAAGGATATGATAGTGCAGGAAACACAATGGTATGGCCTGAAAAAGACATACTAGCGTTGGAGAACATAACCCGTGCACAAGATTTAGAATTGTTTTTATTATACAGTAATCGGTTATCTGAAATGTTAGAAGTATTGCCCAACTTTAGTTTTAAAGATAAAATCATTTCCCATAACAAAATTTGTTGGGCAATTGATATAGACAGTTTAGAAGTATTCACTCAAAAAGAATTGATACCCAATGGATTTTAGTAATAAAGTAGGAAATAAAATGGAAAACATACACAAAGTAAGTCAAACAGCTCGACCCTCGACATTTTGGGATCAAGATCTACTAAACAAAACTAGAAAAAAATACTTAACTGAAGTCAAAACAGTTGATCAATTTTATCATTTTTTACAAGATAACCTTCATCCAATGGTTAGCCATGCT
>Ga0206128_1004011_pt1 | contig 11749 bp, 9 predicted proteins | sample Helgoland_Spring_7_FD_148601 | JGI IMG/M metagenome (GOLD analysis project Ga0206128, IMG submission 148601) | Pelagic subsurface seawater microbial communities from Kabeltonne, Helgoland, North Sea - Helgoland_Spring_Bloom_20160426_1 | ecosystem: Environmental > Aquatic > Marine > Epipelagic ...
CCTGCAAGCTCAAGAATGGGAGAAAATTTTTATGCATTTATGCTGCGAGAACTTTCCGGAACATTTAAAAGAGGGGTAAACTATGAAATGAAAAGATTAAAGAATTTAGGAAAAGGTTTCTGGTGTTTAGAAAATGATTTACTACAAGTGTATACAATCACTGGTATCTCATTATTAATTTTTGCCTATATATTCGGAATTTCAATCTTAATGTTTCTTATACCACACCATTTTGTAGCTTGGTTAGCACTCACGCAAGCGAATTACATAGAGCATTACGGATTAATGAGAAAAAAATTATCAAATGGCAAATACGAACGCTGTCAACCTAAGCATAGCTGGAACACAAATCATACATATTCAAATCTTTTATCATTTCATCTCCAAAGGCACTCAGACCATCATGCTTACCCCATGCGAGCCTATCAAGTACTCAGGGACTATGACGATGTCCCCTCTCTTCCAACTGGTTATGGCGGTTGCTTTGCCTTAGCTTTCATCCCCCCCCTCTGGTTTGCAATAATGGACAAAAGAGTTATGAAATGGGCAGGTAACGATATCAATAATGTAAATATAAACACCAAGAAAGAAAAGCTATTAAGAGAAAAATGGGGCTAGGTTAATACCTTAAGCATCTGTATTAACTTGGTTTTCATTATCTTGATCTTCGCTTTCTTCAATTCTTTCAACGCTTACTACTTTTTCTTTTTCTTTAACCTTGATAACCGTCACCCCCCTAGATGTACGGCTAACTATACGAATATTCCTAACCGGGCATCTGATAAGCTGTCCGCCATCAGTAACAATCATAATCTGATTTTCATCTTCAATAGTAAAACTTCTGACTAATTTAGCATTATCGCTTCCCTTTCTTGCTAATTCTTGCGCTGTAACACCCTGCCCGCCTCGGTTCATACATCGATAATCATAGCTAGAACTTCGCTTACCAAAGCCATCGTCAGCTAAAGTAAGTAAAAACTGTTCATTAGCGCCCAGCACACCGATGCGCTCATCAGATAAACTACTTTCTGTTTCAGATTCCCCGGTAATATCGTCATCACCTTCACCTAATGCACGACGCATTGCATTAGCATGTTTCATATAAGAACGAGACTCTTCCGTTAATACATCAACGTGTCGCAAAACAGCCATAGATATGACTTCATCACCATCTGCTAACCTTATCCCCCTTACACCGCTTGAGGTTCTTCCCACAAACCTTCTAACATCTGTAACTCTGCACCTAAGTGACTTACCCATAGCTGTGGTTAAAAGAATATCATCATCTTCAGTACACAACCGCACGTCAACAATACCGTCACCCTCATCCGGCTTCATAGCTATTTTGCCATTTCTGTTAACTCGTGTGAAGTCGGCTAAAGAATTCCTACGAACACCACCAGACCTTGAAGCAAACATGATATCAAGATTTTTCCAATCTTCTTCGTCTACCGGAAGTGACATTATTGAATTAATAGTTTCGTTTTGATCTAGTGGTAATAAATTTACTAGTGCCTTACCTCTAGTTGCGGCACCTCCCAAGGGTAACTTCCATACTTTTAATTTATATGACATTCCTGAAGAACTAAAAAACAAAACAGGTGTATGGGTCGTAGCAACAAAGACTGTAGTCACATAATCTTCATCCTTCATGGACATTCCTGAGCGTCCCTTACCACCACGTCTTTGAGCCCTGTAAGTTTCTAGTGGGGTCCTTTTTACATATCCACCCGATGTTACAGTTACTACCATATCCTCTACCGGGATTAGGTCTTCATCTTCGAAGTCTAGACCTCCTGCTGTGAATATTGAGCGGCGCGGAGTAGCAAACTTTTCTTTCACTTCACTAAGCTCCTCGCGAATAATTGATTGGACTCTTTCTCGGGATCTTAAAATATCAAGTAAATCTATAATCTTTATTGAAAGCTTCTGTGCCTCATCTGTTATTTCGTCCATGCCTAAAGCTGTTAACTTTAAAAGTCTTAATTCCAATATCGCTTTGGCTTGCTCTTCCGTTAATTGTATAGTTCCATCGCTTAAAAGCAATGATCGCGGATCAGCAATTAAATCAATAAGTGAACCCATTGATTGAGCATCCCAAGTTCTTGAAAGTAGACTGGAGCGGGCATCTTTAGGGTTTTTTGATCCTCTAATCATTTTAATGATTTCATCGATATTAGCCACTGCCGTTGCGAGGCCAACAAGGATATGAGCTCGATCCCTTGCTTTGCTCAAATCAAATTTAGAGCGTCTTGCAATTACCTCCTCTCGAAAACCTAAAAAAGCCTCAAGCATAGTTCGTACATTCATTTGCTCTGGCTTGCCGCCATTTAAAGCCAGCATATTAGAACTAAAGTTTTGCTGCATGGCAGAATATTTAAATAATTGATTTAAAACAACATCAGCGACAGCATCGCGCTTAAGCTCAATAACCACACGCATACCAACCCTATCAGACTCATCGCGAACTGCCGAAATGCCTTCTATCTTTTTTTCATTAACCAGAGTTGCTATTTTTTTAATCATATTTGCCTTATTCACTTGATAAGGTAATTCTGTGACTATAATTGCATATCTGTCCTTACGAATTTCCTCCACATCAGCAACAGCTCTCATAGTCACTGATCCTTTGCCCGTAAGAACACCAGAACGAGCACCACCCTGCCCCATAATTAGTGCTCCAGTTGGAAAGTCAGGACCAGGTATAATATTCAAAAGATCCTCATCAGATAAATTCTCATCCGTCATGATGGCAAGCGTCGCGTCTATGACTTCCCCCAAGTTATGAGGAGGAATATTAGTCGCCATACCAACAGCAATCCCTCCTGCCCCGTTAACTAAAATATTAGGATAGCGCGATGGCAGCACTACAGGTTCATTTTCAGAAGAGTCATAGTTTTCCTGAAAGTTAACAGTATTTTTTTCAATATCCGCCAAAAGTGAAGCAGCTGGCTTATCCATTCTGACCTCAGTATAACGCATGGCCGCTGGAGGGTCTCCATCGATAGAACCAAAATTTCCTTGCCCATCAAGTAAAGGTAGCCTCATAGAAAAGTCCTGGGCCAATCTTACAAGAGCATCATAAACAGCACTATCCCCATGCGGATGATACTTACCTATTACGTCACCAACGACACGAGCTGATTTTTTATACGCTTTTTCGCGAGTAAAGCCATTTTCATGCATTGAATATAGTATTCGACGATGAACAGGTTTTAGTCCATCTCTAACATCCGGTATTGCCCTTGAAACAATGACTGACATTGCATAATCAAGATAGGAGCGCTTCATCTCCTCCTCGATTGTTATCGGTGAGATACCATCCACCAAGCCAATTTGGCTACTATCTGGAGGGATTTTAGTTTCATCGGTCACAATATAAAAATCCAATTACTCTTCTAATTTTGATTCGGCATCTATGAGATTATTCATAGCATTATTCATGTAATGCATCAAATGAATGAGAGCTAAATCAAGAGAAGGTCATGGATTAAAAATTTTAATTATATTCAGTGATACTGTATAGAAAATGGGGATAAAAAAAATAGTTTTTTTACGATAGCTCCATTATTTAAAATGGAATTTCGTCATCTAAATCAAAACTTTCTTTAGGGGCATTCATACGATCAGGTGCTTGTTCATTAACAATATTATTGCTTTGTGCCGTCCTAAAATTATTTTGACTTACTCCACCCTGATCTCTGCCATCAAGCATTGTAAGTGTCCCACCATACCCTTGAAGTACAATTTCAGTTGTATACTTTTCTTGCCCGCTATTATCTGTCCATTTTCTAGTCTGTAGCTTGCCCTCTACATAAAGCTTACTACCTTTCTTCACATAGCGTTCAATAACCCCAACTAGGCCATCATTAAATACTGCAACGCGATGCCACTCAGTTTTTTCTTTTCTCTCGCCACTTTGCTTATCACGCCAATTTTCAGATGTCGCTAATGAAAAGTTAGCAACTTTTCCTCCATTACCAAATGTACGTATTTCGGGATCATTACCAACATTACCAACTAAAATAACTTTATTTACCGAACCAGCCATAATTTGCCTCTTAAGATTTGTATATGTTCCCTTAATGTTCTATTCAACTTAGTGTAAGTTTGCAAGGACACAAAAAAACTTTAACATCTTTTGAAGAATTTACACCCACGAGTCCATGTTAAGACGTATATTGTCCACAGACTTTTCTGTTGGTTATTGGAGATAAAGCTTTGATGCAAAAGTTCATACAAGTTAGAGGAGCTAGAGAACACAACCTAAAAGACGTTAACATCGATCTTCCTAGAGACAAGCTAATTGTAATAACAGGCCTATCAGGATCAGGTAAATCTTCATTGGCATTTGATACCATATATGCAGAGGGGCAACGTCGATATGTTGAAAGCCTTTCTGCATATGCTAGGCAATTCCTTGAACTACAAGGTAAACCAGATGTAGACTCAATTGAGGGGTTATCACCAGCAATAAGCATTGAACAAAAAACAACATCCCGTAACCCAAGATCAACAGTAGGGACTGTAACAGAAATCTATGATTATATGAGACTTCTATGGGCAAGAATAGGCGTGCCCTACTCGCCTGCAACAGGGCTTCCTATAACAAGTCAAACTATTAGCCAAATGGTCGATAGAGCCATGGAAATTCCTTTCAACACAAAATCTTTGATACTTGCTCCAATTGTAAGAGGTCGCAAAGGGGAATTCAAAAAGGAATTTGAAAAACTACTAAAAAACGGATTTCAGCGGGCAAAAATTAATGGGGAGTTTTATACATTAGAGAATGCACCAGAACTTGATAAAAAAATAAAACATGACATTGATATTGTTGTTGACAGAGTAGTTGTAAAAAAAGGAATAGAATCAAGACTTGCTGAAAGTCTCGAAACAGCATTAAGACTGGCTGATGGACTTGCATCAATAGAGGCATCGGAAAAACCTAATGAAAAAATTATTTTTTCAGAAAGATTTTCTTGTCCAATATCAGGCTTTAGCATACCAGAAATTGAACCGAGGTTATTTTCATTTAACAGCCCGCATGGCGCATGCCCCCTTTGCGATGGGCTAGGAAAAGAACTTAAGTTTGATACAGATTTAGTTGTTCCAGATAAAAATATTTCTTTAGCTTCAGGGGCCATCTCTGCTTGGCCTAACAAAATAAGTGGTCTTTATATGCAGACTATAAAATCACTAGCAAAATATTATAAATTTTCAGTAGATAAGCCATTCAATAAATTAACAAATGAAATTCAAGAAATCATATTATTCGGAACGGGTGATAACAAAATAAATTTTGTTTATGAAGATAATGGACGCCGTTATGAAACATCAAAAACATTTGAAGGGGTGATTCCTAACCTTCAAAGACGCTACAGGGAAACTGAGTCAAATTGGATGAGAGATGAACTTGGAAAATACATGTCCGATGCCAAATGCTCTTCTTGCGCAGGAAAACGTCTGAAGCCAGAGGCATTATCTGTTCGTGTTGCTAACATGGAAATTTCAGAAGTTAGCGATATTTCAATTAAATCAGCTTTGAAAAAATTTAGTGAGATCCCAAGTTACCTTAATGATAAAGATAAAAAAATCGGTGAAAGAATATTAAAAGAAATAACAGATCGTTTAAAATTTTTAATAGCCGTTGGCTTAGATTACTTAACAATTGGAAGAGGCTCTGGAAGTCTTTCAGGCGGAGAGTCTCAAAGAATTCGTCTGGCATCGCAAATTGGCTCAGGATTAACAGGAGTACTATATGTTTTGGATGAACCTTCGATAGGATTGCATCAAAGGGACAACGAAAGATTGCTTGAAACATTAAAAAATTTACGAGACATGGGAAACACAGTTCTAGTCGTCGAACATGACGAGGATGCTATCCGCGAAGCTGATTTTGTAGTAGATATGGGCCCACTAGCTGGAGTTCATGGGGGCTCAATAATTGCGAGAGGAAGTCCCAATGATATAATTGCCTCACGGGAGTCATTGACTGGACAATATCTTAGCGGAAAGAAAAGCATTCCTATTCCACGTAAGCGTAGAAGCCCAACAAATAAAAAGTTAATAATTAAGGGTGCTACAGGTAATAATCTTAAAAATATCACAGTTGAATTTCCAGTTGGTTTAATGACTTGTGTCTCTGGAGTTTCAGGTGGTGGGAAATCAACTTTAGCAATTGAAACGCTATATAAAGCTACAGCTAGACGGTTAAATAGATCAACCATATTGCCAATGCCTCACAAAGAAATAAAGGGCTTAGAATACTTAGACAAAGTGATTGATATAAACCAAAACCCGATTGGTAGAACCCCCCGCTCTAACCCGGCAACTTACACAGGCGCATTTACACCGATACGTGAGTGGTTCGCAGGCTTACCAGAGTCAAAAATTAGAGGGTATAAACCTGGAAGATTTTCCTTTAACGTTAAAGGAGGACGTTGCGAAGCTTGCCAAGGCGGTGGTGTTGTTAAAATCGAGATGCATTTTTTACCAGATGTTTATGTTACTTGCGATGTATGTAAAGGGGCGCGTTATAATAGAGAAACTTTAGAAGTGAAATTTAAAGGAAAGTCCATATCTGATGTACTTAATATGACAATAGACGAGGCAGCTTCTTTTTTCAAAGCTATTCCAAGTATCCGCGATAAAATGATTACATTACAGAGGGTGGGTTTAACTTACTTAAAAGTGGGCCAGCAAGCAACAACACTTTCGGGTGGTGAAGCGCAAAGAGTTAAGCTTGCAAAAGAACTTGCGAAGCGCGCCACGGGCCGAACACTATATATTTTAGATGAGCCAACAACTGGTTTACATTTTGAAGATGTAAATAAACTATTGGGGGTTTTAAATGAATTAGTAGATAATGGAAACACAATGGTTATAATAGAACATAACTTAGATGTTATAAAGACTGCCGATCACATTATTGATATAGGTCCAGAAGGAGGTGATGGTGGGGGAGAAGTAGTTGCGTCTGGCACACCGGAAATAATTGCAAAAAATTCAAATAGCTGGACTGGTAAATATCTTAAGCCACTATTCAAATGAAGTTAAAATAATAATTAATATAATGTATTAAACCTACACTTAATGTATTTTATTGTATCATATATCACACTGGGTATTTCTGAATGAAAAAGAAAAAAACTATTGAGCCAGTTCATATAATCGGTGCAGGCATGGCCGGTTCAGAGGCTGCATGGCAATGCGTAAAAAAAGGCGTTCCCGTTATTTTACATGAAATGCGTCCCGCGAAAATGACTGAAGCACATAAGTCTGATGGATTCGCTGAACTAGTTTGTTCAAATTCATTTAGGTCAGATGATAAAAATGGAAATGCTGTCGGTGTACTTCATGAGGAAATGCGGAAAGCAGATAGTATTATTATTGGTATGGCCGATATAAATAAACTCCCTGCAGGAGGGGCCCTAGCAGTTGATAGAGATAATTTCTCAAAGTCAGTTTCATCAGCCTTAAAAAACCACCCCTTAGTAGAGGTGAATTATACTGAACTTAAAAAACTCCCCAATAAGCAATGGAAGAATTCCATTGTCGCCACTGGCCCTTTAACAGCACCAAATTTAGCAAATGCTATATTGGATGAAACTGGAGAGGATAGCTTAGCCTTTTTTGATGCAATTGCTCCAATAGTTTATAAAGATAGTATTGATTTTTCTAAAGCTTGGATGCAGTCACGTTATGATAAAAAAGGTCCGGGCGGAGACGGAGCAGATTATATAAATTGTCCACTTGATGAAGACCAATATGAGCAGTTTATAAAAGATTTAATAAACTCTGATAAAACATCATTTAAAGACTTCGAAAAAAATACTCCTTATTTTGAAAGTTGCTTGCCCATAGAGGTAATGGCAGCGAGAGGTAAAGAAACACTTCGCTGGGGACCAATGAAACCTGTTGGACTTACTAACAAGCACAACCCTACCGTTAAAGCGCATGCCATAATTCAATTAAGACAAGATAATTCTCTTGGCACTCTCTACAATATGGTGGGCTTTCAAACAAAAATAAAATATGCTGAACAAGCAGATATTTTCCGAAAGATTCCTGGGCTGGAGCACGCTGTTTTTGCTCGGTTAGGCGGCATCCATAGAAATACATTCATCAATTCTCCTAAGTTACTTAATTCTCAGCTTCAATTAAAATCAAGGCTAGACATTAGATTTGCAGGTCAAATTATGGGAGTTGAAGGTTATGTTGAATCAGCAGCTTTAGGGTTAATTGCAGGACGCATGGCGGCAGCTAATGCATGTGGAGAGATATGCCCACCTCCTCCAAATACAACTGCAATGGGTTCTTTAGTTCAACATATCACTGGAGGCTTTATGGGTAATAATAAAAATAAGTTTCAACCTATGAATGTTAATTTTGGCCTATTTCCACCTATAAATGATATAAAATATAAAGATGAAAACGGTAAGAGCTTACGCGGAAAAGATAAAACAAAATTTAGAAAAAAACTACTTTCCATAAGAGCTCTTAAAGATATAGATCAGTGGCTATCACACCATTATATTTCTTAAACTAGTATATATTGAAGAGTGCTGCTTTTAATAAGCATATTTTTTTTGACAAAGGACTAAGTATAATTGGGTCTACTCTGGGTTTGTGTTTTTCATTTTGTAATTTTTCTAAAAATTTTGGTATCAAAGTAATATATGCTACTGCAGGAAATATTTTATCTGGAGAGTGCTTTAGATCGATCAGTGCTGAATAATAAATATCAGATGCTTCATTACAAATTTCATTAAAATTTATATTAGATAACATAGTTTTATGATAGTATTTATAAGACCTAGCTAGACCAATTAAACCCCAAGCTTCTCCAGCCTTTAAGACGCCCTCATTAGGATTTATACCTATAGATTTAGTAGCTATTTTCATTAATGTGCCTGACGTATTTCGGCAATAGCTTTTGGCTTCATTTAAGTCAGAAAAACTGGTTGAATTAAGATCACGCTCTCTTCCATCGATTAGTTTATCAATCCAATACCGTGGTATTTCGTGTTGTATTATTATATTAGATAAATATTGCAGTATGTAATGTTCATTTAGTGAATTATTGCTATAAATACTATCAACTACTTCTCGCCACCACTGATAGCGTATTGAACCAACCAAATTGTCACTAGCTATTTCTGGTATTTTAGCAAGCTCATAATGAAATCCATATATAATATTTAAATTATTACGTGAATTTCTGTCAGCAAAAACTGCAGCCCTATATCTGTCCGGATCGGAATGCTTCAATTGTGAAAGTAAACTATAAAGTTCCATATTTATAAACTTTTTTTTGAATATCCCCGTATTAATAACTATGTCTTCTTGCACAAGTTGACGATACAGTTAAAGTGAATAATTATAGTAAGGACAAGAAAATGAAATTTAATAAATATATCACGGGAACTTTAGTGGCACTTGGCGCAGCGGGACCCGCTATGGGGCATCATGAGCAAACTCTCTCCAGTGCTGCAGCCAATCTATCGCCAATAGAAGTAGTTTTAGTTGTCTTAGGCCTAACAACAATTTGCTTGACGCTCTATAAATCATACAAAAATAAGGTATAACTTAAAATGTTAAATAATTTAATTTCAAAATTTAATAATTCATTAGAGTCTGTTTCTGCTCATTGCGACATACCTTGCGGTATATATGATGCCAGAACTGTAATGTATCACGCTGTTTCAACTTTACGACAAATTGATATTTTATTGAGCCTAGAAGACAAAGGCTTAAGCCAAACATCATTCGCCATGCAAGTTAGTAGAAATACTACTGAGAAAGAAAAGCAAGCTGAACTTGTAAAGCATGAAGTACGCATAATATGGGGTGATTTTATGAAAGGTGCTCACTTAGAAAAGCATCCTGGAGTTCACGCGCTAGCACACAATATCATGATAGCTGGGTCTGCCTGCAAACAGGACTTACATAGGGAAGATGGTATAAAGCTAGTAGAGCTATGTAACCAATTCTCGGAAATCTTCTGGGACATGAAAGGTGTAAAGGTTAAGAGAGCCTCCACACCTTATGCTCCAAATATAGAAGTGGTAATACCCGATCTGTAAATAATATGAAGCTATTCAAAATTTCAGGAAGCTCAATGAGCCCAACACTGAATGATGGCGAAATTCTATTATCTAAGAGACCTCACTTAATAAAGGTGGGGTTTATTTATGTGATCAACCATACCGACCTTGGCGTAATAGTAAAAAGACTTAAAGGTCAGAAAAATAATAAATATTTTTTTGAAGGCGATAATTTAAAGTTATCAACACCTTCTTCTGTAATTGGTCCAGTTAGTAGAGAAAGAATTATAGGACAGGCAATTTGTTCTTTGGGACGAAAGCATATTCGCAGACTTTAGTTGCTATTACCTTCAGCATTTCCTGTATTTACACCTCGCTTAAGTTTCAAAAGCAATAAAAGGGGCGATGCGACAAATATTGATGAATATGTACCCACAAAAACTCCCCAAATCATTGCAAACGAAAATCCTCTAAGTCCGGACCCACCTAATGTATACAAAGCGGTTAAAGCCAATAGTGTAGTAAGTGAAGTTAATATTGTACGAGATAGAGTATCATTAATCGATAGATTCAAAACATCAGGTAATGGCATTTTTTTAAACTTACGTAAGTTCTCCCTAATTCTATCGTAAACAATTACTGTATCATTGAGCGAATATCCAACAATAGTTAATATGGCTGCTATGATTGATAGATTAAACTCTATCTGAGTTAATGAAAATACTCCAATAGTAAGTATAACATCATGAAAAAGAGCAAAAACAGCACCTAATCCAAACTGCCACTCAAAGCGAAACCATATGTAACCCAACACCATTAAAAGAGCCAAAGCGACTGCTAAAATTCCCTTTTGACGTAACTCTCCTGAAACAGCAGAACCAACTGCTTCCTGGCTTCTAATGTTTTCCGACCCTTTAAATCCATCGATATTTTCAATTAACGCATCTTGAGCCGCCTTCATAGCTATCTGCTGTGCAGCTGCACCCGTTTCCTCAGTTTCTTTCTGGAGAGGTATACCAATTCGGACGTAATTATGATTTAAAGTACTTGAAGCATCAGGGGCTATACCTTGCACAGTTGCACCAGGAAAACCTGCTTCATTAATAACGGTTCTAATTTTTGCAAGGTCTGGATCCCCACCTGTATCAATTTCAATTACTGTTCCACCAGTAAAGTCGATTCCGTAATTTAATCCCTTGGAACTAAATAAATAAACCGACATTATCAGTGCAATGACGGAGAATACAGCTGCAAAAAACCGCAAGTTTATGAATGGAACTTTAGGTTCCATTGGTAATATTTTTACTAACGAAATATCTTTCATAGAAACTTCACTTCCTAAATTGGTAAGCTTTTCGGACGATTACGCCTTAACCATGTAGCTGTTATTAAGCGAGCAACAATCACGGCAGTAAAGACTGACATGATTATACCTATAGCTAAAGTAACAGCAAAACCTCTTACGGGTCCAGAACCGACAAAATAAAGAGTTACAGCTGCAATTAAAGTGGTTATGTTCGCATCTAAAATTGGGGCTAGAGACCTACGGTAACCAGTCTCAATAGCATTTACTGGAGGACGCCCCAAATGAGCTTCCTCTCTTATTCTCTCAAAAATTAAAACATTAGCATCAACAGCCATACCTATAGTCAATATAATGCCCGCTATGCCCGGTAAAGTTAATGTTGAACCTAGTAAAGGGG
>Ga0206128_1004015_pt1 | contig 11744 bp, 9 predicted proteins | sample Helgoland_Spring_7_FD_148601 | JGI IMG/M metagenome (GOLD analysis project Ga0206128, IMG submission 148601) | Pelagic subsurface seawater microbial communities from Kabeltonne, Helgoland, North Sea - Helgoland_Spring_Bloom_20160426_1 | ecosystem: Environmental > Aquatic > Marine > Epipelagic ...
TTAACAGTTGTTTATAGATTTTAAAAAAAATAGATAATTATTAAGTCTGAGCAAATGCACTAGCATTTAATTGGAGAATGAACATCTACAGACGAAATCAATTTTTAAAAGATAAAAATTATATAAAAAAGATATTTTATAAAAATTTTAATTTTTGTCGGACATTATAAAAACACTATCATTGTAATCATTTAAATTTTATGTTTATAATTAAATACATATTATTTTCTTTAATATTTTTTAATAACAATACATATACTATTGATAAAGTATACGAAGGTAAAATATTTTACAATTTTGTACTATATGAAGATGAACTGTATGTAAGTTCAAATAGAGGTGTTTTTAAAGTTGAATCTTCTGATAATAACTCTTTATTAATTTTTAAAAAAGATGTTATTGGTCCTATAAAAACTAATTTCTCAAAAGATCAAAATTATAAAGTAAAATTCCAATCCCCTGTTGTAGAAATAAAACCTCCGACTTTCTTAAACGCTATAACTGATTACGCTTTTTTTAACAATAGTCTTTTCATTATTAGAAGAGGCAAACTAGTATCTTTTAAAAAATTATCATATGAATACTCACCTTATGAAAGTGTACGCTCAATAACAAAGAACACAGTTGGATCATATAATGGGATTTTTATAAATGGAAAGAAATTAAAGAAATTAAATTATACAGACGGGCAAATTAAAGAATTTGACAGTATAACTTTTGTATGTTACAAGGGGCTTTTGTCATATGAAAATAATAAAGAGACTATCATTTATAGAGGAAATGATAAAAGAAATGAAAAAAAATATGGGAATATATATGATATATTCTTAATTAATCATCCTAATTATTTAGTTGTTTCATCTAATGGATTATACAATTTTAATTCAGAAATGAGCACTTTTGATTTAATTTATTCGTCTCAAAATGAAGTTACACCTGCTAGAGTTAATAAGAACGATACTAAAATAGGAAACAATGGTATTTTTAGTTTTGTTGATAACAATGAATTAATTTCAATTAATATTAATACTCTTGAAACTAAATCTTTAGGCAATTGGTTAGAAAATAATGTTAACGATATTTTGTTATGTGATGTAGAACCCAAAAATATATATACAATTTCTGAAAACAAGTATTTACATTATTATAAAATGAATTCAGATGGGCTAGAGTTAATTGAAAAAACGCCAATTAATTTAACAGCACATACAATTTCAGATTTTGGAAATTTAATATTTTTATCTGGGAACAATGGATTAAGCATATATGATAAAAACAAAAGAAAAATGTTTGATGGTTATATCCTGGATGAATTTAATAAAAATGCAGTTTATAAGTCTGGAAATGAAATTAGTTTTGGTAGTATTCATGGAGTTTATTCTTTTAAAAATTTAAAAGAGTTTTCCAAAAATTTAATCTTTACTGATTTTAAAATTGAAAAATCATATAAATCTGAATTTTTCTTTTTTTTAATAGCACTATTTATATTAATTACAGTAGTAGTAAAAAAGTACACTTCTTCAAATAAAATAAATGTATCAAGAGAAAAATTAGTTTTAAATATTAAAAACTTTATTCAAAATAACTTAAACTCAGTAACCTTGAAAATGCTTGAAGATGAATTTGATTTAGCTTATTATGAAATTAATAGTTTAGATAAAGATTTTAAGCCAGCTGTATTCATTAAGAATTCAAGAAAAATAAAAGCACAAAAGATGTTTTTTGATAAAAAATCTATGTCTGAGATTGCTCAAAAAACCGGATATTCTGAAACTTACCTTTTGAAGAATAAAACAAAGTTTATTAATAAAAAATATAATCTGTAATTTATTTTTTAAAAAATAATAAAAAGCTTATTTCTAAATAGGGACATCAAGGATTGAGTATTTCAATTAAGATGTTTTTTTAACAAAATTGACAAAATTTAAAAAAAATAATATTTATCAAGACAATATAATTTTTATAATTATGTACTTAATTATTATTTAAAAATATATTGAATTTGAATTTAAAATATTATTTTTTTGTAATACTTGCATTTTTTTTAATTGTAAGCTGTTCTAACAGTAAGGTACTATTTAAAAATATTCCTGAGAATTTGGAAATAAAAGTTCCGGAAGCTGTCATAACTTACGGGGATCTAATAGATGTCAAAATTTCATCCTTAAATAATCTAAGTACATCAATTTTTTCACCAATAGCAATGGATAAAATTGGAACAATTAGAAATGCAGAAGCCAGAAAATTAGACGGTTATCTAGTTGATAGCTCTGGGGATATTGATATTCCATTTCTTGGTAAAGTAAAGGCTTTAGGATTGACTTGTGCTTCACTTTCTGAATCAATAAAAATAAAATTGGAGGAATATGTAAAAAACCCAAGCGTTAGAACAAAAATTTTAAATTTCAGAGTTTCAGTTCTTGGAGAAGTAGGTAAACCAGGTACATTTAATGTTATAGATCAAAACATTTCATTTACGGAACTAATTAGTAGAGCTGGAGATTTTAATAAAAATGCAGATCCTACTAGGGTTATGATAATTAGAAATTCCAACAATAAAATTAAAACTCAGTATTTAGATTTGACCTCTTATGAGTTTTTAAATTCAGAATATTATTTTCTAAAACAAAACGATAAAATCTATGTGAGACCCGATAATTCCTCCCTAGCATTTGATTTTGGAATTTTAAGAAATGCTGGAGCGTTTTCTTTATTAACCTCTATTATTATATTAATATCTAGATGATACAGGAAAACAAAAAAAGAAATAATGAAGACGAAATAGATATTCTTGAAATTCTATTTGTTGTGTTATCACATAGATGGATAATTTTTATATCTATAATAATATTCGCAGTTATAGGATCATTATACAATTATTATAAACAGGATGTTTTTAAAACAAGTGCAACATTATTAATAAGTGAAGATCAATCAGACCCCTCCTCATTTATTAATAATAATGAATATCAATTTTTATACAATAACAATCTTGAAAATGAAGACCAAGTTTCAGTTTTCAAATCAACATTGATTTTAAATGAAGTAGTAGAGAAATTAGGGCTTAATTATAGATTTTTTAAAAAAAATACCTGGAGAGCTAATGAGGTATTAACAAAAGAATCGTTACCATTTGATTTTGTTTTAAAGACCACCATTTCTAACAATAAATGTAGTGTAAGTTTTAACAAAGAGAGTGTTATTGTTAAAATAGATGAAAAAACTTTCTCGTTTTCAAAAAATAAAAGTGAATTTGAAAACTCAATATTTAGATACAGAACAAAATTCTTAAATTACGAAGATCATAATACTTACATTATTAATCAATTTACTAAGAGTGAGGCTATTAATGGATTAAAATCAAGTTACAGTGTTAGTAAATCAAAATCAAACACATATGAAATCTCCTACAGTGGATCTAATAAACGCTTAAATAATATTATTTTAAACGGAATTATTGATGCAATCATGGAAAATAATGTGAGTGAGAAGAAAACTGTATATGAATTATCGACAAAATTTATTGACAACAGAATCTATAAATTAAAAGAAAAAATCGATTCACTAAACTCTGTAATTTCAGATTATAAAATTTCAAACGGAGTATATATGCCGGAAAATCAAACAAATTCAGCATTGAATAACTTAAACGAAATTGAACAAAAAATGTTTAATAACTCATTGCAGAGTGAACTTTCTTTAAAATTATTAAATGAAGTAAAAAAACAAAATTCTTTCGAACTTTTACCAACTGATATTGGAATTGAAAATGAAAATATAAATCAAATGGTATTTCAGTTTAACAAGATTATTTTAGAAAAAAATAATCTACTTGTAGAGGCTACTGAAAAAAACCCTCTTGTTATTCAATCACAAAATCAATTAATTGATTTAAGATCTAATATTCTCAATAGTCTAAACATTTATATCAATAAATTAAAAATGAAATTTAATAGATATGATGATTATAAACAAAAAAGCAATTCATTGGTTGGTGTCATTCCGCTTCAAGAATCCAAACTAAGCAACCTAGAAAGAGATCTCTCACTTTTAAATAATTTGCATTCATATTTGTCTCAAAAGAAAGAAGAGGCTTTGATAAGTATATCATCTTTAGAATCAAACATTAAACTGATAAATGAAGTTGATTATGTTTTATTATCCGAATCAGGTAAATCAAAAAAATTGGCAATATTTTTATTTTCTGGATTTATTCTTCCAGTCGGGTTTAGTTTAAGTTTATTTTTTTGGAGATCATTTTACATCGATATAGAATATTTAAAAGAAAATCTTGATGGAATAAATTTTTTAGGAATAATAAAATTTACTAAAAATAAATTGTCAACTGAAAATAGAATAATTAAAGACGAACTTTTAAGTAGAGTATATCATAACATGAACATGGTATTTCCAAAATCAAAAGTGGGTAAATCGATAATGATTACATCTTGTATAAAAAACGAAGGAAAAACACATACTGCATTTAATTTATCTACATTTTTAGCTAATAGAAATAAAAAAGTTATTTTGATTGGTAGTGATATAAGGAATCCTGACTTATCAAAGTTATTTGATAAAAAATCAAATTTAAAAGGACTATCAAATATTGTAAGTGATAATAAAAATGATTTCAAAGAACTATTTGAGAAATATAAAACAAAACACAACAAGTTAGACACTCTTTTTATAGGAACAGAAACGAAAAACAATATTTTTAATCGAAAAAAATTTGATAATTTAATTTCATTTCTCAAGAAAAAATACGATTATGTAATTTTTGATACTGCTCCGGTTTTATTCATGGTTGATTCTTTGGATTTATTAAAAAAATCAGATTTTGTTTTTCATGTGTTTAGGAAAAATTTTTCTCCTAAAAAATTAGTAAATTATGTTTTAGACTATAAAGAAAAATATAAAATAAAAAACATGAGCTATATAATTACTGATGACTCTAAGCCAGACAAATTTTTAGATAAGTATGGTTATAAGTATGGATATGGATATGGATATGGATATGGATATGGATATGGATATAAATAAACTCAATTAAAAAGCATAATATTTTTAATCAAAACTTGTACGGTAGTTGTACGGTCAATTGAAAATTAATGCAATTTTATGAAATACAATACAATGATATGATTAACATATTTACTCTGTTAATATTGCATTTTACTGATATAATATAAGATTTTAGAAGATATTTAAAATAAGTAATATTGCAGTATTTGTGTTCCCCGTCTCTCCGCAAAAGCCCTTGTAAGTCATTGATTTACAGGGGTTTTTAATTTTGGTTCACTAATCTATAAGTCCAATTACTCATTTTTTGTTTATTAAATAATATCCTAAACAAATAGATAGTATTGATAAACCAAAAAACAGTATGTCTAATGGGCTTGTGAAATTTTCAGTTAATTTTAAAATCTTCTCAAAAAATTTAACTATTAAAACAATTATTATAACTTTTATAATCTTATTTTTTAGTTGATCTAAACTTTTAATTTTCAAAGTAGATTCGGAAAATTTAGCTTTAGCAAAATTAATTTCACTAACAAAAAGTTCATATATACCAAAACCGAAAATTAGTAGAACTATTCCGATTAAGAATAAATCAATAGATGATATTATTTTAAATAGAAGTTGATTGTTATTTACAATTGATGAATCAAATAAAGGGTTATAAAATAGTATTGCTTGTATAATATCCCAACTTCCAATTACAATTAAAGATATAGAAGCTATAATTGAAAGAATTACAGCAAGAATTACAACATATCTAACACTCCAAAGAACTTTTTCAAACTTATTTTCCATATTAATAAAATTACACAATTTAATCTTACAATTAAATTAATAAAAAACATTCATTAAAGTATGTTCTGTTTATTATTTTAACTATTTTAACAAAAAAAATAATTTATGAAAAAAACTATACTTACCTCAATTATGACTTTAGCATTTTTAGTAAATGCAAACGGACAACAATGGATTGAAGACACATCTTGTAACAAAAAAGCTTCTGAAATAGTTAATGAAGCTATAACTTCACTCTCAAATCTTGAGCATTTAACAGCAATTGGAATGGCTAAAGCTGCATTAGTTGTAGATAATGATTGTGAGTGTGCTAATTTAGTATTAGCTGCTGCTGCTGGAAATAATAACGGAACTAGAACTGAAAAATTAAAAGAAATTAATGTAACACAACTTACAAACGTAGAAAGAACATGGTATACGCTATTATCAACACCAAACGATAAATTCACTGAAGCTGCTGAAAAAGCTTTAAAAAATCACCCCAATAGCGCATTAATTAACTGGCTAAATTCTGGACAAGATACAGATGCTAATAAAGCCTTTGCAAATAAATTTCCTGGACTTGCAGCTGGTGCGTATAATACATTAGCGTATGCGTTTGCAAGAGAAGGTGATTACGATTCGGCATATAAATCACTTGATTATTCACTTAGATTACACGATGGATTAAACGCTTTAGACTCAAGAGCTGAAATTGCCGAAATGGAAGGTGATTACCAAAAGGCTTTTAATAATCAGCTAAAAGCATATGACAATGCTCCTTTTGCTTCTCCATATCAACCAAAATTAGTAACATACTGGAGAAATTTAAATAAAGAAAAATTAACAGAAGATTTAAAAGAAGCTCAATCAACTGTTCAACAGGCAATTGAAGATCAAAATCTTGAAGAATGGAAAAAATATGTTTCTGAAGATATGATGTTAACATCTGGAGATTCAAGCTTAGCAGAATTTTATGTACAAACTGAAGAGCAGTTTTTAGCAAAAAGAAATTTTACTTGGGATAGTTTTGATTTGAGAGACATAGAAGTTGATTTTTCACCTGATATGAATACTGCTGTGTTAAGGTTTTATGCTAATGGTGCTTATACTTTCACAGAAACTAATGAGAAAGTTGATTATAGTACAAGAGCATCTGCAGTATGGATTTCAACAGGATCTGGATGGAAAATGGTTCATGCCAATTGGGCACCATTTGGAGGATCTGGAATTCCTAAATAATATATTACGCTTATTTTGTTTAATAAAACCCTTGTGAGAAGTTACGAGGGTTTTTTAATACCCATATTTATCTTTCCAATTATTCTTCAAAAAATCTCTTTGAACATTTTCTCTAGAGTTATTTCCTGGCTCATAAAACTTAGTCCCTTTAATATTATCTGGTAAAAATTCTTGATTAGTAAAATTGTTATTGAAATTATGGGCGTATTTATAATTTTCTCCATAACCTAACTCTTTCATAAGTTTTGTAGGAGCATTTCTTAATTCAAGAGGAACAGAAGTATTCCCAGTTTCTTCAACGTTTTTCTGAGCTTTATTTATTGCATTATATGAAGAATTACTTTTTACAGAACACGCTAGATAAATAGCACATTGACTTAAAATTATTCTAGATTCAGGGTTTCCAATAACAGAAACTGCTTGAAATGTATTATTAGCCATTACTAAAGCCGTCGGATTGGCGTTACCAATATCCTCACTGGCCAAAATAATTAATCTGCGAGCAATAAACTTTACATCTTCACCTCCTTGAATCATTCTTGCCAACCAATATACAGCTGCGTTAGGATCACTGCCTCTAATTGATTTTATAAAAGCAGAAATAATATCATAATGTTGATCACCAGATTTATCATAATGAATTGCATTATTTTGAATCATACTAGACACTATCTCATCGTTTATTATGATTTCTTTACTATCAAATGAATCAATGATTAACTCGAAAATATTTAACAGTTTTCTAGCGTCTCCCCCAGAATACCTTATCAATGCATTTGTTTGTTCTAGCTTTATTGATTTTAACTTTAATTTTTCATCCTTTATTATTGCACGATTAAGTAATGATTCTAAATCATTTTTGTTAAATGAATTTAGTGTGTAAACTTGACACCTTGATAATAAGGCAGAAATAACTTCAAAACTTGGATTTTCAGTTGTCGCCCCAATTAAAGTCACCCATCCTTTTTCTACTGCTTGCAAAAGAGAATCTTGTTGAGATTTACTAAATCTGTGAATTTCATCAATAAATAAGATTGGATTTTTTGCAGTGAATAGACCACCGCTTTGCTTTGCCTTGTTAATTATGTCTCTTACATCCTTAACACCTGAATTAATTGCACTTAAACTGTAAAATGGCCTTTCAGATGTTAAAGCAATAATATTTGCTAGTGTAGTTTTTCCAATACCAGGGGGACCCCAAAAAATAATTGAGGGAATTAAACCTTTTTTAATATGTTGAGTTAAAACACCTTCATTCCCGACTAAATGAGATTGACTAATGTAATCTTCTAATTTTTTTGGTCTTAATCTTTCCGCTAATGGTTCATTCATAATAGAAATTAATTATTTATAAATTTTAACATCTATCTCACCTTTTGAATTTATATGAGCTCTGTACATACCAGAAGTATTCATTTCCATAGCTATATTTCCCTGCTTATCAATAGCGATTACACCACCATCTCCTCCCATTTTAGAAATTTTATTTATCACAGTTTTAGCTGCTTTTTTAATGGAAAGGTTTTTGTATTCCATTAAAGCAGCAATATCATAAGCTACTACCCCTCTTATAAAATACTCTCCCCAACCTGTTGAAGAAACTGCGCAACTATTATTATTAGCATATGTTCCTGCACCAATAATCGGAGCATCCCCTATCCTGTTCCATTTTTTATTTGTCATTCCACCAGTTGAAGTTCCTGCTGATAAATTACCAAACTTATCCAAAGCTACACATCCTACAGTACCGAGTTTCTGTACTCTGTAATCACTATTTAATAAATTTGAAACTTTATTATTTTCAATGCTTTTAATTTTTTTTAAACTATTAATTCTTCTTTCTGTTTTAAAATAATTTTGCTCAACCGTTTGCATATTATGTTGGATTGCAAAATCATCTGCTCCTTTTCCAGAAAGCATAACATGAGAAGAAGAATTCATTACTTTAATTGCAGTTGATATTGGGTTTTTTATTTTTTTAGATCCTGAAATAGCACCTGCATTCAAATTTTTACCTTCCATAAAAGAGGCATCAAGTTCTACTTCACCGTCAAAATTTAAAACAGCACCTTTTCCTGCATTAAACAGTGGGGAATCTTCAAGATAATTAATAGTTTTTTCAACTGCTTTCTCACTAGTCCCTCCATTATTTAATATATCATAGCCAATTAAAACTGCTTCCCTTAATGCATTTTTATATTTTTCTTCTAACTCTAGAGTCATATTTTCTTTTAAAATAGTTCCTGCACCTCCATGAATTACTATTCCAAAATTATTATCTAAATTATTTGAGTTTGAACATCCGATTACAAAAAAGATTAATAGGTATATATATTTCATTCTTTAAAATTTAAGTTTAGCAATAATAGGATTATGATCAGAAGCCCAACGACCCTCTGGTGTTTTAACGAAAACATGTCTGGAATCAATAAGCTTAAAGTTCTTTTCAAAAACATAATCAATTCTATTTTTTGAAATAAAATTTAATTTAAAATTATTAAATGTTCCGTAGGTCATATCTGTCTTTTTCAGAAATTTATTAGTATCATTAAAATTACTTTGAAGATTTAGTATTGGTTTTGAATTATCTGGTAAATTAAAATCTCCTGTAATAATTATATGGTCTTCTGGTTTTGTTAATTTATTTATCATACTGATAATAAGATCAGCCGATTGTTCTCTTGCTTTATCACCAATATGATCAAAATGAGTATTAAAAACCCATATTACTTTATCATTCGCTTTACTCTTAAATAATCCGTATGTACAAATTCTTTCCATTGAAGCATCCCATCCAATTGAAATTTTAGTTGGTGTAGAAGAAAGCCAAAAAGTGTCTGATTTTATTAATTCAAATAAATATTTGTTATAATATATAGGACTGTACTCTCCTTTTGTTTTGCCGTCATCACGACCTACGCCAACAAATGAATAATTTGATAGTTTTGAATTTAAAAACAGTAGTTGTGAATGATTAACTTCTTGTAAACCTAAAAAATCAGGGCTTTCATTATTTACAAAATCAACGATAGTATTTCTTCTATTTTCCCAAATATCTTTACCATCATTAGGATTATTATATCTTATATTATAAGAAATTACTTTTATTTCCTCAGAAACTAAACTTGTTAGTAAAAAATAAATAAAAAGAAAGATTCTCATAATTGGCAATATTTAATAACTTTAAATTACTAATACATATTTAAATTTTTAATTAAATGAGAATATATTTTTTATTCATTCTGTCACTATTGTTTTTTGGATGCGAAACAGGTCAAACAATTGAAGTTGATTTGAATGAAAAAATAATTATACCCAAACATTATGTGCTAAGTAAAACATCAGATCCTATTCTAATTGATGGGATAGATAATGAAAAGGTATGGAATCAGGCTAAGTACAGTGATGATTTTATTGATATAGAAGGGTTAAAGACCCCAACTCAAAAAACAAATGTAAAGTTACTATGGGATAAAAATTATCTCTATGTCTTTGCTAAACTATTTGAAAATCACATTTGGGGAGATATAACTGAAAGAGATGATGTAATTTTCTACAATAATGATTTTGAAGTATTTATCAATCCAAACAATCATGTTTTTAGTTATGGAGAAATAGAAATAAATGCTTTAGGCACAGTTTGGGACTTATACCTAAACAGGCCATACCGATTAAAAGGAAAGGCAGATAACAGTTGGAACATTGATGGATTGAAATCAGCAGTAAACATAAATGGAACAATTAATAATCCTAATGATGTTGATAATTTCTGGACTGTTGAGATGGCCATTCCTCTGGATAAAATATCTCAATTAAAAACAACTTTAGATTATGATAATCCAAAAATAGGAGACGTTTGGAGGATAAACTTTTCAAGAGTAAATTGGGATTACGAATTAAAAAACGAAAAATACTTTAGAAAAAAAATAAATGATAAATACCTTCCAGAATACAATTGGGTTTGGTCTCAGCAAGGGACTGTAAATATGCATCTTCCTGAAAATTGGGGTTATTTAATTTTTTCTGAGAATAATTATCATTATAAAATACCGGAAGAAGAGATTACAAAACAAATTCTTTACGCTCTATTTAGAGAAGTGTCATTTGGTAACTTAAAAAATTTAAAAAAATTAAATACTGATACTTTTATAAATTTTAAACTTAAAGACAACAATAAAAAAATTTCATGTAATTTTCTTAAAACTGACAAAGGGTTTGTTTTGTCTGTCAAAGATGGAGATATGAAATTTTCAATAGATGAAACAGGAAAAATTAAAAATAAATTATGATTAAAAAACTAATACTACTAACAATATCAATTTTGTTTATTAATTGTGAAAATGAAATCAAAGAGAAAAATTTCATAATAAGTACTTGGACTGGAGCTGGTAAAGAATTCATTAAAAAAAATTGGGAAAAAAAATTAAGTTATTACGATTCCTTGGGAATTACAGAGGTTTTAATTAATGGATCACCAGAAATATTAAAGAAAATTATTCCAATAGCTAATAAGAAAAAAATTAAAATTCACGGATGGATGTGGACAGTAAATAGACCTGGAGATACTATTGCAAATAAAAATCCAGACTGGTATCAAGTTAATAGAAATGGAGATAATTCTTTAGATTATAGAGCATACGTAAATTATTATCAATGGCTAAGTCCATTTCATCCTGATGCAAGAAATCATATTATAAATAATGCAAAAA
>Ga0206128_1004024_pt1 | contig 11724 bp, 11 predicted proteins | sample Helgoland_Spring_7_FD_148601 | JGI IMG/M metagenome (GOLD analysis project Ga0206128, IMG submission 148601) | Pelagic subsurface seawater microbial communities from Kabeltonne, Helgoland, North Sea - Helgoland_Spring_Bloom_20160426_1 | ecosystem: Environmental > Aquatic > Marine > Epipelagic ...
TTTATAGAAGTCCCTGTCCAATAAAACTCTGCTCCTTCTTTATTATCGAAATTCACTCTCCCTGAATAATCAAGCTCTGGGTTTGAAAAATTCACAAAAACCTCTTTTTTTTCTTGACAACTTAAAAGAAATAGCGATCCAAGCCATAAAGAGTAAGTTATACGTTTCATTTCTTATTTGATGTTTTCAATCCAAATAAAGTAATATATACAAAACACAAAGCAGGTAATATAAATGAAAAATTAACTTCAGATACTCCTAAAATAGTAATATCATTAACTCCATAACCACCAAGGTCAATAAGCATCCCTTGTAACTTAGGCATCAAGGCCCCGCCTACAATAGCCATAACAAGTCCTGCAGAACCAATTTTACTTTCATCTTCCGTTAAGCCTCCAAGAGCAATTCCATAAATTGTAGGAAACATCAGTGACATAAAAAAGGAAACCCCAACTAAGCAATAGAGACCTATATTATTTCCTATAAAAATAACCCCCAGAGTGCTTATGGTCGCAAAAATTGCGAACACCATCAAAAGACGACCTGAGTTTATAAATCGTAGTAATAGGGTTCCCACAGCACGACCAAAGGTGAAAAAAATAAAAGCAGCCATTTGGTAGTAACCAGCCGTCACACTCTCCATACCCATACCTTCAGCCCCTTGGTAAATATAGGTCCAGCACATAATTTGTACACCTACGTACATAATTTGAGCTAAAACCCCTTTTGAGTAGATTTTATTTTTAAGTAGTCTTTTAAACGTTTTCTTCACATTTTCATTTGAACCTTCCTCTTTTATATTGGGCATTTTGCTTACTAAAAACAATACAAATACAGCGATAATAACCAATCCTAAAATTACATAGGGGTCTCGAATCACCATCAAGTCCGTTGTTTTGATTAGGGTTTTAGAGACCTCATCTAAGGCGCTAAAATCTGTGATGTCATCTGATTGAAGTTTCTTTAATACATACTGCTGAGCTACAAAAAGTCCCAGAATTAGTCCAATTGGATTAAATGCCTGTGCTAAATTTAGCCTTTGTGTAGCTGTTTGCTTAGGTCCCATTGCAAGTGCATAGGGGTTTGCAGCAGTCTCTAAAAAAGCCAGACCAAATGTTAAAACGTATAACCCGAGACAAAAAAACCAAAACTGTTCTGTAATAGCAGCAGGATAAAATAACAAAGCACCAATTGCATATAAAGCTAATCCAATTAGAATCCCTACCTTATATGAGTATTTTCGCATAAATAGTGCTGCTGGGATGGCCATACAAAAGTAGCCTCCATAAAAAGCCATTTGAACCCATGCGGCCTGAGAATTAGATAATTCCAATACTTTTTTAAAGGCTTGTACCATGGGATCTGTAACTGCATTAGCAAAACCCCATAAAGCAAATAAAGAGGTTAATAGAATAAATGGTATTATGATTTTTTTTGGGACTACCGGTATGGATTCTGAATGTTTCATAATTTAAAATAGATTAATTTGAATGATCGTTGCTATATCATCAATTTCTCCATTAGGGATAGAAAACTCAATCCTATTGGAATTTGTATTGAAATCAATAGAGTTTTTAGATTTTAATAAAATAACAGATTCAATCTTTAGGTTCTTGTTAGGAATTTCAAATGTCTTCCTGTCCGAACCTATAAAGTGAATAAATATTTTATTTTTCTTCATTGTAGATACCATTGAATCTGATGGTGGAAATGGGCCAGCGTGTGTATCATAAATGGCTTTTCCATTTTGACTTAACCAATCTCCTACTTCCTTAAGAGTAGCAACATGTTCGGATTGGATTTGACCATTGGGCATTGGACCTACATTGAGTAAAAAATTACTGCCATACCCAGCTGAAATAATAAGATCTTTAATTATACTTTTGGCAGATTTGTGTTTATTGGCTTTATATTTAAATCCCCAATAACCATTAATTGTTTCGCAAACCTCTAGAGACATATTAGTACTTACATCATGATATACAGTGCCGAAACCTGTGGTGTTTTTTCCAGGAAAATCCCTTTCAAACATTTGGTGATGATTATTCCCAATCAAACAACTTGGTTGTAATTGATGAATTAATTCGTAGATCTCATCATAGTGCCAATTTGCATCTTTTTTATCCCAATGTCCATCTAACCAAATTCCTGCAATAGGGCCATAATTGGTTAATAGCTCTGAAAGCTGCGCTTTCATAAATTCGATATAATCTGTCCAACGACCCTCACTTCTTCCGGTAATTCCATTGCCTGTTTTGCCTCTTGGAAAATAATCATCTCGATACCAGTCTAATAAGGAATAATAAAAAAACAATTTAATCCCCTCTGAATGACAGGCCTCCGATAACTCTTTTAGGATGTCTTTGCTGTATGGTGTTTGACTTACAATATTGTAATCAGTGACCTTTGAATTAAACATGGAAAATCCGTCATGATGTCTACTGGTAATCGTAATATATTTCATACCCGCATTTTTGGCTATTTTCACCCATTCATTTGCATCAAACTCTGTTGGATTAAATAAAGAAGGTAATATTTCGTAAGTATCTTTTGGAATGTTTTTTTTATTCATCACCCACTCCCCATCACCCAAAATACTATATACCCCCCAATGAACAAAAAGCCCAAATCTTGCAGCCTCAAACCATTTTCGAGCTGTTAAATTTTCTTCACTTGGAATATATTTTTTTATTTCATTTTGTGTAGTACTGTACAGTGAAATACATAAAGTAACGAATAAAAAAAGAGCTCTTTTGTTCATAATATGATATCTATATGCCTAAATTAAGTTCTTTGTTAAATCATTTACTTCAGCACAGCTCATTTGTTCCATAACTTGCGATAATTGAGTTTTAAGCATGGCTATGGTGTGATTCCCTCCTTTTTTTCCCAAAGCCGAAACTCCATACATAAAAGTGCGTCCCATAAAACTAAAGTCAGCACCGCTTGCCATGACACGTGCTACATCGGCTCCACCCCGAATACCACTATCCATCATTACTTTGATTTTATCTTTATATAATGGGACAATGGTATTTAAGGATTCAATTGTGGCCTGACCTACATCTACTTGTCTTCCGCCATGATTAGATATAATAACTCCATCAAGCCCGAGTTGGTAGGCTTTTTCAACATCATGTATAGACTCTGCACCTTTCAATACTAATTTTCCTTTCCAGAGGTCTCGAATACGCTTTATTTTATCTTCATTTAAACGACCAGAAAACGTTGCATCCATAAATTTAGCTAATTGATTTAAATTCAGGTTTTTTTGCATGTAGGGTTTTAATATTTCAAAACTTGGTTGTCCATTAATCAGAGTGTTTAGTGCCCAATGAGGTCGTTTCATTGCTGATAAAATATTTGAAACTGTCATTTTTGGTGGCATTGATAAGCCGTTGCGTATATCCCGTGGGCGATAGCCAAAGGAAGGAACATCGGCCAAAATAACAAGGACAGGACAATGTGCGGCTTCTGCTCTTTTCAAGAGATCTTTTGTTACACGTTCTTCGGCAGGATGGTATAACTGGAACCATGCGCGGCCTTCTGTTATTTCGGAAATGGACTCTATACTAGCTGTTGTTACCGTGCTCAATACAAATGGAATATTGTGATCAAAAGCGGCTTTTGCTAATATTTCGGGCGACTTCGGCCACATGAGTCCTTGCAACCCTACTGGTGAAATACCAAAAGGAGCGTCATATTCGTGTCCAAAAAGCTCAGTCTTTAGATTAGGAGGTGTGTAATCGACTAGGTATTTTGGCTTGAGTTCTACGTCTCTTATACGAGACGTATTTTTTTTCAAGTTTACATCGTTATTACATCCACCGTCTAAGTATTCAAATGCAAATTTTGGAATTTTAGCCTTGGCTCGACTTCGTAAATCATCAACTGAAGGATACTTGTAATTTATCTGTTGTTTCATATGTTTCTATGCATTTAAATCATAAATTTTGTCCATCAAAACCCATTTCTCGTTTGGATTACTGTTGGGAAGCGCTTGTTGGAAACTCCACATCAATGCTTCCCAGTCTTGAACTTTTGGGTTTTTAGCATCCATTTTTGCTTTTTTTTCAAACGAAAAAGAGGCGTCAACTTCTAAAATCATAAATAAGCGATTTCCTGTATTGTATATCTCAGCATTCTTGATTCCAGTATCTCTTAAACTTTTTTGAATTTCGGGCCATACATTTTGGTGGTAATTTTTATACGTAGCAATTTTATCTAAATTGTTTTTTAGATCTAATGCTAAACAATATTTATTAGTTTTACTCACTTTCTTGAATTAATTATTTGTATTCAATGCTCTGTCTAAATGAGTATAACCTCCATCTACATAAATTAACTGACCGGTCGTATGACTTGACCGCTCTGATAATAAAAAGGCGACAGTATTGGCAATTTCTTCTGTAGTTGTCATTCGTTTTTCAAGAGGAATTTTATTTGTAATGGCAGCTAATTTTTCATCTTTATTGTCAAATGTATTAATCCATTTCTCATAAAGCGGTGTGAAACATTCTGCCACAACAACACAATTTACTCGAATGGCATAGGGTAAAAGTTCAACAGCCCATTCTCTTGTAAGTGCATTCCTACCTCCATTAGCTGCTGCATATCCAGAAGTCCCACCTTGTCCAGTGTCCGCAGTTTTAGACCCAATATTTACAATACTACCTTTATTTTTTTTTAATTCTGGAAGTACCAATTGTGCCATCAAGTAGTAATGAGTAAGATTACGATTGATAGACTCCAAAAAATCATTGTAATTACCGTGTTCTAAACTAACCCCATCATTAACCCCTGCATTATTGACAAGTCCATCAATACGACCATAACTTGCTAAAACCTCTTTTACGGATTTTTTACATTGTTCTGGCGAGGTTAATTCTGCATATGCAAAACCAACTTTTAGTCCCAATTTTTCATATTCATTAATTACCATCTCAATACTAGACTTATTCCGTCCAATAATTACAGGTAGTGCGCCTTCTTTAGCCAAAAGGGATACGATACCTTTACCAATGCCTTTTGAACCACCTGTTACGATAATTACTTTATCTTTTAATCCTAAGTCCATATTGTTAAAGATTATAAATTTTAATAGCATTAATACCTAAAACTTGCGATTTTATATGAGCAGAATATTCATTTAGATATTCAAGAATCAATGTTATAACTTTAGTATAATCCGCTGCAAGTAGGCAAACAGGCCAGTCGGATCCAAATAGAATTCGGTTGGCACCAAAACACGAAAACACATGATCTATAAAGGGTGTGAAATCTTCTTTTATAAAACAAAAGTCTTTAGTTTCTGTTACCATTCCAGAAAGCTTACAATGAACATTTTCAAATTTAGATAATGCCATTATGTTGGTTTTCCATAATTCAGTCATAGGTTCCGAAATATTTGGTTTGGCAATATGGTCTAATATAAAGGTTTGCTTTGGAAACTTTTTAACCATTTGGACGGCAGCTGGAAGTTGTTTTGGAAAAACAAGAATATCAAAAGTGAGATTGTATTTCGAAAGCAAACCTATTCCACGTTGTACATCTTTGCGAAGTAAATAATCGTCTTTCTCGGATTGTACAATATGTCGTACACCCTTGAATAAAGGATTGGTAGTAAAATGTTTTAAGCGGTCTTCAAGATTTTTATCAATTAAATCTACCCAACCTACAACCCCTTTTATAAATGGATTATGTTTAGCACATTCCAATAAAAATTCTGTTTCCATTTCAGTTTGATCTGCCTGAACAGCAATACAGCCATCAACTCCATTTTCTTGTAAAATTGGTATTAAATCATTGGGAAGAAAATCCTTTCGAATAACCTCCATAGAGTCATTAATCCAAATGTCTCTTTGAGGGTTATAATTCCAAAAATGTTGATGGCTATCTATAATCATTTGTAAGCTATGCAAGTTTGTCTTGAAGTTCCTAATCCCTCAATTCCTAATTCTACAACATCACCGTCTTTCAAATAACGAGGAGGTGTTAATCCTAAACCGACACCAAATGGTGTTCCTGTTGAAATAATATCACCAGGTAATAAAGTCATGTATTGGCTTATGTAACTAACCACTTGCTGAATATTAAAAATAAAATCTGAAGTACTACTATTTTGCATTTCTGCTCCATTAACCTTCAGCCAAAGGTTTAAATTGTTTGGATTATCAATTTCTTCGGCGGTAGCAATAAATGGCCCAATAGGGGCAAAAGTATCGCAGCTTTTTCCTTTTACCCATTGCCCAGATTGCTCTAATTGGAATGCGCGTTCGCTAACATCATTGTGTAATACATAACCAGCCACATGATTTAATGCTTCACTTTCGCTTACATAGGAAGCTGTCTTTCCAATTACAACAGCGAGTTCAACTTCCCAATCTGTCTTGGTGCTACTTTTAGGGATTATAATATTATCAAAGGGGCCAACAATAGCAGAAGTTGCTTTAAAAAAGAGTACAGGTTCTTGAGGAACGTCCATTCCACTTTCGGCAGCGTGTTTGGCATAGTTAAGTCCAACACAAACAATTTTAGATGGTCGTACAAGCGGCGCACCTAATCGGATTGTATCTTCCACAATTGGACAATTCTCTTGATTATTATCAAGCCAAATTTGTAGTTTTTCTATTCCATTGTTTCCAAAAAAATCCTCATTGTAGTCAGATACAAATGCAGATACATCTAACTTGGTTCCATTGGGCAACAAAACCCCTGGTTTTTCTTTATTAATAGTTCCAAATCTAATAAGTTTCATTTATTTTTATTTTGAGTTAAGTGTGACATAGCCGCCATCAATTCCATAGTTAGAGCCTGTAATAAAGCTAGATTCATTAGAACACAAGAATAATGCTAAATCTGCTATTTCTTGTGGAATTCCCATCCGACCAATAGGTTGGGTTTTTGATAAATTTTCAAACATTTCCGATTCTTTTCCTGGATAGTTTTCCTTAATAAAGCCATCAACAAATGGTGTGTGTACTCTAGCTGGAGAAATACAGTTACAACGAATATTATGGTTAATATAATCCTTTGCTATAGAATAGGTCATTGTTAATACCGCTCCTTTTGTCATTGAATAGGCAAAACGATCTGAAATACCAACAGAGGAGGCAATAGACGCTAAGTTTAAAATCACTCCGCTATTTTGAGTTTTCATTACTGAAATACAAACTTTCGTACAATTGAAAACCCCTTTGATGTTTATATTATATAATCTATCTAAATCCTCCTCCTCACAGGTTTCAATATTTCCCACATGCGCTACGCCTGCGTTATTAATTAAAATATCTACTGAGGTATGAGATGATATATTTGAAATTATATCTGAAACTTGTTGAAAATTTGCGACATCGCAGTAATAGGCAGTAGCTAAAAACCCCTTCGCCTTAATGGCTTCAACGGCTTCTGAGGCAGATTGTAAATCATAATCTAGAATATGTACATGAGCTCCTTGTTGAGAAAATGTTTCGGCAATGGCTTTGCCTATACCGCTACCGCCTCCTGTAATGATGGCGCTTTTATTATTTAAAGAAAATTTTGTTTTCATATATCTAAATTTATAACGATAAGCCTCGTTTCCAAGGAATAAAATCATTTTGGTCTAATCTTCGTGCATGTGGTTGTATAGTTCCACTTGCTACTTTTATGATAAACTCAAGTAGTGCTTTACCACAATCTTCTATGGTATCTGTACCTTCAATAATAGTACCTGTATTAAAGTCTATAATATCGTTCATTTTATTATACAGCTTAGTGTTCGTGGATACCTTTACAACTGGCACAGCTGGATTACCTGTAGGCGTTCCAAGTCCTGTTGTGAATAAAATCAAATTAGCTCCTGAACCTGCTAGGCCTGTAGTCGATTCTACATCATTCCCTGGGGTGCATAACAGGTTTAAACCGGGTTTTATTAACTGTTCTGTATAATCCAACACATCAACCACTGGCGAAGTACCTCCTTTTTTTGCAGCACCAGCAGACTTTATAGCGTCTGTAATAAGTCCATCTTTAATATTTCCAGGGGATGGATTTGCATGAAATCCCGCACCCAAAGCGGTTGCTTTAGTGTTATAGACCTCCATGATTTCTGCAAATTTCTGTGCTTTATCAATATCAACACAGCGGTTGATAAGTTCTTGTTCGACGCCATTTAGTTCTGGAAATTCAGAAAGGATTGCAGAGCCTCCTAGCCCAACAATTATATCCGAAACATAGCCTAAGGTTGGATTGGCAGAAATACCAGAAAACCCGTCGGAGCCACCACATTCTAAGCCGAGTGTTAATTTATTTAAAGGTGCAGGAGCTCTTGAAACTTTATTGGCTTGAATCAAACCAGTAAATGTTTTTTTTATTGCTTCTGCCAAGAATTCTGGTTCAGATTTGCTTTGTTGTTGTTCTAAAAAATAAATTGGCTTTTTAGTATTTGGAGCGATGCGTTTTAGAGCCTTTTCTACAAGCTTAATTTGAGCATGTTGACAGCCTAAACTCAAAACTGTTGCTCCAGCAATATTTGGATTATTAATGTAACCTGCCAATAAATTACAAAGTGTAACTGCATCAGAAGTAGCCCCACCACAACCTCCATCATGAGTTAAAAAATAAATTCCGTCAACATTAGAAAACAAGGGCTTATTTTTGTTAATATGACTACTTTTTAATAAATCCAACTCTAAAAGTTCATTTTCTGAGGCGCCAGAATTATATTTATGAACAAGCTCATCTATATTGTAGGTGTCTTTGACTGACTTCTCGTAACCGAATTTATCTAACATGGTTTTTTTCAGAATTTCAACATTCCTGTTTTGACAAAAAACTAAAGGAATGACTAACCAATTGTTCTCGGTACCAACAGCACCATTATCTCTATGATACCCTAAAAATGTACGTTTCAAGAAATCAGAAGATTTAGGAGCTTCCCATTTAATTTGCTTTTTGAATTTTGGGAGTTCATATGATTCTGTTTGATGAGAAATATTAAAGGTTGTTATGGATTCTCCTTTTTGAATTTCTCTAACTGCTTTTCCAACCACTACCCCATACATGAAAATAGAATCCCCAATATTTAAATTTTCAATTGATAATTTATGTTTAGAAGCAACATTGGTTACAAGCTGAAATTCACAAGCATCAATTTGAATTGTTAATCCTTTATTTAAATCACATAAAGCAACAACTATATTATCCTTAGGATGGATTTTTAATATTCGTGAACTAGTTTTTAAAATCATAGATGTAAATATCAAATAAATTTAAAATCATTCATACCAATAATGTACAATTATTTATCACATATTTTCACATATGCTTTAAATAGGGGTTTTACTATAAAAAAATACAACCAAATTGATTTAATTTTTATTTTTATTAACTAAAACCATATTAAAATCGATTTTGATATGGTTTTAGCGTTTCTAATACGGTTTACTTTAGTTTACCCTATTTCTGGCCCCTCCGTTTAATTAATCTTTTTTGAATATTATTTTGTAAAATAATATTTGTATCACAAAATTCTATATTCTAGAAACTAAAAAAAAGCATGCATTAGCGTGCTCTTTTAAATAATCATTTGAGCTATAATCAATTTATTCTTCCTTGGGGTTTCTATTCCTATGAAAACTATATAGTATAACAGCTACTGCCAAGACTGAAATAGCTCCAAGTGCAAAATAGACCACCTCCCTTGAAACGCAGAAGAAGTATCGTGAAAACTATGCTAAATCTAACGGCTACAAAGTAGTTGGTTACTTTGGTGGAACTTATGAGTCTGCAAAAAGTGATGAGCGTAAAGAGTTTAAACGAATGCTTCAATACGACAGGCAAAGTGGCACAGTGGGATATATCATTGTATACTCCTATGATAGATTCTCTAGGACAGGAAGTAGTGCAGCACAGATTTCTCAAGAGTTAAACAACCAAGGGATTCATGTCAAAGCAGTAACCCAAGAAGTGGATACCACCTCAGCAGCTGGTAAGTTTCAACAGAACCTTTTTATATGTTTAGTCAGTTTGACAATGAGCTTCGAAAAGACAAAACAATTACGGCAGGATTATTTTATGATCCTTAGCACTCCGTGCTGAAAATAGTACCAACAAAAAAACGCTCAAGCAAGCTTGGCGTTTTTTCTTAATTATACTATTTATTCGTGACCTCGGCAGAATATAATTATTGAATAGTTTTTTCACTATTTTCTCTATAATCTGCGTTTTTTTAGAGGTTTTTTGTCATAATTTTTTCTTCAATGTAGACAGAAATAGACAGAAGTAGACACAATTGTAGTCACACTTTTTGTCGCAATTACTCTGTGGCTGTAAATTTCAATATTAACTTTAAATATAAGAAATTATGGCAACAGCTTCATTTAAAATTAGAAAAGGAAAGAACAAGTCAATCATCTGTTTGCAAGTTCAAAAGGGCAGGGAATTTAGGCTTAGGCAATCTACTAACATTTATATTAAAAATGAAAGTTTAAAATTTTGGGACACAAAAAAAGAGCGAATAAAAAACTTGTCTAATATTCCGGAAGCAGAATATATCAATGGAAAACTTTTTGAGATTAGTAAAAGTGTAAACGATAAAATATTACAACTTTATAAACAAAGAAAATTAGATAAGTTAAGTTGTAAAAAAGTTATTAATGAAGTATTGGGAAGCAAAGGAAAGAATAAAAAAGATGAAAAACATAACGAAGGACAGTCTAAAGTGGTTTTAGAGTATTTTAATTGGTATTTAGAGTATTATAAAACCAATAACTCTTCATATTCAAATAAACCCTTGACGCTTGGTACACTTAAAACTTATAAAAACAGTAGAAATTATTTGGTTAGATTTCTTAAAAAGAATAACATCAAAAATTTCTGTTTTGAAGATATTGATGAGTCATTTTACAATAAATTTATTCAATTTGGATATGCAAAAGGCTATTCAAGAAACTACATAGGAACGACCATTCAGAAACTTAAAACAATTATTGGTCACGCTTATGAGAACAAAATTCATCATAACACTGAATTTAAAAGAAGATATTTTGCCAAGCTCAGAGAAGAAGTTAATCATCCCTATCTCAATGAACAAGAATTATTAGCTATTTCAAAAGTAAAAACGAGCAGCAAGATTGAGAATGATGTTAAAGATATTTTTCTTATTGCAGCCTATACAGGGTTACGCATTGGAGATTTAATCGCATTTTTAAAATCTCCTAATTTATCTATTAATAATGGTAAAAAATTTATTCATCTCAAGCAAAGTAAAACAGGTGGAGAGGTTTACATTCCCATAAATTCAAAAATATTAGAAATTTTAAAGCGAAGAAATGGTAGTTTCCCTCCTGCTATTCATCAAAATTATATAAACAAGTACATTAAGTCTATTGCAAACAAAGCAGAAATAAAACAAGAATTTGTAGTAGAAAGAACCATTAGTGGAAAAAAAATTAAAGACTCTCAGCCAAAATATAAGTTCATTTCTGCTCATACAGCTCGGCGAAGCTTTTGTACAAATGCATATAACGCTGGACTCCCTCCTCACCAAATTATGGTTATCTCAGGACACAAAAGCGAAAAGGTATTTCACAATTACATTAAAGCATCCATTAAAACAAAAGCCATACAAATTGCTGAGCATAGTTTTTTTGATTAAAAAAATCAAACACAAAATAATTGAATTTGATTTTTTTTAAACGCTTTCTTTAGAGATCTAATACCAATTCTTAAAGGTTTTTTTTT
>Ga0206128_1004035_pt1 | contig 11710 bp, 8 predicted proteins | sample Helgoland_Spring_7_FD_148601 | JGI IMG/M metagenome (GOLD analysis project Ga0206128, IMG submission 148601) | Pelagic subsurface seawater microbial communities from Kabeltonne, Helgoland, North Sea - Helgoland_Spring_Bloom_20160426_1 | ecosystem: Environmental > Aquatic > Marine > Epipelagic ...
GTAATGCAGATCTATAACCGCGAGGTACTCATCGATACTGAGTACTTCAAAGATTCTGCTGGTGGCTATTTCCTGATAGCACTGATTAATCATAGGAACGCTGTTAGCCATGACTTATCCCTCCTTTTAATTTCAAAAGTAGCAGTTTGTTGGAACCGCTGCAAAAGGCCATTGGCCATGCCCGCGGCTTCAGTTACAGGGCTATTGACTGATCTCGGTTGAGGTTGTGGAGATAAGCGACTGGAAAGTAACCGAATAATATTGGGCGGCATAAATTCTATTTCAAGGTAAAATTTCTTTATGGAATAGCAGCGCTTTGTGAAAGAATAAACTTGTCTAAAAACATTCGGCTATTATCAGCGGTTTAATTAATAGCAGTCACTCAATAGAAACCCATACATTCTGGAAAACCTATGACCCACAGCTTACACGGACGCCTAATGCTCGATTTGGCAGAGACAGCATTAACCGCTGAGGAGCCTGCACTGTTGTGTAACCCTCAGGTGGGGGGAGTGATTTTATTTGCCCGCAATGTTGAGAGTCGCCAGCAGGTTGAGGCACTGGTCGCAGAAATCAGAGCCGTCGCGCCACAGCTGTTGATCGCCGTGGATCAAGAGGGCGGGCGAGTGCAACGCTTTAAACAGGGCTTTACCCCGTTGCCGGCGATGCAACAGCTGGGTGATCTGTGCCACAGGGACAGAGAGGCTGGATTGGCACTGACTCGCGACTGCGGCTGGCTGATGGCCGCCGAGGTCATTGCCTGCGGTTTGGATATCAGCTTTGCACCGGTGTTAGATGTAGATCGTGACACCAGCAGTATTATCGGCGACCGGGCCTTTTCCGATCAGCCGCAGTCGGTAACCGATGTGGCGGCAGTGTTTATAGCCGGCATGAATGAAGCGGGTATGGCCGCCACCGGCAAACACTTTCCCGGGCACGGCGGTATTTTTGCCGACAGCCATCTTGAAGCCCCTGTGGACCACCGTGGCTGGGAGCAGCTCAGTGAGCACGACCTAGTGCCTTTCGTGGCCCTGGCAGACAAGCTGGGCGGCATAATGCCGGCGCATATTACCTTTCCCGCCATTGATCCTGACTCGGTGGGATTCTCCGATTTTTGGCTAAAACAGATTCTGCGCCACAAGCTCGGCTTTGACGGGGTGATCTTTAGCGATGATCTGGCCATGAAGGGTGCCGATGTGGCCGGTGATTATGTGCAGAAGGCAAAGCTGGCCCTAGATGCCGGTTGCGACATGATTCTAGTCTGCAACGACCGGCCGGGAGCCCTTGAAGTCCTGGACTTTATGACGGAGCAGCAGGTCAGTGGCAGTGATCGGATCAAGGGGATGTTAAAAACAACCTCCCTATCTTGGGCCCAGCTAGAGAATCATCCGCGCAGAGTTGCTACCATGGCGCAGCTGCAAAAAATGCATAGCAATAATTAGACATTAAGAGGGTAGGTCGGGCCGATGAAAGATATAGAAAACTGGTTGGTTAATTTGACAGGTGAACAGTACCTCTGGGTGCTGGAGTTATTTGTTATCGTGGTGCTGGCTCTTTTTCTAGGGGTGGTGATTAATCGGGTTGTCGACAAGCTCGAAGTGCAGGCCGCCAAGACTCGAACCGTGTGGGACGACGCCCTTATAGAGGCCTGCCGACGACCACTGATCTGGCTGGTATGGATTCTCGGAATCAATTTTGCAGCAGGCATTGCCGCGCAAAAAATGGACTCTGGGTTCTATGCTTTGGTGGACCCTATTAACCGCTTGGCGCTGATCCTGTTGGGTGTGATGTTTCTCACCAACTTTATTAAACGGGCCGAACGCAACCTGGTACATCCCAACTATATTGCCAAACCCATGGATGAGACTACTGTCCGCGCGGTGGGAAAATTACTTCGCGCTGCGGTGATTATCACCGGTGTGTTGATCGCCATGCAGCTGTTTGGTTACAGTATTTCTGGTCTGCTGGCCTTTGGTGGCATCGGTGGTATCGCCATGGGTTTTGCCGCCAAAGATCTGCTGGCCAACTTTTTTGGTGGCCTGATGATCTATCTGGATCGACCCTTTTCAGTGGGCGACTGGGTGCGTTCACCAGACCAAGAAATTGAAGGCACAGTGGAAGATATCGGCTGGCGTCTGACCCGCATTAGAACCTTTGATAAGCGCCCGCTTTATATTCCCAATGCGGTGTTTGCCAATATTTCTGTGGAAAATCCGTCGCGCATGACTAACCGCAGAATCTATGAAACCATCGGCGTGCGCTACGACGACCTAGAGCAGATGGGCCCGATTGTGGATCAGGTGAAGGCTATGTTATTGGCTCACCCAGATATTGATACCAATCAAACGATGATGGTCAACTTCAATCAGTTTGCCCCCAGCTCATTAGACTTTTTTATCTATGTTTTTACCAAGACAACCAACTGGGTGACCTATCACCAAGTGAAGCAGGATGTGCTGCTTAAAGTGGCGGATATTATTGCCGCAAACCACGCCGAAGTGGCTTTCCCAACCTCGACACTGCATGTGCCGGCTGGTATTGAAGTGAATGGCGCAAATGGGGACTAATGGGCGTTAGGAGGCAGTAGGGTTGTTTTAAAACTGCTGAGAAGTCCGAATAAAACAGCTTTCGCCAGCCTAAATCATGGACTGGCAGCTGTTGCGAAAAAAATCGTGGCAGAGTCTCAACCGGTTAACTACAGTTTATGAAGATGTAGCTTGATCAGCGTCATCTTAGTGAAGAATAACAGGGATGTATGGGGATATTGCAGTAGAGACTGCAAAGGGATTGTGCGGCTAAATGAATAGCCAGCACAGGATAAGGAGATCATGTCATGGATTTGACACAGCTTTTCACGGGCCTGAATTTTGACGGCCAGTATTTGGATATTGCAGGCCCAGGCTTATCTGGCCGCAACGGCCTCACCACCGATTTCACTCTCGATTTCGCTCTCGATTTCGCTCTCGATTTCACTCTCGACGGCTTTCCCTCAAGCAGGTGGCGGCCATGATGCGCTATCTGAAGCAGGCTCTTGAGATATTTATCGTCATCAGCGGCTGGTGCCTATTTGTCATTGTAGTCGTAGACTATATAGTTGGAGATCTTTCAGGACTGATCGATACCTCCCTGCAAACACAGGCCTGGTCTCTGCTACTGTTATTCGGTCTGTCCCGGAGTTCGACCCTTAGAGCCACCAACCAAACCATTAGACAGTGGTTTGCCAAGACCCTGGTAGGTGCCGTTGTCGGCCCTGTATTGACAGCCACTCGAGGATTTTTTGCCAGTGCATTGCGCTCGGTTTATATCAATGTCTACCTTTTGGCGGACGTGCTTTTCTGCGTTGGCTCACCACTGTTAATTATCTCGGCATCCGCTGGCTGGTGGTTGCTGCCCGAAGTCAGCTATGTATCGCTGCTGGTCTACTGCTGCATGATTTCAATAATTTTCTTCTGGGGGCTGCACAGTAATTTAGTGCGTCTGCTGACACTGGGTTATTTCTTCGGTTACTGGCTGGTCGCAGACTCATTGTTAATGTACCCCTTTATCGCCCCGGCGGCGGTGCAGGAGAATGTCGCATTGGGCATGACCGATGCATTAAATGCTCTACTCCCGGCAGTTGGGCTGGTGCTGATTGTCTACCTGCTGGCGCGACGCCATGGGCTACAAACGATTACACAGCTGTTAAATGGGCACCTGAGGATTAGTGCTTCTAACTCAGAGCCGGTTAAAGAACTAAACAGAGAACTAAACAGAGAACTAAACAGAGAACTAAACAGAGAGCCAGATGAAAACCCTAGCCAGGACTCCAGTCGTAACATACTCAGTAATTACCTATTCCTAGGATGCCTTTTGATGGCTATCCCCCTGGCCGCTGTTATCACCTATACCGCCATTAGCCATATCAATGTCCACCTGCTATTTGTTGGCCTCGGCATCTGGGCTCTGGATTTATATTGGCAGCACGACGTGGCCAACGAACCGGCCCTGTCCTCCGACTGGCGATATTTTTTAAAGCTCTCCTGGAAGTACTAGGGGCAATTTACTCTATAATCGCTTTTTGATTTTTAGAGGTAAAATCCGTGGCCAGTTTTATTGAGACCTTGGAGAGTAAAAAAGTAGCTAGTGATGTAGCTAGTAACAAAAGGACTGTTAAGAAAGTCGGACTATTACTCAGCTGCCTGTTGTTGGCTAGCTGTCTCGGCAGACCAGAGGGCGTTTTACCGGTTGAGCAGTTAGACAGCCAGCGTTATCTCGGCATCTGGTACGAAGTGGCGCGACTCGATCACTCCTTTGAACGAGGCCTAAGCAACGTCACCGCCGACTATTCAATGCGCGAAGACGGCGGCCTGCGGGTTATCAACCGCGGTTACTCAGCCGAAGAGGGCGAATGGCAACAGGCCGAGGGCAGAGCCTACCGCATTGATGATGATCAGCCGGGCCATCTCAAAGTCTCTTTTTTTGGACCTTTCTTTGGTTCCTATATTGTTTTTGAGCTGGACTCGGACTACCAACACGCTTTTGTTGCCGGCAATACCACCGGCTATCTGTGGCTGCTGGCGCGCACTCCAACCATTAGTGATGAGCTGAAAAAGCACTTTTTACAGCGTGCTGAGACCTTGGGGTTTGAGGTGGATGATTTGATTTTTGTTGATCAGGGGCGCAATGAGAGGCCTTTAGTGATCACTCCGACTTAAACGCGACAGCTGAGATAGAGGCGCAGCGCGTTATTTTTTATTAATATACCCCCCTATAATCATGCTATAACACTTAAAACACCCCTGTTAAATCATGTTGTACGGCCTATTTATAGATGCTATCATCCTACCCTGAGGTGACACTATGAATCGTAATCAATTGATTTTTATAGATAAATGGTTAAAGGACGCTAATAGAAAGCCACTAGTCATTCGTGGAGCAAGGCAAGTAGGGAAGTCTACGCTAGTTAAATTGGCTGCTGAGCAGCTCAACCTCCCTTTAGCATTGATTAATCTAGAGCGGTTCCCCGAGCTTAATGCCAGTTTTCAGAGTCTTGATCTGCGCGCCATTATCAATGAGTTGGAGGCCTTACCCGGTATAGGCGACCTTGCCCCCAATTCCCTTTTATTTTTAGACGAAATACAGGCTGTCCCTGAGGCGATACCCGCACTGCGGTATTTTTATGAAGATATGCCAGAAATACCGCTATTGTCTGCGGGTTCGTTACTCGAGTTTGTGTTGTCTGATCATAAGTTTTCTATGCCTGTAGGCAGGGTTCAATATTTGCATATGGGGCCAATGACCTTTACCGAATTTCTCGAGGCTCTTGGTGAGATCAAACTAAAAAATGAAATTGATACCTATGAGTTGGGTAAGGACATTGGTCTTGTCGTTCACCAGCGTTTATCGAAGCTGTTGCGCAGTTATTATTTTGTCGGCGGAATGCCGGAGGCAGTGGCCGCGTTTGTAAGGAGCCAAAAATTTAAAGAAGTTAGTGCCGTTCATCACTCCATTATTGATACCTATCGGGATGATTTCCCGAAGTATGCTGGGGCTAGGAATCTATCCAGAATGGTCAATGTATTTAATTTTGCCGCTAGAAACGTTGGCAAAAAAGTTAAATACAGTAATATTTCAAAACATGACCAAAGCGCCACGATAAAAAAAGATATAGAGCTTCTCTGTATGGCGCGTGTGGTGTCGAAAGTGATCCATAGCCACTGCTCAGGCCTTCCCTTGCAGGCGGATCTTGAAGAAACTGTTTTTAAATTGTTATTTCTGGATGTGGGGCTTATGAATTCAATCAGTGGCCTTAACTTGAGTGCCATCTCTCAGATGGAAGATATTCAATTAATCAATGAAGGGCCTATAGCTGAGCAATTCATTGGCCAGCATTTACAGGCATTACTTTCCTCAAGTCTTAATCGAGAGTTAACCTATTGGCTTCGTGAGGGTAAGGCGTCAAATGCCGAGACAGATTTTGTTGTGTCTTTTGATGGCCGGATAATTCCCATAGAGGTGAAATCTGGCAGTAGCGGTAGCTTAAAATCTCTCCACCAGTTTGTGGGTGAAAAGCAGGTCTCCACAGCCATTAGATTTGATGGTTGCATGCCTTCAACTCAAAGGGTTAATACCAGTATTCAAAAAGCAGGCAGGCGCATTGATGTGGACTATCATCTGATTTCATTGCCGCTGTATTTGGTCGAGCGATTGCCCGAGCTAATAGAAACGTTGCCACGATAATGAATAATAATCGAAACAATGCCCCAGGTACTTTTACTCAGCTTCAGTTTCCACATCGTCTAGCTGTGGATTAAGCACTTCCGGCTCATAGGGAATAATGGTCAACAACACACCCATCTTAGGGTGATCAATATAGTAACTCTGCTGTTCTTCGAGACGCTTGGATTGATCAAATGTCCACAGGGTCTTCACCGGATAGCGTCTCGGCTGTTGAATTTCTTCGGCAGCCTGCATCTCTGATTTCGAACTCTCTACAATTGCGGTTTCGTTGAAATTCTTTTCCGGCGCATCAATAAAAAAGTCCTCAATACGCTCTTCATTAAACTGAATGTCAGCGATGACGTAACTGTCGCCGAGGCTGGCTTGCTCTCGGGTCGGAAAATCTGGCAGTTCGATCATATTGGCTGTGTCGCTCTGTGGATCAAATTCCAGTAGCCAGAGATCCGATTGAAAATGTAAAAAGCGCGACTTATAAAAGCGCAGGCTGCCTTCAATTTCAAAGCGATCCATATATTGCTTGCCTGCTTTGATGATTACCCAGGGGTCTTGCTCTAGTTCGTCAGCTGAGAAGCGCCAGGCTTCGTGAAACAGGACGTTGTATTGAGCTTGGCGATCGAGGGCACGAGAACTTTCGTTGAGGTTGCGCACGTCTCTTGGCAGTTTTACGAAGGTAGGCTCATATTCTGCAACGTAGGCTTGTTCGGCTGTTTGGGTTTGATTGCCGACTGAAGTGCCAATTGGATTACTGGCTAAAAATGCGGCGTCTTGGGCATTTAATTGAGCGAGGTCGTATTCGTCGAATGGGCTGTTTTGTTCTATATCTTGCTGTTCTGGATTCTCTACTTCCGATCCGGGAAGTACCTCTGCTGACAAGCTAAGGGCCGGGTCCGCTACTGTCGCCAGTGGGATGATTCTCGCGGCTGTGGTTGAGACAACACCATTGCCGGCGACGGGGAAATCGTTGTGTGAAATTTGACCGGGTTCGAGCAGGTCGAGATTATTTTGCGGGAAGTCGAGTTTGTAACGGCGCGGTGGCTGTTCGGCGCCGGTATAACCCTGTTGGGTGAAGACAACGACTTCAACCTGATACCAGGGGGCCGCGTCCTCTTCTGCTAACTGACTATTGTCTTGGGCGGCACTCAGGCTGCTGGTCAGCGCCAATAGACCGATCCACAGACTGTTGGCCCGGAGTGCTTGTCGCTGTTGCTTGTCTGTTGTCATGCTTATCATTCCCTTGGTCATACTTTACAGGATAGCAGTTAAAATGCGTCCGCTACTACAGACGACTCCTTAGCTATCGCTCTCCGGGGGCATAAGTTGTTCGAGAATATAGGTCAACTTGTCCACGCGTTCTTCCGCCGTTTCCATTTCTGTAGTGAAACTCAATTGATCGTTATTTTGCAAGCGGAATGTGCCCGGGCGCTTCTGCACCATTTCAATAATGATCATGGGTTCCACTGGGGTGCTGGCGCTAAACTTAAGACGTCCGCCTTGGGGGCCAGCTTCAATTTTTATCAGTCCGAGGCGTTCGCCCATCTGTCGCAGTTTGGCCAGTTCAAATAGGGTTTTGGCCGGTTCGGGCAAGAGGCCAAAGCGATCGATCATTTCTACCTGCAATTCATATAAGTCGCGTTCCGTCTGGCAATTGGCGAGACGCTTATACAGTGTCAGGCGCATATTGACGTCAGGTAGGTAGTCGTCGGGAATTAGTGCAGGCAGGTGCAGGTTGACTTCGATGCCCTGATCCATGGCTGATCCCAGTTCAGTCTGTTTGCCATTTTTAATCGCATTGACCGCGCGCTCGAGCATTTCCAGATAGAGGGTAAAACCAATCGCCTGAATATGACCGCTCTGTTCTTCGCCGAGCAGTTCGCCAGCGCCGCGAATTTCTAAATCATTGGTGGCCAGGGTAAAGCCAGAGCCCAGGTGATCGGCAGCGGAGATGGCTTCCAGGCGTTTTTGCGCGTCGGAGGTAATGGTTTTCGGTGGCGGTGTTAAGAGGTAGGCGTAGGCCTGGTGGTGGGAGCGACCCACACGACCGCGCAATTGGTGCAGCTGCGCTAGGCCAAATTTATCCGCCCGTTCAATCAAAATGGTGTTGGCGCTGGGGATGTCGATGCCGGTTTCAATAATGGTAGTACAAACCAGTACATTGAAGCGCTGGTGGTAAAAGTCGGACATCACCTGTTCTAGCTGGCGTTCGCGCATCTGGCCGTGGGCTATATTGATCCGCGCCTCGGGGACTAGCAGCGCCAGCTCATCGGCGGTGCGCTGAATATTTTTAACGTCGTTGTGCAGGAAGTACACCTGACCGCCGCGGAGGATTTCACGGAGTATGGCTTCTCGGGTGATACGATCTTCGCGCTGACGGATAAAGGTTTTCACCGATAGGCGTCGTGCCGGAGGCGTGGCAATAATTGATAAGTCCCGCACTGCATGCATAGACAGATTCAGCGTTCGTGGAATTGGTGTCGCGGTCATGGTGAGAATATCCACCGAGCTGCGCATGGATTTAATCTTGTCTTTCTGGCGCACACCAAAGCGATGTTCTTCGTCAATAATCAGTAGGCCGAGACGTTCAAAGTCGATCTTGGCATGAAGCAATTTGTGAGTGCTGATCAGAATATCGACTTTGCCACTCTCGGTGTTGGCAATCACCTGCTCCTGTTCTTGGGCGGTGCGGAAGCGCGACAGCTCTTCGACCACTATGGGCCAGTTGGCAAAGCGGTCGCGGAAGTTTTGTAGATGCTGGTGGGCGAGTAATGTGGTGGGTACCAAGATCACTACCTGCTTGCTGCTGGAGACGGCGGTAAAGGCGGCGCGCATGGCCACTTCGGTTTTGCCGAAGCCGACATCACCACAGACCAGTCGGTCCATCGGTTGCGGGCTGAGTAGATCGCGGCGCACGGCGTCGATGGCCTCGGCCTGATCGGCGGTCTCTTCGAAGGGGAACTCGCCGCTAAACTTGCGGTAGTCTTCTTCATTGTTGTCGCAGGAAAAGCCTTTGCGCGCGGCTCGGCGAGCGTAGATGTCGAGCAGTTCAGCGGCGGTATCGCGTATCTGTTTGACGGCTTTTTCTTTAGCCTTTGACCATTTGTCGGTGCCCAGTTTGTGCAGCGGCGCCATGGATTGATCGCCGCCGCCAAAGCGACTGATTAGATGTAGGGATGAAACCGGCACATAGAGTTTGGCGTCATTGGCGTAGACCAGCATCAGAAATTCTTGCACTGACTTATCCACTTCAAGAGTGACCAGTCCCTGGAAGCGACCAACGCCATGGTCCATATGGACGACTGGCGCGCCATGTTGCAGTTCGGCGAGGCTCTTAAAGATATGATCCGGTGACTCTGAGGCCTTGGAGCGACGGCGGCGCTGCATCACCTGCTGGCCAAAAAGTTCACCTTCGGTGATTAGGCAGATACCCTGACCCGGGCTATAGAGACCCTGGTCTATGGGGTAGGTGGTGACTGAGAAGCGATCGCTGGTGTTGATAAAGTCTTGCCAGTTTTCTACTTCCGCGGCGACCACATTGATTTTCTTTAGAAACCCGGCAAGGGGTTCTCGGCGTCCGGCGGATTCGGCGCAGAACAGCACGCGGCCATCGAAGCCTTCGAGAAATTCCTGGAGTGCTGAGAGGGGGTTACTGAGCTTGGAGTTAACCGCCACATCGGGCACGGCGCGGAGATTGAAGTTGATGCGGCCGGCGCCGGCTTTGGCGGGCTGGCGATCAATCTCGGTGCGCGGCAGTTTTTTGATCTGCTCGAAGACTTCCTCGACGCCGAGAAACAGTTCTCTTGGCGACAGGATCGGTCGCGTCGGATCCACGCCATATTCGGCATAACGGGCATTGGTATCTTGCCAGAAGGCCAGGGAGGCGTCTTCGATGCCCACATGACTAAACAGCTGTACCTTCTCTGGCAGGTAATCAAACAGAGTGGCGGTCTCTTCAAAAAACAGGCTCAGGTAATACTCTATGCCCTGAGGCGCAATACCCTCTTTAATATCTCGGTAGACCGGACATTTATCCGGGCTTTGGTCAAAATGCGTGTGCCAATTATTGAGGAATTGATTGCAGGCCTGCTTGTCGAGGGGAAATTCTCGGGCCGGTAACAGTTCAATCTGGGTGACATTTTCTGAGGTGCGCTGAGACTCGGAGTCAAACAGTCGCAGGCTTTCGATTTCATCGTCCAGCAGGTCTATACGAAATGGCTGCTTGGCGCCCATGGGGTAGATATCGATCAGTGAACCGCGAAAGGCGTATTCGCCGTGTTCATAAACCGTTTCGACGCGGTTGTAGCCAGCGCGAGACAGCTGTTGCTGGAGCTCGTCGCGATCCAGCAGTTCGCCAACCTGATAGGAAAAGGTTCGTGAGGCGATAAAGTCTGTGGGTGCCAGTCGGTGCATCAACGTTGGCAGCGGTACTATTAATAGTGCGTGCTGGGCGTTGGGCAGGTTGGACAGAGTTTGCAATCGCGCCGAGACAATATCCTGATGGGGCGAGAAAATATCGTAGGGCAGGGTTTCCCAGTCGGGGAAGTTAAGGATCGGGAAATCCTGTTCGGCACTGAAAAATGCCAGTGCGCGACTCTGGGCTGCGGCCTCTCGGGCAGTCTCGGTAATCAGAATGCTGAGACCATCGAATTGTTGTGCGGCTTCGGCGATGGCTAGTGCACGACCAGCGGCTTGCAGTTCACCCCAGTGATTTTTATCACCGGGCTTAGCGTTTAAACCTAAATCAAGAATCGTCTTTGATTTCAAGATGGGTTTTAGGTCTAAAGTTGTCTGTGAAGTTGAAACTGTCATAACACCTGCGTAATCGTGTGAATGTTGTACTAAAGTTAAAATGTAAAGTTAAGCTGATACTGCACTGTCGTGCCGTTGGGCAAACAGAGCGCGCTATTTTACTCGCGGTCGGCTGACGATAGATAGAGGCAATAGTCTCTATATACGTGTCGAAGTCGGTTCTTAGTTGCCTGTGTGACTAATGTTTACGATAATACCAAAACCATCAAACTGCTCGAAAAGGACCTGCCAGTGATTGATCAGAAGAGACCCCTCCCAGACGATTTTTTCAAAGATTGGAAGCAACGTGAAGCCCTTGCCGAAGGCATGATACCGATAATTGGCAAGCTCTACCGCGAGCGCAATGTATCTACCTATATGTATGGCAACAGCATGGTCAATAAGTCGGTTACCGACTTGATGAAATTTCATCGCCGTGTGCGTCAGGTGGAGCAAAACGAATTATCGGAATTTGACTCTTCACCCATGATCGAAGCAATTGCCCGTCAGCATCTCGGGCCAGCGCATATTGATCTGGGTAAAATGGTGGTCAAGTTTCAGAGCATTGGCAATGGCCGCAGCATGGATGAGTTTGTCGCCGACGAGCTCAAAGATATTATCGGCTCCGATGTCAAGCCGTTGCCCCAGCCCCAGGATGTAGTGCTCTATGGCTTTGGTCGCATAGGTCGATTGGTGGCGAGAATTCCCC
>Ga0206128_1004036_pt1 | contig 11706 bp, 9 predicted proteins | sample Helgoland_Spring_7_FD_148601 | JGI IMG/M metagenome (GOLD analysis project Ga0206128, IMG submission 148601) | Pelagic subsurface seawater microbial communities from Kabeltonne, Helgoland, North Sea - Helgoland_Spring_Bloom_20160426_1 | ecosystem: Environmental > Aquatic > Marine > Epipelagic ...
ATCCTGGTTGCGTGAGCTGGTCAACCCGCCACTATCAACCGATGATTTAATTGCACAAGTCACGATGGCGGGTCTTGAGGTGGACGGTTCAGAGTCGGTTGCCAAGGCTTTGGCCGGGGTGGTTGTGGGTGAAATTCTGAGTGTTGAGACACATCCCGATGCGGACAAGCTCAAGGTTTGTCAAGTACGGGGTGGTGATAAAGAGTTCCAAGTTGTCTGCGGCGCACCCAATGCACGTGCAGGCATAAAGGTACCTTTTGCGACTATCGGTGCGGTATTGCCTGATAACTTTGTGATCAAAAATGCCAAATTAAGAGGTGTAGAGTCGCAGGGTATGCTTTGTGCTCAAGACGAATTGGGCCTTGGTGAGGGTGGCGATGGCCTTTGGGAGTTGCCTGCTGAAGCGCCCGTGGGTGCAGATTTAAACGTCTATCTTGACCTGAATGACATGGTGATAGACGTTGATTTGACGCCTAATCGAGGTGACTGTTTGAGTATTCGCGGGCTGGCTCGAGAGGTTGGGGTACTTAATCAATTGGATGTGCAGGCGCAGGTATGTATGCCTGTAGAGCCCTCTATTAAGGATAAGATTAAAGTTAACCTCCAAGCCCCGGAGAGTTGTGCCCGCTATGTCGGACGAGTGATTAAGAATCTAGATTTATCTGTTGAAACACCGCTTTGGATGCAGGAACGTTTGCGGCGCAGCGGAATCCGTAGCTTGGGACCGGCGGTGGATGTTACCAATTATGTTCTCATTGAACTGGGACAACCCATGCATGCTTTTGACTTGGCCAAAATCGACGGCGAAATTAATGTGCGCATGGGTCAAAATGAGTCTCTTGTTCTTTTGGACAATTCTGAAGTAACAGTTAATACGGAGACCCTTGTTATTGCAAGCGATGCTAAGCCTCTGGCTCTTGCTGGAATCATGGGTGGCTCAGGGTCGGCAGTGCATGGTACGACTCGTGACATCTTGCTTGAAAGCGCCTGGTTTAATCCTCTTGCCATTGCCGGGAAAGCCAGGCACTACGGCAAGCACACAGATTCATCGCACCGTTTTGAGCGAGGTGTGGACTCTAACTTGCAGGTGGCGGCAATGGAGCGTGCAACTGCATTGTTGGGTGCTATCTGTGGTGGCTCGGCGGGACCTCTGGTAATCGAAGAAAGCGTGACGCATCTGCCTCAAGCTGAGCAAATTGTACTCAGAGATGCTCGCTTATGTCAGCAATTGGGAATGGATATACCAGCCCAGCAAGTGGATGAGATATTGACTAGATTAGGGCTTGAGAAGGTATCCAGAAATGCTGAAGCCGGTGTATGGAATGTTCCCAGCTGGCGCTTTGATCTAGCGATAGAACAAGATTTGGTCGAGGAGGTTGCACGCATTGTCGGTTATAATAATTTGCCCGTGACCACACCCTCTATGAATCTTGCTCTTCAGCCTGAGTCCGAATCCTTGGCCTCAGTTAAGACATTTAGGTCACCGCTGCTCTCCCGTGGGTATCAAGAGGTAATCACCTACAGTTTTGTAGATCCCCGGGTGCAATCTATGTGCGATCCAGATGTATCCGCAGTTACCTTGACAAACCCAATCTCCTCCGATATGGCGGTGATGCGCACGAACCTCTGGCCCGGTCTTCTCACTACGGCTAGTCATAATCTCAACCGTCAGCAGACAAGAGTACGAATTTTCGAGTTTGGACAGTGTTTCGTAAGCGACGATAAAGGCGCTTTGTCTCAGGCCAATGCGTTGGCGGGTTTGATCTGTGGGTCTCGAACGCCCGATGGTTGGACAGGCGGTAAAGAGCCTGTTGATTTTTATGATTTGAAGGGAGATGTAGAGGCAGTATTTGCCCAGACTTCACTGGCAACTGAATTTAGTTTTACATCGGCGACACATCCGGCTTTGCATCCTGGCCAGAGCGCTATTATTAGTCGTAATAATACTCATGTTGGCTGGATTGGTCAGCTGCACCCCGAAATCCAAAAAGAGCTCGGATTGTCTAAGCCAGCTTTTATTTTTCAGGTTGATTTCGATCAATTGAGCAAAGTGCGGGTACCCCATTATCGCGGCGTTAGCAAATTTCCTGAAGTTAAGCGTGATCTGGCTTTTGTGGTCGCCTCGTCTGTATCTTCTGCTGAGTTACTGAGCGCTGCCAAACTGGCCGCGGGTGACTATCTAACAGATTTAAAGTTATTTGATGTTTATCAGGTCAAAGATATTGATAACAAAAGCAAAAGTATTGCTTTAGGGTTGACCTTTCAACATGATTCACGCACTCTTACAGACGACGAAGTGAACCAAGCGGTGGCGTCTGTTGTGGTTCAGGTCAAATCAAGTTGTGATGCTGATCTAAGAGTCTAAACTGATTACTATGAATATTTTCTGTGGGTGTTTTTAATGAGTGCACTAACGAAAGCTGATTTGGCAGAGATGCTATTTGATGATCTTGGTTTGAATAAACGCGAGGCAAAAGAAATTGTTGAGATGTTTTACACCGAGATTAGTCAGGCGCTTGAAGATAGTGATAACGTCAAATTATCCGGTTTTGGTAATTTTGAGCTGCGCGACAAGAGTAGTCGGCCCGGAAGAAACCCCAAAACTGGTCAAGAAGTTTCCATTTCGGCGCGAAGGGTAGTGACTTTTAAACCAGGGCAGAAGCCCCAATCTCGAGTGGAGACTTATGCTGGAAGCAAGTGATAACAACCAACTGCCAGCGATTCCTGGCAAACGTTATTTCGCTATCGGTGAAGTGAGTGAGCTGTGTCAGGTCAAACCGCATGTTTTACGTTATTGGGAACAGGAGTTCCCTGGTCTGAGTCCAGTTAAGCGACGAGGTAATCGACGTTACTACCAGCGTCAAGACGTGGTGCTTATTCGCCAAATACGATCTCTTTTATATGAGCAAGGCTTCACCATTGGAGGTGCTCGCCAGAAACTTGATCACACCCCAAGTAAGAGAGAATTAACGCCCTATAAACAGTTACTGGATCAAACGATCTCAGAGCTTGAAGATGTTCTCAAAGACCTCAGTTAACCTCTTATTTATATTATTATAGTTTGACGGGCTGTTGCAAAAAGCCAAGTTCACTGTATGATTGCCAACGTTTTATCGGGGCGTAGCGCAGCCTGGTAGCGCACTACACTGGGGGTGTAGTGGTCGCAGGTTCAAATCCTGCCGTCCCGACCAATAAACCAAGAAGGCCTCCCTTGCGGAGGCTTTTTTTTGGTTTATCGACTGCGTGCAGAAGGTTTTGAGGTTTAGCAATAAGCGGCGCTTATTGCGTAACCGGTTCACTAAGATAGCGAAGCTATCTTGAGTTTTATTCAGAATTATCCTGGGGAATTTTATTTAGAGATGATTCATCAGTTCGTCGTGATAGCTCAATCCCCCCCCTTTTTTTGGATTTTGTAAATTCATCTGCTTCGGTGAGGTTTTTTGACGTATTATGCATTCTAGTGGATTGAGGCAGAAATCATGGCCCAAAAAGATATTGGTAACAAGGTGCCTTTGGACACCTTAACAAGTACTCGTCAAGTAGAGGCATTTTATGATGAGTGGGCAGATGGTGGAAAGTATAATCGTGATATGCAGGATTGGAATTACACGGGACCTGAAGAATGCGTTGGGGTACTGAGTAATTACTTGCAAGACACTCATTCTGTCATACTTGACGCGGCATGTGGCTCGGGTTTGGTGGGCGAGGCCTTGCAAAGACGCGGCTATGACTGCATTTATGGTGCAGATCTATCAGAAAAGCTTCTCGATGCAGTGCCTCGAGGCATATATCGTCAATTATTACAGGCGGACCTAAATTGCCCTGTAGACATGCCAGATAACTTTTTTGATGCGGTTGTTTGTGTTGGTGCATTTACCTTTGGCCATTTGAAAGCAGAGGTTTTCGAAGAGTTCGTTCGAATCACAAAAGATAAGGGCTATATTTGCTTTACAATAAATAACGGAATATACGTTGAACAGGGGTTTGAGGCCGAACTAAAACGTCTGGAGAGACAAAATAAATGGTGCAAAAAGGAACTTTTTCTGGGCGAATATCTTGCCTCAAAGAGTGTTCACGCTCGATTGGGCCTGTTTCAAGTTTCTAAATCTTAGTCTGGCGGCCGGCCACGTAGGTTAAGATTTTTCATTACAAGGTCGATAGTAATTGCTCTGAACTCGGTTCACAGTCCTGGAATTTACTTTGGAAACATCTCGACGAGGTCTCTTGTGCTATTTCCAACTCAGCTTGAGTCATGCGCTGTTTTAACAACTTCAGTTCACTTCGGGTTGTGAGTTTATTGGATGTATCGGCCATCGACCACCATACATAGGCAGCGATATTATCCATAGCCACGCCAATGCCATGATTGTATACCGTACCCAACATATTCTGGGCATACACGTGACCTTGCGATGCAGCGACCGCATACCACTTTAGCCCTTTGATGAAATGTTCAGGAATACCTTCGCCTGAAAAGTACAGCGATGCAAGGTTGAATTGTGCGTTAGGATCTCCCTGCGCAGCTGCTTTTTCAAACCAATCGCAAGCTATGCGCTTGTTCTGCGGAACACCCAAACCGTGAAGATAAATATAACCGAGCATAAATTGGCTGGAAGCATGACCTTGATTCGCAGCAGATTCAAACCATCTTGCAGCTTGATATCTGTCTTTTGGTTTTCCCATACCTTTAAAATAAAGCGTTGCAAGGCCAAACTGTGCCTCGGCATTGCCGGCCAAAGATTCTCTGTCATACCACGTAATTGCATCCATATTGCCCGGTGTCACAACGATACGCCACAGGTAGGTCTCTTCCACGATTTGGTTGGCTAGAGTGCGGTTTTCTTTTGAAATTGTTAGAAAACGTTCGAAGTCCAACGCTTCGCACGTAAGCACTCTGGCAATTAATGCCAGACAGATAATTAACAATGCCTTTTTCATTAAATTGTCCGAGTAAAATTTGGAAATGCATACTAACGACTGATTACAGATCTGTCAAAAGCGACTCATTGATTTATCAGCTGTGAGTAAACTATGCAGAGAAAACAGCAACGTAGGAAATCGAATCGAAACCTGTGGTGTTTAGGTCAGATCTCCTTAACCCGACTGCTGTGTTTATGTTGACGACCTCTATATTACTTGAATTTCTTATTGAAGTAAGTTTGTAGGAAAAAAGACGCAACCATTCCTGCACAGAGCACGGCTAGCGTTATTTTGTCCCTGTGTGCTGTTTCGGGAACCCATATCGCGTGTTTTTCTAGATAATACAGAAGATAGATGCACATTGCAGAGGGCAATGAGGAAAAAAAATACTGGAGATACTTGGATCTGCTAGTTTTAGGACTCAATTTTTTCAGCCTTCGTTTATAACGCTCGATGTTACCACAATATATGACACTGATATAAGCTTGCGAGAACCACTAATGGTTATTTTAGCTGCGAATTTACCGATATATAGGCTAACATATACCAAGATTTAGTCTTTTTAGCCTATAGGCCAAGTAGTGGTCTTTTGTCAGTTAATGACATAACGCAGAGATTGTGTGGACAAAATAGGATACAGATAATGAAATCGACGGCAGATATTCTAAGGTCTAAAGTATTGAACGGATGGGGTTTGTTTTTGCTGTTGTGTTCTGTAATGACCGCTTTCAACGTGCTGCACATGCAGGAACAGGATATTACAGTACCAGAGGGCGTGTCTGAGATGATTGGCTACTCTGTGCGCTGGGCTGTTCCTTTTATTTACATAGTGGTAGCGATCTCGTCATTGAAAATTCTCTTTCCCGGTGCTGTTTCAAACTGGCTGATGAAAAATCGGAAATATATTGGTTTGGTTTTTGCCTATGCCATGGCTTGGCAGGCCGTTTTTATCTTTATTTTATCGACCTTTTACCGCGATTATTATTTTAGCGAAGTGTATTATTTTAGAGATGAAGTCGAGGGCAGTGTCGGCTATATCTTTCTTGCGGCTATGGTGATGACATCGTTCAACTTTGCGCGTAAGAGAATCAATTCAGCGCAGTGGTCGCTTATTCAGAAGGGGGGTATTTATTTTTTGTGGGCCTATCCCTTTAGCGTCTATTGGTGGAATCTCTTTTATTATCCTTATCAAGCGGGTTATTCCTCTCCCGAGTTGCATGATTATGTATTTTACGTTTTGGGTTTTGCAGCTTTTGTTGTGCGGATATTTGCTTGGGGAAAACTCCGGCTAAAACGACTGAGCAAACATGGAGATTCATTTGAGCTTTTGTCTGTTCAGGGTGCCAGCGGTGTAGTCCTCGTTGCAGTTGGATTTTTCGTTTCTGTCAGTGGACATCATTGGTTTTCTCCGGTCTCCGCTGTATTGTCTTCACCGACATGGTCCGCAGAGGCCGCTTTATGGCTACCATTCTGGCCTCTCGAGCCGTTCTTTTCTCTCATCATTATTGCCATGGGTGTGATGTTAATTACTTCGGGAAAAGGAATGAGTAATTTAGCTGAGCAGAAAAACTGACAAAATATTACATTAAAGGCACTGTTTAAAGTTGGCTTCATAGCAGTCTAGGGCTTTGGTTTGAGCGAGTTCTATCTCGTCACTGGACATGGTTGATTTGACTCTGTCCAGTGCTTCATTCGCGTTGCCAAGACCTTGAGTTTTTGCCATTGAGTACCATACGTAGGAATTAATAGTATCCTGGGGTGCTCCCGTTCCCTGTTCATACATTTCACCAAGGCTTTGCTGCGATGAAACATTGCCCTGGGATGCGGCTTTGGTGTACCAATCAATAGCCATTTTGTTGTTCTGGCGTATACCTAGCTCGTACCTGTAGGCGTCAGCTAATTTGTGCTGGGCATTCTCGTGACCTTTTTCGGCGGCCTTTTTAAACCAGTGGGTTGCCCGATTGTTATTTATTTGCAACGTAATACCATCGGAAAGTTTAGTGCCAAGGCGATACTGAGTTTCTGCGTCACCGTTGGCTGCCGCTGTCTCATACCATTTGAGTGCTTCGGCATCATCCTCTCGGGTACCCAATCCAGTGGCGAGCATAAAGGCAAGGCGATATTGACTATCGATGTGGCCAGTCTTCGCTGACTCTTCATACCACGTTGCTGCTGCGGCCTTATCCTCGACAACCCCTTCGCCATAATCATACATGAATGCTAGGCGTATTATCGCCTCAGTTCTACCTTGCTGCGCAGCTCTGTAGAACCATTTAAAGGCTCTTTCATCATCCTCTGGCACTCCCTCTCCATAACCAAACATAAAGCCGAGCCGGGTTTGAGCGTCGACTTGCCCCTGCTCTGCCGCCAAAAGATACATATCGATTGCCAGATCATTGTCCTCGCGCACGCCCTCGCCATGATCGTACATATTGCCCACGTAGTACTGAGCCTCTGCATTGCCCCTCCTTGCTGCAGCGAGGTACCACTGTAATGCTTCACGGTTGTTTTCAGGCACCCCTTCACCCTTATCCAAGATCATTCCGAGCTTAATCTGAGCGTTGATAATCCCTTTCTCTGCGGGTTTCCTAAACCATCGTAACGCCTCCCGGTAGTTTCTCTCTACGCCGACGCCATTGAAGTACATCATACCCACATCGAACTGAGCCGATTCATTACCGTTTCTAGCAAGTCGCATTTTTTTGTTGAATTCGTCGGTGTCTGCATTGGCAACATGGCAGCCAACGCTCAAGGCATAGAGGACGCCAGCCGTTAGGAGGTTAGTAAAGTGTTGTTGGGTGAGTCTTAGATTAAAGTTTCTTATTGTCATCTGATACTCCGATATCTCTAAGTCGACATGCTTGAGGGCAATCGCGCGAAATTAGGTAAATCGTGAACCGTTATTTTTTGATGAAGTTTTGATATTTCCCTTATCAATCATCAACTTGGTATCATGGTAGCATGGACTGAGAGGGGTTGTCACAGCTTACTTAACCACCCTTTTTCTGCTTTTTCTGTCACTTTTGTTCTATTTCACTAGATTTGATGGCTTCACAGCGATTGTGTTTTTACCTAGTGTTGGTTTCCTGAGATGCCTATGATGGGCGATAGAGTTAATAGTCTACACTTAGCTCCCCGCCATAGGCAGGCAAGTAAACTACAAATTCACTGATTTGGCATTGTTAAATAATATTCTCAGCAACTGCATCATAGTGTAATGACTTTTTGACAAATGTCTTGGACACACAGTTGAGAACATTACATGAGGTAATAGGCTTGGCGTAAAGATGCAGCGACATACCTCGACAACCGGCGATATTTTCTAGGCTGTGTATACCCATAAAATCCACCATATATGCAATATCGCCAGTGGCGGTCTTGTTGATTTGTCGAGGTTCGAGAGTCTCCAGCTCACGATCATAGATAGCTTCTTCGAATTTTCCTTCAACAAAGTACATCCAGCACTCTTCTGAGTTGTGGTCATGGATGTCGGTTTTATGGCCGGGCTCCCAACAAATTAACATCAGCTCAAAACGTTCGTTTCGTTCAATGCACACTCGGGTGTGATGGCTGCGCGACCAAGTGGCGTAAGGTATAACATCTGATGCTGGTAGATTGATATGCTCAGCAAGATCTGAAAAATAATCGGTGGGGGTCTCTTTAAGTATCTGCACCAACTGTTTAACGCTGACGATTGCGGGGAAATCTGGTTTTTGCTTGATAAGCGGGTCGTGTTGGGTCACAGGTTTTTCTCCTTCAATTGCTCTAAACATCCGGCGCCGATAGGTTAACCCAGAATGTGATATGAGGTAAACATTTCTCATCAATAGTGATCATCAGCTCTGTGGATCAAAGACTTAAAAGCCAGTTTTTGAGATCCTCATACACTTCCTTTTTATTGATCTCATTTAACATTTCGTGGCGTCCACCCAAGTACATTTTTTTTGTAATATTTCGCTGACCAGAGGCTGTAAATACATTTGATAAAGCAGTCACTCCGATACCCTGTTGGCCAACTGGATCCTGATCACCAGAAAACATATAAATCGGCAACGCACTACTAATTTTCTTAAATGCATCAGGCTTCGACAGATCAGCCATCCCCTGTAAAAAATCGCACCAAGATTGGGTAGATAAAGGCCCACCACAAAGTGGGTCATTGATATAGTGGTCTACGGCGTTGTTGTCTCTGGATAACCAGTCGCTCTCAGTTCTAGCGGGCTGAAAAGCATTGTTAAAATGGCCAAAGGACAACTTCTCAAGCAAATTGCTTGGTCGGTCGTGGCCGCAGCGTCGACGTTCAATTCTCGCAATGACAGAAGCGGCTTTGTAAACATAGGGCTTTGCATAATTAGAGCCTGACAAAATCAAACCCAATAGTGGTTTTGCCATTGATTGCGTTAGCGCAGTAAGCCGAGTTTGACAAAAATGTGTCGCCATAAATGAGCCCATGCTGTGGCCCATAATCACTAGTGGTAAATCAAAATAATTACTTTTTTCTTGAAGAAACTGTAGTTGGTCATCGAGCATCAAGTTCCAGCCGTCCTTATCGGCCACATGATAACTGCTGTGCATTGCCTTTCCTGTTTCTCCATGACCACGATGGTCGCCGGCGGTTACCAGTATTCCATGGGAACCAAGAAAATTAGCCAAATCACAGTATCTGGCACTATGCTCAGACATGCCGTGTAATATATGCAACCACATTGTCGGTTGTTCGGGGATCCATTGATAATAGTGGAATTTGCCGGCGGGACCCTTAGTGAATGGCATTGTATGAGATTCTTGTTCACCCATAATTGGACCTCCTGAGCAACTAAAGAGCGAGACTTACCACTCTAGCAGATAATGGATTGAGTTATCTACGACCGTCAATTTTTAAACTTTCACTATGGTATGCTGTTGAAAAAGACATTTGAACAAGATTGATGGTAAAAGGAAGCTGCTGTTTTGAACCTTATTATATCTGCTATTTTTGTATTTCTAGCATTGACACTTCTATTGAGACCACTCGTTGTTTTAATCATGAACTGGATTATCCATAGGCCCTCACTAAAGCATCAGGTGGTGGCCCTTTTTGTATTCGGTAGTGGACTCATGCTCTACGCCACGTCACTTGCGCAGTGGTATTACCACACGGGTGCACTGGCTTTATTTATTGTTGGACTGTTGGCAATAGCTGAAGGGCTGGTGATTGTTCTTGTTGGAGAGAATAAGTATCGAGGCTTTGTGCGCTACTGTGCTAATCGCCCCTGGATTATCAGCGCTCCATCCATTGCGCTGTTAGTTTTTCTTGCTGGATTTCTCGCATTCCGCTCTTACATTGGGCCGATTCCCGATGTAGGAGAGTGTCGATCAGGTGACGAATTAAAAGTGCTATGTGGATTTGAAAAGCCGCCTGAAGACATAGTGCTAACACCAGATGATAAATTTTTACTGGTATCAGAGTTTGGCGGTATTGCCGCCTTTGTCGAAGCCGCCGGGCAAACTGTAACCTCGGGCAGACTCAGTTTTCTCGAACTCTCAACCTTAAACGTTGTAAGGCCTGCTATTAGTTACTCGAACAATTCATGGGGTGATGGTTATTGTCGGCGAGACAAGGATATGCTGTTCAACCCTCACGGAATCGATTTAATCCAGCGCAACGATGGGCGCTATCAAGTTGCTGTGGTCACTCATGGTCCCATGGAAGCCGTTGATATGTTTGAATTAGTGGCTGAGGAGGGCCATGAAACGCACCTCGCTGGCCTTGAGCCTATCCCATGGCGCCTAGTTTGGCGTGGATGTGTGGAAGCGCCCTCTGTTAATTTCTTCAATGGTGTTGCTCTGGCTCCTGACGGTAGTTTTTTTGTCACGCACATGCATGGTCGAGACTTTTCCTTAAATGACTATTTACTGGCCACGCTCACTAAACCGGATACCGGTTATGTGCTGCGCTGGGATAGGGATGTTGGCTTTAGTCAGGTTCCTGCCACTGAGGGTGGACAACCCAATGGCATCGCCTATGACAGTCAAAATGGCGTCTTGCATGTAGCATTTAATTTGTCTGATCGAGTCGACGCCATAGATCTTGTCGCGCGCTCAGTTATTGCAAGTTATAGTGTGGATGCGCCAGACAATCTGGTTCTAAAAGAGGGAAGTCTCTGGGTCACAAGTCTGTTGCATCAGCCAATGGATGGTTTAGTCTGCGAACGCTATCCCTGTGCGCTGCCATTTTCAATAATAGAACTAGACGCGTCTGATTACGGCGAGAAAACCAAATGGGATTTTCGCGGCCAGCCCTTTGGATTGCCCACTGTGGCTCTTCCTACACCGAGTGTTGACGGTGAAAAACAGGTATTTATTGGCACATTTCTTGGCAGCCGAATGGCGCGGATGATTGCGGAGTGAGCCGCAAAAAATGTACTTTTTATCCACAGGGTCAAATTGACCCTGTATTTAATTTGTTGTTGTAATAGTCGCGCTTTGCAGGGCAGATGTTAACTTTCGATAGATCTCCCTGAATATGTGGTAAACCTAGGACTCGCTGATCCATCACTTTAAACCACAACCAAGGAATATAGGCGATTAAATACATTCCGAAATAGCCATTGGGTAATTCTGGAATATTGTCAAAATTTCTTAAACTCTGGTAGCGACGAGCGGGGTAAGCGTGATGGTCTGAATGACGCTCCAAATGAAACAATACAATATTACTAACGATGTAATTGGTATTCCAAGAGTGATGCGGTTTGGGGCGCTCGTAGCGGCCGTTTTCTTTTTTCTCTCTCAACAGACCGTAGTTTT
>Ga0206128_1004053_pt1 | contig 11670 bp, 8 predicted proteins | sample Helgoland_Spring_7_FD_148601 | JGI IMG/M metagenome (GOLD analysis project Ga0206128, IMG submission 148601) | Pelagic subsurface seawater microbial communities from Kabeltonne, Helgoland, North Sea - Helgoland_Spring_Bloom_20160426_1 | ecosystem: Environmental > Aquatic > Marine > Epipelagic ...
CCCAAGCCCCGCAGGGATATGCGCATCGGCCATGCGCAAAGGTAAACGCAGCACCACGCACGCACCGTCTCTATTAAAAAGGCGCATGTCGCCGCCCGCGAGTTTCGTCATGTCATAGACCATCGCGAGACCAAGCCCGGAACCTTCTCCGCCTTTCGTGGTGAAAAACGGTTGCAGGGCATGTTCTAATGCGCGTTCGGAAAAACCGGGACCTGTGTCAGCGACTTCGAGCTCGAGCCACGTGTCTTGAACTGCGCGAGCGGTGAGCGTGATTTGCCCACCCGGAGGCGTCGCATCGCGCGCATTCAGGATCAGATTGAGCAGACTGTCCTGAAGCATTCCTGCGTCAAGATTAAAGGTCCCATCAGCTGCGTTCTGCACAACGTTTAGCTCATGATCACTACCGAGCGTCGGGGTCGCCATGGTTTCCAGCTCATTCAGGAACGATGAAAGTGTGACAGGCGTTGGGCGCAATGTTCGCGGCCCTGTCATGTCCGCAATACGGTGCAGCAGGCCACCGCCACGACGCGCAGCGGCAAGGGTCGCGGTGATCAGGTGTTCGGCATCAGCAGGAAGGTCGCTCATCCGCTCGAGTTTGCTCTGCATGCCGAGGATAATAGTGAGCAAGTTTGAAAAATCATGCGCGAGGCCGCTGGTCAGCTGCGCCGCCATTTCGCGACGACGGGTCTGTTGCAACGCAACGCGCGTTTGGGTTTCTTCTGTGACGTCCATGGAGAGGACGTAGACCCCTTGTACGCTTTGCTCTGACACATCCGGTGTAAACGCGACACGTATGCGACGAGAGCTGGAATGATGGGTGAACTCAAAAACAGAAGGTTCATTTTTTAGAGCACGTTCGAGGTGCGGTTTGATCACCTCATAGGTCGATGTGCCAAGCGCTTCGATGGCGCTCAGCCCGACGATATCATCCGTGCTGCCCGGCATCACATCATGCAGTCGTCGGTTGGAAAACGTGTAGCGCTGTTGCAAATCCAAGTGTGCGATATGGGCTGGCATCATTTGCGTGGTGAGACGCGTGCGCGCCTCCATTTGGGTGAGTTGATGCTTTGTTTCTTCGAGGGTCGCATTGCTCGACGCCAATGCTCGGTTGGTAGAGGCAAGCTCCTCCGAGCGGGCGAGCACCTGTTCGCTTAAGACTTCAGAGCGTGCGCGCAGCAATGCTTCTTGCTGCTTTGTCTCGGTGATGTCTGTGTAGACAGTGACCCAGCCGCCTTCTGGCAAAGGTGCGCCTTCGACGCTGATGACGCGACCATTGGCACGGGTTCGCTCCATATAATGCGGCTCAAAGGCAAGGGCGAGCTTGGCGCGCACTGCGACGAAGTCTGCCAGATCATCGATTTCGCCGTATTCTCCACGCTCGGCTAAAAACCGAATCACAGATTCAAAGCTCACACCAACTTCGGTCAAAGCATCAGGTAGATTGAACATCTGTTGCATGGGGCGATTGATCAGGACCAGTTTCAGATCAGAATCGAAAATCGACATGGCTTGCTGGATCAGGTTCAATCCAGCAGCAATCATCGTGTCATGGCTATTTGTGCGGTTCATAGCCCTATGGCTAGCACCGTGAGGGCATCGCCGGAAAGCCCTGCGAGTGCGCTGTTACAATTCGTTAGGTTTCAGAAAACTTACGGAAAAAGTTGACCTTCAGAAAATAGCTGGCACGGTACATGGAGCGAGTCGCAAAAAGCGGCCATGTTCGCACAAGCGGGCAACGGGAGGAAACATCGTTGACACAAACGTCTGAGGGCGTGAACGGATTGACTTCCGTTCCGGCGCTATTGCAACGCAACGCAACCGAGTTCGCTGACAAAGCGGCTTACCGTGAAAAAGAGCTGGGCATCTGGCAAAATTGGACATGGTCCGAGACGGCGGATGAGATCGACGCATTGTCGTTAGGTCTGCTGACGCTTGGGATAAATGAAGGCGATTTCGTCGCAATCATCGGCCGCAATCGTCCATACCTGTATTGGGCGATGGTCGCTGTGCAATCTGTCGGTGCTGTGCCTGTGCCTTTGTACTCCGACGCCTCTGCAGAAGAGATGGCATATGTTCTCGATCACTGCGGCGCGCGTTTTGTGATCGCCGCGGATCAAGAGCAAGTTGATAAGGTGCGCGACGTTCAGGAAGGCCTGAGCCAGTTCGAGAAAATGATCTATCTCGACCCGCGTGGATTGCGTAAATACGACCATGCGAACCTGCATCAATTCTCGAAAGTGCAGGACGCCGGACGCGCTGCTCTGTCCGAGTTGATGCCAGAGCTGAACCGCCGCCGCGAAGCGCTGAATTACGACAGCACTTGCGTGATGCTTTATACTTCTGGCACCACGGGAAAGCCTAAGGGCGTTGTTCTGAGCAATCGTAACATCATTGAAACTTCGCGTCATTCATCCGAGTTTGATAGCCTCAGCGCTGGCGAAGATATTCTCGCCTACCTGCCGATGGCATGGGTTGGTGATTTCATCTTCTCGCTTGGTCAGGCTTATTGGACCGGTTTCTGCGTCAATTGCCCTGAAAGCGTTGATACGATGATGACCGATCTGCGTGAGATTGGTCCGACCTATTATTTTGCCCCTCCACGCGTGTTTGAAACACAGTTAACGACTGTGATGATCCGCATGGAAGATGCGTCACCTATGAAGAAACGGATGTTTGACTACTTCATGGCGCATGCCAAGAAAGTCGGCCCCGATATTCTGGACGGCAATCCCGTCAATGGTTTCGACAAGCTGAAGTATAAGCTGGGTGATTTGCTGGTTTATGGTCCGTTGAAAAATACTCTTGGTTTTTCGCGTGTACGTATCGGCTATACGGCTGGTGAAGCAATTGGCCCTGAGATTTTCGACTTCTACCGCTCGCTCGGGATCAATCTGAAGCAGCTTTATGGTCAGACGGAAGCCTCGGTCTTCATCACGCAGCAACCGGATGGGCAAGTGCGCTCTGACACGGTTGGCGTTCCATCCCCCGGTGTCGAGTTGAAGATCGCTGAGAATGGTGAAGTGTTTTACCGCTCTGAGGGCACGTTCGTTGAGTACTATAAGAACGCGGAAAGCACGGCAGACACCAAAGACCCAGAGGGTTGGGTCGCGACGGGTGACGCTGGTTTCATCGAAGAAGGCACAGGGCATCTGCGCATCATTGATCGTGCGAAGGATGTGGCGAACATGTCTGATGGAGCACTGTTCGCGCCGAAGTACGTTGAGAACAAACTGAAGTTTTACCCCAACATTCTGGAAGCCGTCGTGTTTGGCGCGGGGCGCGACCGCTGCACGGCGTTTATCAACATTGACCTGACAGCTGTTGGTAACTGGGCAGAGCGTAACAATATCGCGTATGCATCCTATCAGGAATTGGCCGGTCATCCCCGTGTCTTAGAGACGATCCAAGAGCATGTTGAGACAGTGAATAAATCTGTTGCCGAAGATCCGATGCTGTCGGGTTGCCAAGTCCACCGCTTCCTCGTTCTGCACAAGCAACTTGATGCGGACGACGGCGAGCTGACGCGCACGCAAAAGGTACGTCGCAAGATCATTGGCGAGAAATTCGAAGATTTGGTGAACGCGCTCTATGATGGATCACCCGAAATCTACACGGAAACCGAAGTCACGTATGAAGACGGTCGCAAAGGCATGATCAGTGCGACGCTGGAAATTCGTGATGCGAAAGTGGTGCCTGTTACCGCTTCCAAAATTGCTGCTGAATAAGGGAAAGCAACGAGATGCACTTGTCACGCCCACGCCTTGCTAAACTCGCAGCTATGCTGAGCGCTTTCGCTTGCATCGCGGCCAGCACGGCATACGCAAAGGTTGAGAGCCGCTTTTTGCTCGGCGCGGCTGCGTTTGAGATGCAGTGCTTAACGCCCATTCGAACGGGAAAGACAATTGCGCCCTCTCTGAAAACCGCTGGCGAGAAACAGTGGTGGGTGTCCAACGGCGTGATCCTCAAGGCAATAGAAAGCAAAAAAGGGCAAAAAGGCTGTCAGATATACCCATCAAGCGGTCAACGAGTGCCGCTCGAAACGCTCAACGCAGTGGCTGAAAATTTCGATGTTTGGGCCAAGGACGCAGAACAGTCCAAGGTTTTGAGAGAGTATCAAAATTGCGACGCTTTCGAAGATGGTACGCGCAGGGTGTTCGATACGATGCCCAATTTGAAGGGGAGCGCGATTCGCGTTGTGTTCCAGATTGATCCCGGCCTTTCACACTTTGTGATGATCGCCGCAGAAACCAGCGTATTTACACCACCGGCCGATTGTGAGCCTTGGGAGTCATAGAAGTGCTAGATAATTCAGAGAGCTACGTCACCGAGGACGGCCGCACGATTGGTGGCGTGGTGATGGAAATGAAGAACATTACCCTGCGCTTTGGCGGCGTTGTGGCGATTAAGGATATTTCGTTTGATATTCGCGAAGGCGAAATTCGTGCGATTATCGGGCCGAATGGTGCTGGTAAATCCTCGATGCTCAACGTGATTTCAGGGTTTTATGTACCGCAAGAGGGCGAGGTGCTGTTTCACGGCAAACCGCGTCCGCAGCTGCGCCCTTATGAAGTTGCGCAGCAAGGCATCGCGCGCACGTTCCAGAACATTGCTTTGTTCGAGGGCATGACAGTTCTCGATAACGTCATGACCGGTCGTTTGAACAAGATGAGCTCCGGTCTTTTGGCGCAAGCGATTTGGCGCGGTAAGGCAGAGAAAGAAGAGATCGAGAACCGCGAAAAGGCGGAGAAGATCATCGACTTCTTGGAAATTCAGCACATCCGTAAAACACCTGTTTCGCGTCTTCCTTACGGCTTGAAGAAGCGGGTTGAACTGGCGCGTGCGCTTGTGTCTGAACCGTCGATTTTGCTGCTTGATGAGCCGATGGCCGGCATGAACGTTGAGGAAAAAGAGGACATGAGCCGCTTTAAAATGGATGTGAACGATGAGTTTGGCACCACGATTGCGCTGATTGAGCATGACATGGGCGTTGTCATGGACCTGTCTGACCGCGTGGTCGTGATGGATTACGGCAAGAAAATCGGTGACGGCACACCTAGCGACATTCGCAACAACCAAGCTGTGATTGATGCGTATTTGGGGGTGGCTCATGACTGATTTTGCCCACGTTTTACCTAAGATGGAGGCCAAGTGATGCTTGAACAGCTCTACTTTGCGATGGAAGTGTTCCTCAATGGTCTGATGGCAGGCGTGCTTTATGCGCTGGTCGCGCTGGGCTTTGTTTTGATCTTCAAAGCCTCCGGTATTTTCAATTATGCCCAAGGGGTCATGGCGCTGTTTTCAGCCTTGACGCTGGTGGGAATTATGGACGGGCAAGTGCCGTTCAGCCATATCATAAATGCAACCTTTGGTACGGATATCCATCACTTTGGCTGGCATGTGCCTGCTCTGTTTGCGATATTTGGGACTGTCATTGTGATGGTTCTGTTTGCGTGGATCGTGCAGCGTTACATCTTCCGCCACTTGGTCGGGCAAGAGCCGATTATTTTGTTCATGGCCACGATCGGTCTCGCCTACTTCCTAGAAGGGGTTGGCGATTTGATGTGGGGGTCTGAGATCAAGAAACTTGATGTGGGTTTACCCCAAGGTATCAACGATACGATTGATCAGGTCACCTATGAGATGTTTGGCTATGGCTTCTTCATCGACAACCTAGATATCGTCGCGACAGTTGTTGCTGTCTTGCTGGTGATAGGTCTGGTCATTTTCGCGCAGTATTCCAAAGAGGGCCGCGCGATGCGGGCTGTGGCGGACGATCACCAAGCGGCTTTGTCCGTGGGTGTGTCGCTCAACTTCATCTGGATCATGGTCTGGTCGGTTGCAGGCTTTGTCGCTTTGGTGGCGGGTATCATGTGGGGCACGAAGTCAGGCGTTCAGTTCTCGCTCTCTTTGATCGCATTAAAGGCTTTGCCGGTTCTGATGCTGGGTGGTTTCACGTCTATTCCGGGTGCCATTGTCGGTGGTCTCATCATTGGTGTGGGCGAAAAACTGTTTGAGTTCTTCATGTCCAGCTCTGCGCTCGCGGGTGAGTTGTTCGGCTTTACGATTAGCGCGACCGAGAATTGGTTCGCTTATGTGCTTGCTCTTATCTTTCTTGTCTTCAGACCGCAGGGTCTGTTCGGCGAGAAGATCATCGAGAGGGTATAGCCATGCTTAACCACTCCACACGCGCGACTGAATTTTTCGAAGGGACTGTCTGAGATGTTTTACCGTGAAGCAGGTGATTTCAAAACGTCCTATACGGATGACAATCAGACCTTTCCGATCAAGTTTGATCGCTACCGCTACTATGTGGTTTTGGCGATTGCCTTTGGTGTCATCCCGTTCTTGATCAATGACTACTGGGCGAATGCGTTCTTGCTGCCCTTTCTGATCTACTCGATCGCGGCGATTGGTCTGAATATTCTGACCGGCTATTGCGGTCAGGTGTCGCTAGGAACCGGCGGTTTCATGGCTGTGGGTGCCTATGCGTGCTACAAGCTGATGACCTCTTTCCCTGATGTGAACATCTTTTTCCATGTGATTGCAGCGGGGGGTGTTACCGCGATTGTCTGCACGGCTTTCGGTCTTCCTAGCTTGCGAATAAAGGGTTTCTATCTTGCGGTTGCGACACTTGCTGCGCAGTTCTTTCTTGTTTGGCTCTTCAACAAAGTCAGCTGGTTTTATAACTATTCCGCGTCTGGCCAAATCAATGCGCCGGAACGTTTTGTCTTTGGTGTGCCTGTAACTGGTGCAAATACGGACGCTTGGGCGACCTACTTGTTCTGTCTCGTGTTCCTCACCATCAGCGCCATTATCGCGCGCAATCTGACGCGCGGCATGCAAGGGCGTAAATGGATGGCCATTCGCGATATGGATATCGCGGCGGAAATCATTGGCGTGAACCCGATGCGCGCGAAACTAAGCGCGTTTGCCGTCTCTGGTTTCTTCATTGGTATTTCGGGCGCTTTGTTTTTTGCGGTTTATCTTGGCGCTGTTGAGGTTGGCGAAGTCTTTGGCATCCAAAAATCATTCCTTGTGCTGTTTATGATCATCATTGGTGGTCTTGGGTCTATCTTTGGATCCTTCGCGGGTGCGGCTTTCCTTGTGCTTTTGCCTGTCGTGCTCAAGCTGATCGGGGTCGATTTCCTCGGCTGGCCAACAGATATCGTTGCACATTTCAATTTGGTGATCGTGGGCGCATTGATCATTGTCTTTCTGATCGCAGAGCCACATGGCATCGCCCAGCTCTGGCGTGTTGCGAAAGAGAAATTACGCCTTTGGCCGTTCCCGCATTAATGTGCGCGGCCAAAGTACAATAAGGGGCGAATGCCCCACACATCGGACTAACCATGGGAGGAAAACCCCGATGAAGATGAAACTACCAGCAATGGCGCTTAGTGCGCTTATGATCGCAAGCCCCGTTATGGCGGATCTTGTGTTCCCATCCTTGTCCTATCGTACAGGCCCTTATGCGGCTGGCGGCATTCCGTTCGCGGATGGCTATGCGGATTACTTCACGATGCTCAATGCACGTGACGGCGGTATCGGTGGCGTTGAAGCACGTGTTCTTGAGTGCGAGACAGGCTATAACACTGAAAAAGGCGTTGAGTGCTACGAGTCCACAAAGGGCGAAGGCGCACTGGTCTATCAACCGCTTTCCACAGGTATTACATATCAGTTGATCCCCAAAGCAACGGCTGACGGCATCGCGATCCACTCTATGGGTTATGGTCGTACATCTGCAGCGAACGGTAAGGTGTTTAGCAACGTCTTTAACTATCCTGCAAACTACTGGAACGGTGCATCTGGCGCGATCAACTACCTGATGAGCCAAGGTGATATCTCTGGCAAGAAAGTGGCGTTGGTTTATCACAACTCCGCATACGGCAAAGAGCCTATCCGCACATTGGAAGAGCTCTCCGCAAAGCACGGCTATGACCTGACGTTGATCCCAGTGGATCATCCGGGCCAAGAGCAGAAATCACAGTGGCTGCAAATTCGTCGTGAAAAGCCTGACTACGTGATCATGTACGGTTGGGGCGTTATGAACCAAGTTGCGGTTCAAGAAGCGGCGAACATCCGTTTCGACATGGAAAACTTCATTGGCATCTGGTGGTCCGGTTCTGAGAACGACGTTCTCCCAGCGGGCGAGAAAGCGAACGGCTACAAAGCTCTGACGTTCCACGGTGTTGGCGACGATTTCCCAGTGTTTGACGACATCAAAGAGCATGTTGTTGACGCAGGTAACGCAGCAGGCGCTGGCGATCAGATCGGCACGGTTCTTTATAACCGTGGTCTTTATGCGGCGATGCTTGCTGCTGAAGCTGTGAAGACGGCTCAGGAAATCCACGGTGTCGCAGACATCAACGCCGCGCAAATGCGTGACGGTATGGAAGCCCTTGAGATCACAGAAGACAAGATGGCAGCACTTGGCCTCCCAGGCTTTGGACCATCGTTCAAAGTGTCTTGCGAAAACCACGGTGGCCCAGGTCTTGTTGGTATGACGCAGTGGGATGCAGCCGCGAAAGAGTGGACGCTGATCTCTGACTTCTCGCCATCCGACATGGACCTGATCCAGCCGCTGATCGACGAAGATTCCATGGCGTATGCTGCGGAAAACAAAATTGAGCCAAGCTGCTAATCCAGCTTTCTCTTGGTCCGGCTTGCCGAAGGGTTGGCCGGACCTTTCCACCCTCATTTATGACAGGCGTTTGACATGCTAGATTCCGCTCCAAGCACCGAGAAACTTCTCGAAGTGAACAACATTGAAGTGATCTACAATCACGTGATCCTTGTGTTGAAAGGTGTCAGCCTGCACGTGCCTAAAGGCGGTATCGTCGCCTTGCTGGGCGGCAATGGCGCTGGCAAAACGACAACGCTTAAAGCCATTTCTGGCCTGTTAAAATCGGAGCGCGGTGACATCACCAAAGGCTCTGTGAGCTATCGCGGCGCTGACCTCGCGGGTCGTGACCCTGCTGATCTCGTGCGCTCTGGCGTTATTCAAGTGATGGAAGGCCGTCACTGTTTCGAACACCTCACCGTCGAGGAAAACCTGCTGACCGGCGCATACACGCGCAAGGACGGCAAAGGCGCAATCGCGGCTGATCTGGAAATGGTTTACGACTATTTCCCGCGTATCAAAGAGCGCCGTAAATCACTGGCAGGCTATACGTCTGGCGGCGAACAACAGATGGTTGCGATGGGTCGCGCATTGATGTCGCGGCCTGAGACGGTTCTGCTTGATGAGCCCTCTATGGGTCTCGCGCCGCAACTGGTTGAGCAGATCTTCGAGATCGTGAAGAAGATCAACGAAGAGCAAGGTGTGACCATTCTGCTGGCCGAGCAAAACACAAACGTTGCCCTAAGGTATGCGCATTATGGCTATATCCTAGAAAGCGGCCGCGTCGTGATGGACGGTCCTGCGGCTGAATTGCGCGAGAATCCGGATGTGAAGGAATTCTATCTCGGGATGTCTGATGAGGGCCGTAAATCCTTCCGCGATGTGCGTTCTTATCGTCGTCGCAAGCGTTGGCTGAGCTGATCCGCTTTTCACGTCCCTTCCATTTGCGAGCTGCCCCATGACCAAATATTTCGATACGCTTGAGACACGCTCCTTAGATGAGCGCCACGCACAACAAAGCGCCGGGCTCATGGAGCAACTCGCGCGTGCGACAAGTGCGGATGGCAATTGTCTTGATACAAGTGGTGTAAGCGGCATCGACGATCTGGCGAAGCTGCCCGTTTTGCGCAAGTCCGAATTGGTCAAATGGCAGGCAGAAAAGCCGCCCTTTGGTGGGATCAATACCTCCAACGTCGCACATATCTTTCAATCGCCAGGTCCAATCTATGAACCCGGTGGTATCAGCCACGATTGGTGGCGTATCGGGCGTTTCTTGCATGCGCTTGGCATTGGCAAAGGCGACATCGTTCAGAACTGCTTTGGCTATCATCTGACGCCTGCTGGCTCTATCTTTGAGAATGGCGCGCGCGCTGTTGGCGCAACTGTGTTGCCTGCGGGAACGGGTCAGACAGAACTGCAAGTGCGCGCAGCGAAGGACGTTGGGTCTACCGCTTACGCAGGCACGCCTGACTATCTCAAAGTGATCCTTGATAAAGCTGATGAAATGGGAGTTCGACTCGGTTTCACCAAAGCGGCTGTCGGTGGTGGTGCGCTCTTCCCGTCTTTGCGCCAAGAATACGCAGATCGCGGCATCCTGTGCCTGCAAAACTATGCGACGGCTGACCTCGGTAATGTGGCTTACGAATCCCAAGCGCAAGAAGGGATGATCGTTGACGAGGGCATCATCCTCGAAATCGTTATCCCTGGCACAGGCATCCCTGTTGAGCCGGGCGAGGTGGGCGAAGTCATCGTCACGTCGCTCAATCCTGACTACCCTTTGATCCGCTTTGCCACTGGTGATCTTAGCGCTGTGATGTCCGGCACATCGCCTTGTGGGCGCACCAATATGCGCATCAAAGGGTGGATGGGTCGCGCCGATCAAACCACCAAAATCAAAGGCATGTTCGTGCGCCCTGAACAGGTTGCCGATCTTGTTGCTAGTCACGATGGCATTGAACGTGCACGGCCCCGGACGAGAAAGACGTGTTGACGGTTCAAATTGAAAGCGCTGGAACAGACGCCAGCACCTTCGAGCAAGCCGTTCAAGCGACCCTCAAAATGAAGGGCAAGATCGAGCTCGTCGCGCTAGGCGCCTTGCCGCGGGATGGTTTGGTGATCGAGGACCAACGTAGCTACGATTAACCTTGAATATGGACGGGTAGCTCGGCGAAGGCGCAGATGGAATTGTTCATCGCGATTGTAGGTGTCCCGACAGTGACGGCAGGCATCTGCTGCGTCATAGCAAGGATCAAACATTCGATTTCAAGCAGAGCAAGGTGCATTCCAGCGCACATGTGAACGCCCGCTCCAAAGGCAAGGTGGCGACGCGCGTTACGGCGCTCAATGTCAAACTCATCCGCTTGTGGAAAGATTGTCTCATCGCGGTTCGCTGATGAATAGAGCATCATCACACGCGCCCCTTTAGGCAGTTGGTGTCCCGCAATTTCGACAGGCTTCGATGTGTGGCGGCTGAATGAGCGGATCGGCGTTCCGATCCGGATCGCTTCATGAGCAGCATTGAGCGCAAGGGACGGATCGTCTTTCAGTTTTTGCCACGTATCGGGATTCGACCCTGCGTGGAATATAAAGTGCCCAATCGCGGAAATCGTCGTGTCGAGGCTGGGATTGATGTAATCCCTGATCGCAAACGGCACGATCTCGGGGTCGATTTCTCCGCGCGCTGCCAACTCTGTAATTCGGTGTGACCAGCTTCCTGGCTTCAAGGTGTCAGGTGTAACATCTCTTGTGATAAACTCCTTCATTTCGGCGATCACAGGACGGGCTGCTTGGCCGCGAGCATTTTGGATGCCTTGCATATCAAATGCTGCGCTGGCCCATTTCAACATGTTCTCGCGTCCAAAGTCTGGCAACCCGACCAGATCACGCACCAACATGAGGGGTAGGGGCTGTGCAAGATCGGCGATCGCTTCAAAACTGCCTTTTTTCATGCAATTCGCAACTATGTCGTCGGCGATACTCTGGATTTGGGGTCTGAGGGTCTCCACACTGTCGCGTAAAAGGGGGGGCGAGATTGTGTCGCGTAACGTGGT
>Ga0206128_1004059_pt1 | contig 11664 bp, 15 predicted proteins | sample Helgoland_Spring_7_FD_148601 | JGI IMG/M metagenome (GOLD analysis project Ga0206128, IMG submission 148601) | Pelagic subsurface seawater microbial communities from Kabeltonne, Helgoland, North Sea - Helgoland_Spring_Bloom_20160426_1 | ecosystem: Environmental > Aquatic > Marine > Epipelagic ...
GCAGTAAAGATGTTGGTGTTTATATTCAAGCAACACATGGTTGTTGTGAGAACAGAGGCATTATGGCACATAGCAGTCTTACACAAACTACTGTGCTAGAAGGTGCTTTTACTGAGGATGCAGGCACAAAGCAAGAGTTCTTTGACAACATCAAACTACAACAGGAGTTTGCACCACGCTAATGAAGATTAGTAGTCACAACGAATGGTCACCACTTCGTAGTGTGGTAGTAGGGCTGGCAGCAGGTGCTAACAAACCTGATGGTTGTCATTTTGCGCAGCCTGGCGCATACCCTGGACATGTTACTGCACAAGCAGACATGGACTTGGATCGCTTTGCTAGAACACTGGAGCAAGAAGGTGTTAAAGTTTATAGACCAAAGTATAACAACTTTGCTATCTCAGGCGGCATGTACAACTATTGCCCTAGAGATAGACTGCTAGTTGTTGGCAATACTGTTGTCGACTGTAATATGCAGTATGAGTGTAGACTACAAGAGAGTCATTATATAGATTTTGTGCTGAAAAGTGCAAAGCGTGTAGTTACTGCGCCACGCAATAGATGGGTAAAGTTCGATGCTGCTAACGTTTGTAGGCTGGGCCAGACACTGTTATATCTACAAAGCGTTAGCGGCACACGAGCAGGTGCAAATTGGTTACAAGAACAGTTTCCAGATCACACAGTAGAAGTTACCAAAACATATGGCGGTGTGCATATTGATAGTACATTTAGTCCTGTTGCAGACGGACTTGTTGTTGTAAACAAGGATCGTGTAACAAAGAAAACACTACCTAAATGTTTTAAAGACTGGGAAGTTATTTGGCTAGGTGATGAAGATTTAACACGGAAAGGTTTTTCTGGAGAAGCATTTGCAAGTAACTATATACTATTGAACTTCTTTATGATTCGTCCAGACTTGGCAGTTATTGATGACTGTCCTAAATTAGAGCAAGCACTAAGAGCAAATGGAGTACAGAGTTATACTGTACCATTTGCACATTCAAGAACACTAGGCGGCGGCCATCACTGCACTACACTAGATTTACACAGGAAATAATATGTATACTGATCTCAGCAACTATCTATGTGGCAAAACACCTTTGCCAGTACTACCCAGTGCAATAGATATTGACCTAACTAATGTGTGCAATCAAGACTGTTTTTATTGTAACAGTGCCGATTTTAGAGCAAATTACTTAACAACGCCACCTAAAGAAAAGTTTATGGGACTTATTGACCAACTAGCAAATTGGCGCAGTCACACTCCATTAAGTGTGGGTACAGTGCGCAGTATAAACTTTACAGGCGGTGGTGAGCCTACTGTGCATCCCCATTATCACGAGATTATCGAATATGCGATTGATAAAGGATTCTTAGTAACCGTAATTACTAACGCAAGTAAACTAGATAAACTTGCAAAACATTTACCAAAAGAAAAAGCGAAACGTTTAGTTTGGATTGGTGTTGATATAGATAGTGGCATTGCTACTACATACGAACATGTTCGGCGTAGTATGACAACCTTTGATATGTTGCCGCGTGTTAAAGAGAATATTAAATTAGCTGTAGACGCAGGTATCAATGTAGACATCAAAGCGTTGCTTATGAAAGAAAACACTAGTGATGAAGAAATTAATGCTCTATTTAATATAGTCAAAGAAACCGGCGCAAGACAATTGCATATACGTCCTCTTTTTGATTTAGAAACACAAAAAATATTTGAAGTTACTGATGATCTAAAGCAAAAAATTAGTGCAATATCTACGCTGACGGGAGTTAAATATAACCTGCCAGAAAATAGAAAAGAACCTAGAACCTACACTAAATGCCATCAGATGTTTTTGTACACAATCTTTGCTGCAAATGGTGATATTAATGTATGCTGTGAAAGCCGTGGTGATCGAAAGTTTACTGTAGGCAACTGGTTAGAACAAGATCCGAGAGATATATGGATGGGCGAAAAACATATGAGTGTATATAATAGCATTAATACTATGCAATGTCCGCCATGTAAACCAAATAAAATAAACAATATTATACAACAAGATATTGATAATAACTCTCTTTTAGAAAGGCAAATAATGTGATTGTTTCTCGTAGTCCATTGCGTGTTAGTTTTGCAGGTGGAGGTAGTGACCTGTCTCCATTTGTAGACACTTATGGTGGCAGTGTGCTAAATGCAACTATTGATAGATATGCATATTGCACTATAGAAGATAGCGATAATTACAGTACTAATGTGCCTGAGATTGTAGATCATTGTGTAAAGTATGTTGGACATAGCAAACCAAACATTAAAATAACACTGTACAGTGAGACGGATTATGGTAGTGGATTAGGAAGTAGCAGTGCGCTAGTAGTTGCATGCCTAAGTGCTCTAGGTTATACTAACAATAAACAAAAACTAGCAGAAGCAGCAATACATGTTGAGCGTAACCTTTGTGGCTTTCCGGGAGGCAAACAGGATCAATTTGCAGCGGTGTTCGGTGGATTTAATTATATTGAATTTTTGCCTACTGGCGCGAACATTATAAGTCCTATACCATTGTCATATGAAATACAACAAAAACTACAATACAAAATTATACTGTATAACATAGGTGTAAGTAGAACAAATAATACTGTATTAGAACGTAACATTGATGGATTAAAAGATGATCCAAAAATGATAGAACAAACAAAACAACTTGTAAATAACTGCAGTCAAGCATTACAATACATAGTAACAGGAAATATTAAACAGTTAGCACAAACTTTTGAGGACAACTGGCAAATTAAATCAGACTTGCACAGTGGTATAACAAGCAATCCTTTTACTGAAGTTAGAAATAAAGGTTTACATAACGGTGCGCTGGGTGCTAAAATATGTGGTGCAGGTGGTGGCGGACATCTTTTATTTGTAGTTGATCCTAACAAAAGGCATGAACTTATAAATGCTCTTAAAGCACTACCGGGTCATGTAGAATATTTTGGCTTTACTAGTACAGGTTCAGAAACGTGGACACAATAGAGGAATACCCTAAAGGATGGGGCAGAGAACTTTGGATTGTCAACACTAACGGTTACTGTGGCAAAATACTAGAATTTAAAGCAGGCAAACGTTGTAGTTTTCACTACCATTTGCTTAAAGATGAAACATTTTATTTACAAGAAGGTTCTATAGAATTAGTAACTAGTTGGGAAGATGATATAGAAAAGGCTGATAGAGTTATGTTATATCCTGGAGACAAACATCATATTCCCCAGGGTCTAAGACATCAAATGATTGCACTGGAACCTAGTAAATTATTTGAATTTAGCACTACACATTATGAATCAGATAGTTATAGGATAATCAAAGGAGATTAACGTGAACAGAGACGAGCCACTATTATAAGCGTTTAAAAATTTACCCGACGGGGTAATTAGACAAGAACTAACATTATACTTTATGCGTGATGGACAACTTGTCAAACAAACAGTCGAGAGAGTTTATGGTAGCGACGGCGATTATAACGATAGCACAATTAGTGTGCCCTTGACAAAATAATAATATAGAAGGATATATCAATGAATATTATTAAATCAATTGTAGTTGCAGCCGCAGTCGTACTTGGTATGGCAATGAGTGCAAGTGCAGCAGACAAAGTGAAGGTTGGGTTTATCTATGTAGGCCCAATTGGTGACCATGGATGGACTTATCGTCATGACATTGGTCGTCAGCAAGTAGAAGCAGCATACGGCGACAAGGTTGAAACAACTTTTGTTGAAAGTGTACCAGAAGGTCCAGATGCCGAGCGTGTAATGCGTCAAATGGCAAAAGGCGGAGCAGATATTATCTTTGCAACCAGTTTTGGCTATATGCCATCAATGCTTAAAGTTGCCAAAGAGTTTCCAGATGTAGCATTTGAGCATGCAACTGGTTACAAACGTGCAGACAACATGGCAACATATGGCTTGCGTCTATATCAAGCAAGACATGTGCAGGGTATCATTGCAGGCATGATGACAAAGACAAACAAAATTTGTTATGTTGCTGCTTTCCCAATCCCAGAAGTTATTCGTGAGATTAACACATACTACTTGGGTGCAAAGAAGATGAACCCAGATGTAGAAATCATGATTACTTGGGCAAACACTTGGTATGATCCAGGCAAAGAGTCACAAGCAGCAGAAGTTATGATGGCTGAAGGATGTGACATGGTTGCACAGCATACTGACAGTCCTGCTCCATTGCAGGCTGCACAAGCAAAAGGCAAGTTGGGTTTTGGTCAAGCAAGTGATCAGATCAAGTTTGCTCCTAAAGCACAGTTGACAGCAACTATTGACAACTGGGGTCCTTACTATGTAAAGCGTGTTGGCGAAGTAATGAATGGCACTTGGAAAACAGGTGACTACTTTGGTCATATGGATGACGGTAGTGTACAAATGGCACCGTTTACCAACATGCCAGCAGATGTTGCTGCTAAAGCAAATGAAATCAAAGATGCTATTGAAGCAGGCAAGTATTTTGCATTTACTGGTCCATTGTTGGACAACAAAGGTAAAGTACAACTTAAAGCAGGTGAAATTGCAGACGATGCACATCTTAATACAATGATGTACTATGTTGAAGGCATCAAAGCCAACGTACCAGGAAACTAAAAATGATTCCAGTTATTGATTTCAACTCAGAAACAGTACTGGATGAGATTCGCGAAGCCTACACAACAGTAGGCTTCGCAGTCTTTACCAATACACTAAACAAACAAGACCAACAAACCATGAAAGACTGGTTTTTGACCATGAGGGTATTTTTTTCACTGCCTATAAACATGAAAGAACGGTATTCTTATCAAGCAGAAAACAACCTAGGATACAGTGTCATGGGTGCAGAAAATGTAGACCCAACTGCTCCTAAAGACATGAAAGAAAGTTTCAACTACAACAACACTCGTATGCCAGATGAGTTGTGGCCCAAGGAAGTAACAGGATTTAAGGAAACAGGATTAGAAACTATTCGTATTGCAGATGATTTAACACTGCGTATACTTGCTAAGTTTGATACTATCCTAGACTGCGGTACTACACTGGTAGATGCGCATCAGGATCCATATAATACAACACGAGTAATTCACTACCCTGCGTACACTGGTCCACTAGAGGACAAGCAGATGCGCATTGGTGAACACAGTGACTACGGCACCATCACTCTGTTATGGCAGATCAATGATGTGCCTGGGCTTCAAGTACAGGATTTAGGAGGTGTCTGGCATCCTGTTCCCTATGCAGAAGATGGTGTCGTAGTTAACATTGGTGACTTGCTACAGCGTTGGACTAATGACTATTTTGTTAGCACCAAGCACAGAGTTGTAAACACACATATTGATCAAACACGCTACAGCATGCCACACTTTGTGGATCCTACACCAGGAACTATTGTAAGCAACCTACGTGACGAGGATGCAAAATACGATCCCATTGAGAGCAAAGCATACTTGATGTGGCGACTAGCACAGAGTTACTAATGATAAAGCATTATTTAGATCTCAAACAATACATTCGAAGTTATCCAGACTTTCCTGTTGAGGGTGTTGACTTTAAATGCACAGCAAGTTTATGTGCAGGTGAAGGACTTAGACTTGTAAACAACTTTATGTATGATAACTTGCTAAAGTATATGCCCTGCGATAAAATTGTAGGATTGGATGCACGAGGATTTATATTTGCTGGTGTACTTGCACATCGCACCCGCTGTCCACTTGTGCTTTGTCGTAAAGCAGGTAAACTACCAGGTGTTACTGTAAGCAAAACATTTGAACTAGAGTATGCTAGTGCTACACTAGAAATACAAAAAGACAGTATTAACAAAGGCGACAGGGTGGTTATTATTGACGACTTAATGGCTACTGGTGGTACAATACAAGCCGCTATTGATATGATATACGAACTGCATGCCACTCCTGTCGCTGTTGCTGTTGCAATGGATTTAAGTTTCTTAGGTGGTAGTAAACGTATAACTGAACAAGGGATAGATTTTTATGCAGCAACAGAATACACAGCCTAATGAAGAACTAATACCCGGTGAGGCACTGATATACGAACGTGCAAATGGTATTGTGTATGCACGTTACAGAGATCCACCGCACAACACTAAACCACGTTGGATTATAGGTGGTGATCCACAAGGCTTTATTCCTGGCACAGGCATGCCTAGACCTGAGGAATGGGTGCATATTCAACAATGCACTCCAGATTGGAAAATACTGCAGAAGTCTGATAAACTTCGAGAAATGTATACAGCGTTTCTCATAGAGCAAGACAAGTATGTGACATGGGAAAAACTAAATGGGCAACGATAAGTTTGATCCAGATGAAATCTATATAGTTGCTGAAGAATGGGACATTGACTTGAGCAACATACCCACACAAACAGATATGCATGGGTATCCTGTGTACACAGAAGTGTTAAAAGTACAAGAAGAACTTAAAGAACAGCAACTACGCGAACAGCATCCAGAACTCAAAGAAGCATATGAAAACTACGCTAAACTGCTTGCAAAATACGGTTTTTGGGAAAATATTACCAAGTAAAAGGTTGACACTTCTCTAAACTGTGTTATATTAAGTAGTAAGTTAAGTTTTAGGAGAAGGTCCAATGTTTAGTAAATCGTTTTCAACTGTTCTGCTTGCTAGTACAACTGCTCTTGCTGCCTGTGGCGGCGGCGGCGGAGGAGGCGGTGGGCTTCCTGATGTAGGTGATAACAACTACTTTGATGGCTTTAGCGGTCAAGTATCTACACTGCAAACACGAATTCAAGGCGCAAGCGTTAGTGCGCTGGTCAATCCTTCACAACAAGACAAACAAACAGCACAAGAAGTTGTTGATCTTATCAACAATATTGATACATTCTGGAACAACTACAAAGCAGAGTTGAGCGATGATGTATATGCTGTAAAGTCTCAAACAGAAGAATTCCAAGAAGCAGAAGCAATCATTGAACTGCTTAAAGGCGATTTTCTAAGTATTGCTAATACTGTTGCACAAGGTGGCAAGATTGATACAACTGTTATCGCAAAGTACAGCGATGCAACTGTGGTGCAAACTGAGATTGAAACTAAAAAGAAAAACTTGTTCCACGCAGCAATTGAAAGCATTGAAACTGTTGCCAACGTTGAAGTTAGTCGCGCAGTAGGTGCTGACAGCAACGAGCGTGAAGTGGTTAAAAGCACAACTAAAGGTGCTGAAACTGTTACTGGTGGTGTTGCTGGTGACCTAAAGCGTGTAAAAACTGCAGAGGTTACAACTGTTTACGAGAAGCAGTTTGACCGCACAACTACTGTTATCCTTGAAGATCAGCGTAAGATTACATTTGCTGATGGTTCGAGTCGCATTGAAGTAGTTGCTACACGCACAAAGAGCAACACTGTAACACTGTCGTTGGGCACTCGCACTGCTACTGACACAGTTACAGAAGAGATTGCACACACTGTTGCAGTTGATGCTCCTAGCGAAGAAACAGTTACAGAGGATCCGGTTGTAACAGTGGATCGCAGTGCAACTTATGTTGAAACTTACACTGATGCAAAAGGCAACAAAGTTACTGAAACAAAAGTAAAGCCTGTAAAGACAACTGTTGTAAAGCGTAACAAAAAAGTTACTGACACAAAGCGGTCAACCTATACATATGCAGATGGTCACATACTTGTAGTTGATCTTGAAGATGTTGTAACTGTTACTGCATTGGATGATGTTATAAACACAGAGACACTTGCAGAAGAAGTCGTTGACACAAAGGTTGAAATACAACTGGTCAACGAAGAAACTACACAGGAAACTACAGTTGATACTGTAGAAGGTGAGCCTGTATTTGATACTACTCACGAAGATAAAACCACAGTAGTAGAAGCAAATGGTAACAAGACAACTACAGTAACTCGTTACTATGTAACAAAAGTTACCACAACTACCACAACAACTACAACTGTAAACAAAACAACTATTAAGACTTTTTCAAATGGTACAACTGAAACTGTTGTGCATCAGCCTGAAGTAAGTGTTGAAAACAAAGACACTGTTGTTGAGGACAAGTTTACAAAAGTTATCAGCGAAGTTGTTGAAGTAATAAATCCAGATTCTGGAAACAATAACACAGATCATGCAGACATGGGAACACGAACTCCTGGATATGTTGCAGATGCGAGCCACTATCGTACAGATGAGTTTTCCTATATTAGTAATAAACAACTTAGTGTAAGTAACTTTGATGTTGCATATAGCAGAGGCTGGACTGGTAAAGGTTCAACTGTTGTTATTGCAGACACAGGTGCACTTACCACGCACACTGATTTGGATGCTAACATCAAGCATACTGTAGACTACACAAATACTACTATGTCTGATGGTGCAGATCACGGCACACATGTTGCAGGTATTACCGGTGCAGAGCGCAATGGTGAAGGTATGCATGGTGCAGCATTTGATGCTAACCTTGCTATTGCTAAAGTAAGCAGTGGAAACTTTTACAGTTTTGCAAACGCAATCAAGGCTGCTGAATGGGGCAAGAGCTTGGGCAGTGCTGCTATCAATGTTAGTGCAGAGATGAACTACGATCGTGCTTTCCGTAGCAGCATTGTAAAGACTGCTCCAGGTGAATATTATAGCACACATTGGTACTATGGTGAGAATGGCTATAACGGTGCTGTTAATGAAGCAGTGAAGTGGAAAGCCGCACTTGGTGATGAGCAAGTACTTGTTAAGGCAGCAGGTAATGCAGGATGGGATTACAGTGCAGGTATGAATCAGATGGCTACTGCTACTGATGCAAATGGTAACCTGGTCCTTGATGGTCAGATGATTGTTGTTGGTAATTGGGATGAAAACAACAATAAACTGAACAGCTCAAGCAACAAAGCAGGCACGGTTTGCGCAACTATGAAGAACGGTGTTTGTATTGATGCCGCACAGATAAAAGATTATTACATTATGGCAAACGGAACAGCCATTACAAGCACTGGCGTTAATGGTGGATATGTAACAATGTCAGGCACCTCAATGGCTGCTCCAGTTGTTACTGGTGCTGTTGCAGTGCTACATCAGATGTGGCCACACATGAAAGGCAAGCATTTGGTTCAGTTGGTTATGGTAACCGGCAATAAGAGCATTGCTGGCTATGATGAGAATGTTCATGGTCAAGGCTTGCTTGATATGGATCGTGCAACACGCCCTGTGGGTGCTACAGGTATTCCTACAACAGGACGCACCAATGGTGGCGTAAGTAACATCTCAGGTGGTGCTGCAGTTGGTGGCGGTGTAAGCGAAGGACAGGTTACTGCACTAACAGGTGTTATGTTGCTGGACAGTTTCGAACGTGACTTTTATGTTGATCTAGGTGATATGACACAGGCTGTGGATACTCGTACAGCAAGTGTTGCAGAGCAAATGGGTGCAGTAAACTACTACAGTGGCTACTTGGGTGAGAATCAACTTGCTGTTCCAGTTACACTTAACGACAACTCACACATTGTTGTAGGTGCTGGTGAGAGCAATGGACACGCACTTGGTAATGCTTTTTCAGGTACACTTGGTACTACCAAAGGCAGCACTACAATGTATGCTAACTACAACTATCAGAATGGTGGCTTTTATGCACAGGCTGGTGTAGGTGTTACTACCGCACAGTTTGACAAGTCAGGCAGCATGCTTGCAGGTGCAGACAGCATTGTAAGTTCAACTGCTACAGTAGGCTATGAGTTTGCTCCCAAGGAAAACACAACCTGGGGATTTGCAGTTAGTCAGCCAGTAACAGTTGAGAGTGCAAAGATGCAATATCATGTTCCAACTGCTCGCACACTGGATGGTCGTGTAGTGCATGAAATGCGCACTGTGGACTTTAAGAGCAGTGAGCGTGAACTTGATCTTGGCACTTACTACAACTTCAATATGATGGGTGCTAATGTTAACGCATTTGCAGAAGTACGCACAGGTGTTGCTGCTCTGCAAAAAGAACTTGAAAAACGTGTAGGACTTAGTGTACAATATAAGTTCTAATAAAGGAGACTCCAATGGTGAATAAACCAATGATTATATTTGCCCTAGAGGCAGAAATTGTACACGCTGAAGCACGGTTACAACCGCATGATACAGGACATATTCATACTGCTATCAGTTGGATGAAGAATCGTGTAGAAGAGTTAAAACAAGAGATAAGGGATCAGCATGATAGGGCTACTAAACAAAGTTCCAACGATCCACACAATAGTATAAGTCACTGGGACGGCGAGGATCAGTACGATCCTGAGGTAGATGGATTTTAACATGACAAATAAAAGATATATCTCTGAACAAGAAATGAAAACTGGCGTACTGGATATTGTAAGTCAGATGTACAGTGACGATTGGCGTCCTGATATGATTGTAGGCGTGACACGCGGTGGACTTATCCCAGCAGTTATGATGAGTCACTACACAGGCATTAGAATGGAAACAATTGATGTGCGTTTGCGAGATACATTTAACAGTCCAGAACATGCTGTTTGGATGGCTGAAGAAGCATTTGGATACATTGACAAAGCAGACAGAACAGACGATGTTTGCAGTGATCCAGGTAAACGCAAAAAGATTCTTATCCTAGATGACATTAATGACACAGGCGAAACATTTAAGTGGATTGTAAAAGATTGGGAAAGTGGATGCTTGCCTGATGATCCAGCATGGTTAGACATCTGGGGTAATAATGTTCGCTTTGCAACTATTATTGATAATGTGCCCAGCAAGTTTGATGTAGACTATACAAGTATTGAGATTAACAAAGCAGAAGATCCAGCATGGATTGTATTTCCATTTGAGGAGTGGTGGTAATGATTATTAAAAAAATTGAATATCATAGTGTACACAGTCACTTAACTTACAACATTGATGAATCTGATATCGTTGCCGAGTTTGGCAGTGTTGAAGCGTTTGAAAAACACTATGAAGAAGAATCAGATGATTTTTATGAGTTCGTAAGCCAGTTTGATTACGACAGAGAAGATGATTGGTTTAGTGACCGCAAAGGCGGGTATGACATTGAATGGAGCATTGAACAATGAGCTTGATCACAGAATACAAAGATTGGGTTGATAGACCTACATTGATAAATCTTTGGCACGGTACAGTATGTCAGCCTCGTTGGTTCTTTGGACAAAAGTCCAACAATGATACTGTATATCCAATGTGGGCACAAAGCTTTTACCATACATTTAAAGGTGAGTATGAAGAAGATGCTAATGAATGGATTAGAGAAGTTGGTGACCGTTTTTTAGAAACATGTGGTAAAGATTACACATTAGTTAGAAATATGTTAGCAGGAAATACATATGGACAAGACGGCGACATCCATGATGATTGGCTTATACCAGGCGAAAGTCTAACAGGCGTATTATATCTTAACCGTCGTTGGGAGGATAGCTGGGGCGGTGAGACTGTTGTATATAACAGAGAAGATACAAGTCAAGTGGAGATAAGTAAGTTTGAATCAGGCAAACTTATTGTGTTTGATGGAAGTAATCCGCACATTGGAAAAGGTCCTCAACGTGCATGTGGAGAACTGCGTTGTATTATTGCAGTTCAAGCAGTTAAACAGGATGCTTGGCAAAAACATCTTGACAAAATGCGTAATAAATCATAAAATACACTTAGACGTCTTAGGTTCGTCCGTCTTTAAA
>Ga0206128_1004061_pt1 | contig 11659 bp, 8 predicted proteins | sample Helgoland_Spring_7_FD_148601 | JGI IMG/M metagenome (GOLD analysis project Ga0206128, IMG submission 148601) | Pelagic subsurface seawater microbial communities from Kabeltonne, Helgoland, North Sea - Helgoland_Spring_Bloom_20160426_1 | ecosystem: Environmental > Aquatic > Marine > Epipelagic ...
AAAACAAGACGAGCCCTTGACTCTTAGCTATGTAGACTTATCGTAGATTAATATGAAAACCAAAGGGACGCTTCCGTTTTATCATGAAGGGTCCAATTAGGGAGAAATCTAAATGAAAAAAGTCTTATCATCTATATTGATGGCAGGATCGCTGTTGCTTGGCGGCGCTGCAGCTCACGCCGAAAAATCCGGCGGGACGCTCTCATTCCTCGTTCAGCCTGAACCACCAACCTTGGCATCATATGTATCAACATCGGGGCCGATTGGCCTTGTGATGCCAAAAGTCTACGAAGGGCTTTTCGACTATAATAACGACGGCACCATGGTACCGATTCTAGCTGAAAGTTATTCGGCTAGCGCTGATGGTAAAACCGTCACTTTCAATCTTCGCAAAGGTGTAAAATGGCATGATGGCAAGCCTTTTACCTCGGCTGATGTGCAATTCACTGTCATGGAAGTACTGAAAAAAGTGCATCCTCGTGGACCAAACTCGTTCCGCGAAGTAACCAGCATTGACACGCCCAATGATCACACGGCTGTTTTCAACTTAAAAAAGCCTGCGCCTTATATGATGCGCTCGTTCTCGGCCTATGAGTCGCCGATGGTTCCAAAACATCTTTTGGAAGGCAAAGACATCAAATCTGCACCTTTGGCAAACAACCCTGTAGGCACTGGCCCGTTCAAATTTGTCGAGTGGAAAAAAGGTCAGTATATCCGCTTAGATAAGAACAAAGATTATTGGAAAAAGGGTTTGCCATATCTAGACCGGATTGTTGGTCGCTTCATTCCTGATGCGTCAACACGGACAGCTGCGATGGAAAATGGCGAAGTTCTGTATGCTGCCTATAACGCCATCCCAAATATCGATGCTGTTCGCCTGAAAGAGCGCGATGACATTGACGTAACCACCGAGGGTTATTCAATGATCAATCCGATGGCACTGATCGAATTCAACACCAAGGAAGGCCCGTTTGTAGACCCGGCCATTCGTCGCGCCATTTCGGTTGCGATTGACCGCCGGTTTATGATCGACACAATTTTCTTTGGCTATGGAAAACCAGCCACAAGCGCATTGAGCAGTAACTTCAAGGCAACAAACCTGCATGCTGAAATGCCAAATTACCCTGAAAAAGGCGATAAGGCCGCGGCAAACGCAATTCTTGATAAAGCTGGTTACAAGCGTGATGGCAACGGCGTTCGCTTGAAAGCTGTTCTAGACCTGATCCCTTATGGTGAAGACTGGCGCCGTGCTGGTGAATATCTAAAGCAGGCACTTGGTGATATTGGTATCCAGCTAGAGCTGCGTTATGAAGATGTACCAACATGGTTGAAGCGTGTTTACCACCGCTATGACTTCCAGATGAATGTGAACTATTTTTACCAGCTGCCAGATCCGGTTCTGGGTGTCCATCGTCACTATGGTACTGACCAGATCCGTAAAGGAACACATTTTGTGAACTCATCACGCTATAGCAATCCAAAGTTGGATGCGTTGCTTGATTCGGGTGCTGGCGAGCCAGATGCTGCAAAGCGGACAGCCGCCTATAAAGAGATCCAGCAGATTCTGGCAGATGACATGCCTGTCGTGAATTTGTTCGAGCTTGAATTCCTGGTCGTTTATAACACCAAGCTGAAAGGCGCTTACGGCTCTGCAATGGGTGCCTATGGCTCATTCAGAGAAGCCTATCTTGACGACTAAGGCGTAACATTTATTGGGCCAGAATTTAATGTCTGGCCCAATAAATTTATTCATTTATTCATCTACCTTTATATCCAGAATTTCCGGATAGGCTCATCACATGACAAAATCCACGAAAATTTTCAAATATGTTGGCAAACGATTATTGCAAGGAATACCGATTATTCTTGCCATCGTGATCATCAATTTCTTTCTTTTGAATCTGGCTGAAGGCGATGCGGTTGACGTATTGGCTGGCGAGGCAGGCTCGGCCACCCCCGAATATATGGCGCAGTTGCGCAAGAAATTTGGTTTGGATCAGCCGTTACCCGTCCAGTTGATGGTTTATCTGAAGAATGTTCTAAGCCTTGATCTTGGATATTCTTTTAGACATGACATGCCCGTCAATGAATTGATCTTTGACCGGTTTGCCGCCACAGGCTTGCTGATGACAAGCACAATTATTCTGGCTGTTGGCTTCGGCATTTTGCTGGGTCTTTTGGCTGCAATGCGGCTGAACACATGGAAAGATGCCGTGATTACCGTATTTGCCCTGATCACTTATGCAACGCCACTATTCTGGGTGGGGTTAATGATGATCGTGGTCTTTTCGCTAAATCTTGGATGGTTTCCCACAAGTGGCATGACCAATATTGCAGCCTTTTATGAAGGTTGGGACTATGTTGTGGATGTGTCTCACCATCTCGTTCTACCAACGATTACATTGTCGCTTTTCTATCTGGCGTTATATACGCGAATGATGCGGGCCTCGATGCTAGAACAATATGGGCAGGATTACGTTGTGACGGCACGGGCAAAGGGTCTGACCGAAAGGCGTATCACCTATGTCCATGTTTTGCGTAACGCGCTTTTGCCTGTTGTAACGATGGCTGGAGTTCAGGTTGGCGCATTGATTGGTGGGTCGGTGATTGTCGAGTCCGTCTTTGCCTGGCCCGGATTGGGAATGCTGGCGTTTGAATCGCTATTTGCGCGCGATCTAAACCTGCTTCTTGGCATTTTCCTTTTATCGTCAATGCTCGTTGTCGTGGTGAATTTAATTGTCGACATTATTTACTGCTTCCTCGATCCACGAATTGAGGTGAATTGATATGGAAAATTTTTGGTCGCGCTACAAGCGAAATCATGCTGCTGTTTTTGGTTTATTCGTTGTTGTATTGATTATTGTGATGGCGATAACAGCAAGTTTTCTTTATCCAGAAGATCCGTTCCGTTTGGTTGGCAAGCCACTATCAAAACCGCTAACCAATGGCTTTTTACTTGGTAGTGACTCGCTTGGACGTGATGTGGCTTCAGGCATTGTCCATGGCGCCAAAACATCATTGCTGATCGGATTTGTGGCCACGCTTGTTTCGGTGTTTATTGGGATTTTCTTTGGTGCTTTTGCCGGTTATTTTGGCGGCCTTATTGATGATATTCTGATGCGTGTCACCGAAATCTTTCAGACAATCCCATCCTTTATCTTTGCCATTTTGCTGGTAGCGATTATGAAACCGTCAATGAGCAGTATTGTTATTGCGATTGCGGTTGTGTCATGGCCAGGCGTTGCAAGGCTTGTGCGTGGTGAATTCTTGGCAGTCAAGAATCGTGAATTTGTGCAAGCATGCCATACGCTTGGGATGAGTGACTTTCGCATCATGCTGTGGGAAATCCTGCCGAACTGCCTTAGCCCAATTATTGTTGTTGGCTCTTTGATGGTGGCAACCGCCATTCTTATTGAAAGTGGGCTAGCGTTTCTTGGTCTTGGTGATCCAAATATCATGAGCTGGGGCTTTCTTATTGGCGCGGGCCGCACCATGTTGCGATCGGCTTGGTGGGTTTGCACATTTCCCGGTGTTGCGATCTTGATAACAGTGCTGGCAATTAACCTGATTGGTGAGGGGTTGAATGACGCGCTGAACCCTCGTTTGAAAGAACGTCAATGACAAAAAAGCTTCTCTCGATAAATGACCTTTCTATTTTGCTGCCAACTGGCGCTGACCGGCAATATGCGGTTCAAGACATTGACCTTGAACTAAATGCAGGTGAAACCGTTTGTGTTGTTGGTGAAAGTGGGTCAGGAAAATCACTAACGGCGCGTGCTGTTATGGGTTTGTTGCCAGCGCCACATGTGCGTGTTGGCAAGGGTAAAATTATCTTTGGTGGGGAAGATCTAACCAAAGTCACCTACGAACGCCTTCGTGAATTGCGTGGCAGTGAAATTTCGATGATTTTCCAAGAACCCATGACTGCCTTAAATCCAGTTATGACAATTGGCGATCAAATTGATGAAATTTTTCGTTATCATGTATCAATGTTACCCAAGGAACGAGCCGAAAAGGCGTTAAGCCTATTGGTTGATGTCAATTTGCCCGACCCTGAAAAGATCATTGATGCCTATCCGCATGAGCTTTCTGGTGGTCAAAGACAGCGCTCGATGATCGCTATGGCACTTGCACTTGGCCCAAAGATTTTGATTGCTGATGAGCCAACAACCGCTCTTGATGTGACAACACAAGCGCAGATTCTTGAATTGATTAACAATATGCAAAAACGGCTTGATACAGGGGTATTATTCATTACTCATGATTTTGGTGTCGTCGCGGATATAGCTGATCGCGTCATTGTCATGCAGCACGGCAAGATTGTTGAAACCGGAACCACAAAGCAAGTTCTACAAAGCCCAAAACATCCCTATACGAAATCGCTGATTGCTGCCATACCGCGGCTAAAGCCACGCAAAGCAAGATCAAGGGCGGCTGAAGTCGTGTTGAAAACCGAAGGTGTTTACAAATCATTCGGTGGCGGCAGAAGCTTGTTTGGATTTGGAAAGCCAAACCGCGAGGTCAAAGCCGTTCAAAATGTGCAGATTGAATTGCGCCGCGGCGAAACCCTTGGCGTGGTCGGCGAGAGTGGATCGGGAAAATCCACATTGGCACGTTGTGTAATCCGGCTCATTGATAGCGACGAAGGCCAGATCAAACTTGGTGATGTTGATATTACCAAATTAAGTCGCAAGGAATTACGCCCATACAGAAAGCGCATACAGATGGTGTTTCAAGACCCGTTTGCGTCATTGAATCCACGCATCCGGGTTGGCGATATCATTTCGCAAGGCCCAATTCTACAGGGCGAAGATAAGGAAGATGCGTCCAAACGCGCCTATGAACTTCTGGATATTGTTGGCCTTGATCGCCGATCATTTGATCGCTTCCCGCATGAGTTTTCCGGTGGACAGCGCCAGCGCATCGGTATTGCAAGAGCGCTATCGCTAAAGCCAGATATCTTGGTTGCTGATGAACCAGTTTCGGCATTGGATGTTTCAATTCAGGCACAGATTCTTGAACTGCTGGATGACATTCGCGAGCAAATGGATTTATCCATGCTGTTCATCACGCATGATTTGCGTGTCGCAGCGCAGGTTTGTGATTATGTTGCCGTCATGCAATATGGCAAGATTGTTGAAATGGGGCCAACGGCTAAATTATTCAAAGATCCAAAAGACGCTTACACAAAATCGCTTCTTGCTGCAGTTCCGGGAAAAGACTGGCATTTTGGAAAATTGAAGCCATAGACCCTATGCACCAATAGCCTATAACTCGTAGCTTGACCCTTACCATTATGCATTTGAGATATTTGTGATGTCGAACCCCAAAACTCTTGATCCTTTGAACACAATTCATGGGCTTTATCGCAGCTACCAGAACAACAGCACCAAGCCAAGCATCGTTGTTCAGGCCTATCTGGATGAAATAGAACGGCTAAACCCCCGTCTTGGCGCCTATCAAAACACATGGGCTGATACCGCATTGGAAATGGCGGCGGCGGCAGATAAATCGTTGGCTGCGGGATTTGCTGCAGGGCCATTTTACGGGATGCCTTATGCCTTGAAAGATATTTTCCATGTCGAGGGTAAGGTAACAACCTGCGGGTCGGCGGCGATGCTTGATAATATTGCCAGCACCACCGCAACAATGGTTCAGCGGCTAACAGCAGCTGGTGGGATTATTCTTGGTAAAACCAAAACGGTTGAATGCGCCTTTGGTGGATGGGGAACCAATCAGAAAATGGGAACCCCAATAAACCCGTGGGATATGGAAACGCACCGGGTTCCGGGCGGGTCTTCATCGGGAACGGCGGTGGCGGTGGCGTCAGGCATGGCGCCATGCGGCATGGGTAGTGATACAGGTGGGTCAATTCGTTTGCCAGCTGCCTATTGTGGGCTTGTTGGCCTAAAGGTGACGGCAGGGCGGCTGCCCTTGCATGGGATCATGCCGCTATCACAATCGCTTGATACACCTGGGCCAATTGCCCAGACTGTGCTTGACTGCCTGATCATGTTTGATGTGCTAGATGGCTGCGAAGGGTGGAAAATCGCCCAGGATATGGATAATGGCGATGGTTTATATGCGGTATTAAATAAGGGCGTCTCTGGATTGCGCCTTGGCAGCCTTGCCGATAGCGAGCGCCAACAATGTTCCGACGATATGCTTGCATCCTATGACATGGCTTTGGGCCGTTTGCGCGCTATGGGGGCTGAAATTATACCATTTGAAAACCCCGTATCCTACGGCGATATGGCCGATGATAACGGGATGATCACCGCGGTTGAAGCCTTTCATAATCATGGCCGTTTCTACAAAGACCCTGATTTGCCAATGGATGAAGATGTTCGCACACGAATGCTGTTGGGAGAGCATTATCACGCCCATGATTATTTTTGTGTTTTGCAACAGCGCAAAGAAACCATGGCCGCCTTTGGCGATGCGATGCGCGGTTTTGATGCGCTTGTGATGCCAAGTAGCACGAGCACTGCCCCAGCGCTGGCCGATGTCGATCAGGCGGTATCACCGGGCTATTTCACCCGGCCTTTTAATTTTCTGGAAATGTGCGGTCTATCGCTGCCAATTAACCTTGCAAGTGACGGCATGCCAACCAGCATACAAATTGTTGGTAAAGCGCATGATGAAGCGATGTGCCTTCGTGTTGGCGCCGCCCTTGAGCAGGATTTACCGCCAATTGGTCGGCCGGATTTGTCCTAGGACTCAACAAATTTACGCACAACATTTCTAAGCAATGTTGAAATATTGTTATCATAATTGTTCCAAGGCAATGACCCGCAAAAGGTGATTGAACCAACTGCAAATACTTGTCCGCCGTTAGCTGTTTTAAAATAGACCATATCAGCCCGTTTTGCATCAGCCTCGGAGCTACCTGACAGATTTGTTAGATGCGTTAACATTTCTTCTGGAACAAGAATAAACCGGTTATCCTCGTCATAAGATTGCGCAAGAATGATGATATCCTCGCCCCCATCAAGCTTTTCATCACGCCGATCAAGTTCAAACCCGGCCGCTCCATGTCCGCTAAAGCCGAAATCGCCAAGCAATTCGCCATTAATGCCGTCAAAAACCCAGTCCATATTTTTGTCGTAGTTAACACGCTTATAGGGCATGCCAACAAAATTTCCCTGTGCCGTAAAGCCAATCCCAACAAGCTTTTGTGGAGGGCGTCCATTACGTCGCCAAAGACCACCATAACTGCCGTCAAAGGCATTATAATATTCCCCTGGTTCAGACGCCCATGCGCGCAATCCATCTTCAGACCGCCTGATTTCAAGCAAGGCAGGATCTTCAGAATGGCGAACAATCCGCCAGTAAAATCCATTGCCGCCAAGATAAATAAGTCCCCCACCGTTATCCCGATAATCTTTCAACGCATCAAGTGTTGCGCTGGTGTGATATTCAGGATGGCTTCCGGTTAAGACAGCTTTATAGCCTGAGATAGCGGCCACACCGTCACGATCAAGCTCATCATCGGTAACAAGGTCATATGCAATGTCCTGATTATGCAACCATGCGATCAAATGGCTATCTGCCTGAAAATGGCGAAGGCCAGAACAGCTTGCTTTGCCAAAGGTAAGATAGCCAGGCCGAAGATTGAAAAGAACGCGTTTATGTGAGGCGTGGCAAATGCCCGAGCCGTCGGTATGATTATTATAGGTCGACAGCCCGTAATGCCGGTATTCGGACGGGTTATTCGGGTAAGCATTCCATGCGCTGATCTTTTCAAGCCATGATGGCGCAAAGTCGGGGCGGGCATGATTCCCATAGATCGTGTAGGTAAAAGTCGAGACCAGAACACATAAATCTGCACGGTGCTTGCCAAGTGGCGGGCAAACAAAAAACGGCATAGCATCATAATGCCCTTCAGCCTCGATGCGCATTATATATATGCCGGAAGGCATATCATCGGGAACCACAAATTCAAAATCTCTGTCCCATCCAAAATCATAAATATCATCATCGTGAAACAATATTGCAGCATAATGGTCTGGTTTGTGTCGCCAGCAAAATTCGGTTGCGTCCCACTTGTAACCCGTAACCCCCCTTGTGGGGGCGTTCCTCAACAAAAGATCAGGCCCGGTATGAGCTTTTACCGACAGCGATGATATGGATTGAGCAAAATCCCATTTCGCAATTGAAGCGCCGTCAACCAGAATTTCTGGCGCCTCAATTTTCCCGTTAAAGCAACAAGGGGCGTCACCAAATCCAGCCGCGATGCGAACTGGTGCGGTCACTGAAAGTGGAAACATCTGGGCAATGCCCAATTCTGTGTGGCTACTTTTTGCAACCCCAATATTTGCTTTTGCTGTCATCATAGATTTTACATCAAGCGTCATCATACCCGATGCCAAAACCGTCAGCTCAAGGCTGTGCCATTGGTTGCACTTTACCACGACGGTTGTAGAAACAGACATGCCACCCGGTAATTTGGCAGCGATTATGCCCTGTGGATCAAGGATAATCGAAACATGCCCCCAAGCAAATAACGTTTGATCTGCAGCCACCAGAACCGTCGGCATAAACCATATTTTTATCAAAAGGTCAGTGTTGATTTCCGCTTGCAGATCTGTCGTGCTTTGGGCAAATGAGCCGGGGGTAAACCCCTGATAGCGCGACGCGAAAGACGATGATTTGAAATAAATGCTAGCATCCTCCTCGACAATGCCAGGCCCATCCGGATTCGGATCTGCCGAAATCGAGCGATGCAATGTTGCCTTAAAGTCTGAAACCGCACGGCTGGACACAAAAAATGTGATAGTCTCGCTTGGCCTTGCCGACAGTTTATCTGAATATCCCGCTATAAATACATCTTGCATGATTGCTCAATCCTGTTCGATCGAAAATAGGTTAATTAGGCTGCGTGGCGATAGCCCTTGCTCATACTGAAACACGCGCTGGTAAAATGATCAAGGCCGGCTGTTATCAGATTGCTGCGCTAGAAAACCGCGACTGAGTAGGGTTAGGTGAAACTGTGATATCGGATTATTTCGCTGGCGTTCAGCCTGCAACAAAAGCAGAGTCAAACACAAAAATCCGCCTCAAATGCGAGACGGCTAGTTAGTTATAATCATATAAAAATTGGTTCCAGATAAGGTTTTGATAGTTGACCATATGTGATGGTGTGCGAGGCTATTGATATTGATGGATTCAATCACGAATTGACGCTGTGGGTAGGCATCAAACTTCTTACCGAGCATTCCATTTCGTGTGCAAATATATTCAGAAGCTTGCCTGATGGCAGATATGAGTTTGACTTATATTTGACACCGTCAAAGATCAAATCTAACGGCTATGTTGGTCAAAACGGTCTATGGATTTTTTCGGATATAGAGAAGATTCACCATAGGTACGACAAACCAGAGGATGGCAGAACTCCACAGCATCAGGCTTTTTGGCAATCCATGCCCGATAAAGAAGCCGACGCATAACATCAAAAGCAGGATATTCAGTCCTATGGCGATGGTCTTTAAACGCATGTTTATCTCCATTGGTTTATCCCCAATGATTGAGGGTTTCGCGTGCAGAATTGGTAGCACGGATCTATTGCAACAGACTTACTAAATACAGTGGATTAAGCATAAATACACAAAATCTGATTGTTTTGGGCAGCCCATAGTCTTGAATTAGCTTTTAATGTCTGTGATATAGATTAGATATTGGCTATATCTCATGCTGATATGAATTTTCCGCCTCTCGATCTTTTTGGGTGTTTAAAGCTGCATCAATAAGCGTAAAATCATCAGTGAAAATATATTAGGGGGAGGCAATGAACTCCAAACCAATTGTTGGTATTATCACGAATGAGACGGTCGGCTTTAACGGTAGACAGCGATCACATTCGGCCGGCAAACGTTATGTCGATGCGGTGATGAATTTTGCCGATATTGTGCCAATCCTGATTCCGGCCTGCATCAGAAAAAGCGACCTTGGCACCCTTCTTGATATGCTTGATGGTGTTGTTTTGACCGGTGGCAGGGCAAATATAGAGCCGCATCATTATGGCGGCGAGGCATTTCCCGATGATGAAGTGATTGATCCCGATCGCGACAAAACTGTCCTAGATATTATTCCTGAATGCGTTCAACGCCATATGCCGATTTTTGGCATTTGTCGTGGCATCCAAGAAATCAATGTTGCACGTGGCGGCACAATTTTTTACCGGGTGCATCAGCAAAGCGATAAACAAGATCATCGCATGCCACAAAATGATGATGCATCATTAGAAGAAATCTTCAAGCCAAGGCATCAGATCACGTTTACTGAAAATAGTCTTTTCAAAGCGGTTCTTGGGCAAGATAGTTTTCAGGTGAACAGCCTTCATGGGCAGGGCATTGATCAATTAGGTGTGGGGCTAACCGCTGAAGCCTATTCATCCGATGGCCTTATCGAGGCGATCAGCATAAATGATCATAAATCCTTTGCCGTTGCCATCCAATGGCATGCTGAATTTCATCCCGAGAGAGATGAAAATCATCTGAACAGATTGCTGTTCCAGAAATTTGGTGACGCTTGCCGACAATTTTATGCGGCAAAAACTGGGTTGCATCAAGATCCTGAATGAAAGATGGTGGGGTTTTGGCAAAACCGGCATCTGATGCTGTGAAAAGGCTCTTTAGGTGAAGGCATAAATAGATGACAGGTCAGGACAAACAGATCGCCGTGATTGAGAGCCAATTGCGCCGTGACGCAGATGCGATCGCTTTGCATCATTTGCGCAGGCTGATCCATCAGGATGGCCGTGATGATCTATGTTTTCATTTTGAAGATTTGACCGTTGATTGTACGCGCCAGCCCTTAACACAAGATATTTTGCAACGGCTTTTGACGCTTGCCGAGGCGAACTTACTCGCTGATTTTATCAGGGCAATGTTTGCTGGCAAAGCAATCAATCTAAGCGAAGATCGGCCGGTTTCGCATTGCCGTCTTCGCACGCCAGATTACCGGCAAAGCGAGACCTACCAGAAACTAACTCATTTTGCCGATAATGTTCGCGCCAATCAAAATATCAAATCAATTGTCAATCTTGGCATTGGCGGGTCAGATCTTGGTCCGGCAATGGTGACAGCAGGCCTTGCTGGATTCCATGACGGGCCAGTGGTGCATTATGTTGGCAATGTTGACCCGCATGCACTGTATGATATTTTGGCGCAATGCGATCCGCGTTCTACGCTTTTCATCATGACGTCAAAAACATTCACCACCAGCGAAACACTTGCAAATGCGGGTTTGGTAAAAGGCTGGCTGGAGCAAAATGGGGTTGCGCTTGATACGGCGATAGTGGCGGTAACGACCTATCAAGAGCGGGCTGTTGAATGGGGCATTGATCCGGCGCGTATTTTCGATTTTGACGAAGCTGTTGGCGGGCGCTATTCGCTGTGGTCGGCGGTTGGCCTATCGGTGATGATTGCCGTTGGCAGCAAGGCGTTTGACCAGCTTTTAGATGGCGCGCATGCGATGGATAACCATTTTGAAACAGCGCCCTTTACCGGCAATATTCCAGTAATCATGGGGCTGCTTCGCGTTTGGCATCGAAGCTATCTTGGCCATATGGCCTATGGGATTATGCCCTATGATCAGCGTCTGGCCAGATTGCCAGCCTGGGCGCAGCAGCTGGAAATGGAAAGCAATGGAAAATCGG